>Ga0055584_100001753_pt1 | contig 21295 bp, 25 predicted proteins | sample OSDHelmetaG_FD_58716 | JGI IMG/M metagenome (GOLD analysis project Ga0055584, IMG submission 58716) | Pelagic marine sediment microbial communities from the LTER site Helgoland, North Sea, for post-phytoplankton bloom and carbon turnover... | ecosystem: Environmental > Aquatic > Marine >...
CCGGTCATCTGCCATCATCCCCTGGCCCAGACCCGCATTGTTGACGAGTATATCGATACGCCCGAAATTTTCTGTAGTTGTCTTGGCGACCTCCTGACAGGCGCTCATGTCTGTCACATCTGCTTGTATAGCAAATCCAGTATTACGGCCTGCAATCTCATCGATTTCTGCCGCAATAGCCTCAATTTGATCGAGGTTCCTCGCCGCGGTAATGACGACGCCTTTGGCGCCTGCTTCCGCATACCCCAGCGCCATTGCCCTTCCAAGACCACGCCCGCCACCGGTAATGATGGCTATTTTACCCTCAAGTGGTTTTTTCATGCTCTGTTCCTATCCGAACTACACTAAGCTGGGGTAGAATAGCCATAAAGGTGCCACACGCCAGTGCCGGTAATTTTATCGAGAGCTTGGCGTATTTTCTTGTGGAGAGGACTTGAGGAACAATGTCGTTGGTTTTTGAAGAATGTCCGTTTTGGGATTTTTCTCTACAGGTTTACGATCGAGAGGGTGTTTCATCAGCCTGTATCGCCTTGCAGGACAGGCATGTCCTCGATGTGAATATCATTCTTTTGAGCATGTGGCTTGGTCATAATGGTCACCCGGTGATGGATCATGATGCATTAACGCGGGCACTGGATGTGTCACGGCGCTGGAACAAAGACATTGTTTGCGGCATTCGTGCCGTGAGGTTGGCTCTTAAAGATGTTTTTTCACCGATTTCTGCTGAAAATTGTGAAATTTTGCGAAAAAATATTCTGTCGCTTGAGATAGAGGGTGAACACCTTGAGCATCTGGCTCTTGCATCGACAGTAAAGTCGGCGCCTAACGCTGATTTAGAACCCTCTTTAAAAATGGCGATCTGCACCGCTAACTTGGGCCTGTATCTGACGTGCCTTGACGCTAAGTTGGGCGAAGAAGATTATGCTGATGTTAGGGTAGTGCTTGCTGCAACATTTCCTGATCTTGAGGAAGAGGTATTGGAGTCTGCAATGCTGTCTTTTGCAGCAATTTAATGAGGTCGTAGGGTGTCTGGTCTCCTTCGAAAAGGGATTTTAATGCTTTGTGTCCTATTTATTATAGGCTGCACGGAAGTTGTGAAGTCGACACCGAAGGAAATTCACGTTGATACGGGTGAGCTGGGACAGTTAATGCCCGGGTCTCGCCACTGGTTAGCGCTAATTTCGGCTACGAAACATTGTGATGATCTTTCGAAAAAAGCCACTCTCGAAGACCTTAAGGGGACGGTCGTGATTTACAGGTGTGCGGATCAAGAGTAAGTGGCGTTGGCTCAGAATCCTTCCCAGATAATCTTCGAAAAGTGATCTAATTTCTCTCGGCAATTTCAAGTTTCTGGCAAAGCTTTCGCCTGGTTTGCAAGTAGACGTCTCGTGTCTCCCTGTCTCGAGGGAGCAGAAGGGCTATCTCTTCACTAATTCGGATACATTCATCTTGGGCCCAGTGCTCTCGATTGGCGCATTGTTGCGACAAGCTGAGGTCAAAGTCGTTTGGATATGACGCCCCTATCGGCACTGGCCCGTCGTATCTTCTTTCCAGATCTTTGATTGGCAAAGGAGAGCCCAACGATAATTAATATACAGGTAAAAATACCTTATATTTTTAATCTCTGGTCAATGGAGTGTCAACAGAAAACGGTATATTTACCGTTTTCTGAGTCAGGTCAGTTTTCTAGTGACTTGAATCACATGTCCGACGACTTCGATCTCGCCTGTAATAAATATGGTATCGTAACTGTCGGTGCTGTCTGGTTCTAGCCGTGCAGGTTCAGTTCGAAATCGTTTAAAGGTCGCGTCGCCGTCATGTTTAACGACGTAGTATTGTCCGGGAGATAATGTTCGATCATTAAAGTCGACAATGATGGTACTTCCTTCGGGCGCGACCCGGTTCATGCTGCTTCCTTGAACACGCAGGGCAATGAGTGTGTCACGGTTATAGGAAACGGGAATGAAGTCTTCAGCCCCACCTACGGCATAGGGATCGTTGCTTTCCGTGAGTTCTCCAGCAGCAACCCAACTAATCAGCGGGACATCATGGACCGGATTGGCTCGACTAGATCCGTTACCCGATTGAAGTTCTAAAAGGGCCTCTAAGGTCCAGTCGAGACCTCGTGCAATACCTTCCAATGTATCCCGACGGGGGTTCCGGGATTTGCTTCTTAGCACATTGCGAATGGCATCGGGGGTAAGACCACCATCAATCGAAGCTCGGCGGGCGGATTTGCCGAGCTCTTTTAAACGACCCTGAATTCTATCGGTTAGAGCGACCATGATACCTCTCCTATCATCGCGGTATTTTAACCTTATATTCCAGAAATACGAATTCGGTAAAAATACCTTTAAATGAGGTAAAATAACCGTAAAATGCGTTTCTATGATGAACAGACATGAAAATTCAATTCCACTTAAATCAGTTCGTAAACGGGTGCATGCACGGAAAGGGCCGAGACAATCAGCCCGACGGATATGGCAGCAACGAGAACCCAGCAGTTTTGACCCAACAGAAGTAATCGATGGCGAGTTCGATAGTGTCGATCTTGATACGGTACTTTGGGATATAGAGTTCAGCGACCGTATCTTGGGCCAGGATAGTTGGTCTGAATGATACTTTTGGGGAAGAGGATTAAGAATGAGGCGAACCCGTAAGGCCCGGCTGATGCAGGGTATGGCAATCGAAGAAGAGAATCTGCTCCCAACGCCGCAGACAAAGAGAAAGTTGCGTCAGGACACAGTAATCTCGCTATTGGCAGCTGGGGACATTTCCTCCGATCATGTGCGTGTTGCAGAAGAAATTAGGACGGTGTTTGAAACGGTTTCCCGCGGCATGTTCCCTGCGAGTAGTTGGCGGGCTGAGGCGAGCCAAGGGTCACATAAACGACGCCGAATGGATTTCGTCGATCGTATGTCAGACGATGACGCCATCCTGTGGGAACGATGTTATTTGCCGTGGACCCGAGAATTGGGTTGCGAGGTTGCGAGTGGCGTTCCGGGAACGCGATGACTTCAAATGGTTATTGATATTGTTGTCGAAAATGAGCCGTTGGAAGCAATCGAACAAATATACCGATTGGGTCGAGGGATGGCATTAGGGTTTCTGGTTAACGGATTGGATAGATATTCAGCTATTCGGCGAGAAATGTCCTGGTAGGTTGGGGTTTGAACTAAACCTCCATTACCTGATATAATGTCGCTCGTATTTCGGGGTCGGTTTGGTTATTGTCCCGAGCCTGATTCCTTGAGTGTCGATGACAGTTATAGAAAACACATCCAGTAATACCACGACAGCTGTAGCGATGCTTGCCGTTGATCGTGCGACGCACGATTTCCGGCGAGGCCGCGCTATTCACATTCGGGATGATGCGGGAAGTACGGTGATTGCAGTGGCGGCCGAGATGGCTACTGATAATGTGATCTCCCGGTTAGCAGAGCTTGGTGCTGGTGACCCCGCTATTGCGGTCACTCATCACCGGGCACGAACCTTAAAGGTTCGCCTGTACACGGATGAAATCGTGCTGATTCCATTCAAATCATGGCGGACAGCTGAGGTCGCGCGAACGATTGCGGATCCGACGACTGATTTGGCTAATCCTCTGCGGGGCCCTTACACGGCTAATCGCGATCCCGTCAGTGCTGCTAGTATTGCAGCCGTGCAGCTGGCTAAAATTGCTCGCTTGTTACCATCCGCTATCTTGGTTCAGTGTGTTGAGAGTGATGGTACCCAGATTGCTGAAGATGGTATCGCTTCTATTAAGGCATCTGATGTCATGTCCTATGAAATGGACACAGCCGGTACGCTCAGGCAAGTTACAGCTGCCCGTGTTCCGTTGGAGAATGCGGAAAACACCCGGATTTTGACTTATCGTTCCCCGGATGGCGGACGGGAACATCTTGCGATTGTTATCGGTGAACCGCCGACTGATCGACCGGTACTCGCTCGTATACATTCCGAATGTTTTACTGGAGATTTAATAGGTTCGTTGAAATGCGATTGCGGACAACAACTTCGCGGCGCCATTGCTCAGATTGCCGAGGATGGGGCTGGCATTTTATTGTACCTCCGACAGGAGGGCCGGGGTATTGGTTTGACGAACAAGCTGCGAGCTTATGCATTGCAAGACCAAGGATTTGATACTGTTGAGGCTAACGAACGGCTTGGCTTTGAGTCGGATGAACGAATCTTTTTACCGGCAGCAAGGATTTTGGAACAGCTTGGCTTCGACCAGGTCAGGTTGATGACAAACAATCCTGATAAAGTAGAGGGTTTAACGTCTTTTGGAATTGAAGTTGTTGAACGGGTTCCGCATGCTTTTCCGTCTAATGATCACAATGAGTTTTATCTTTCGGTTAAAAAAGAAAAAAGCGGTCATCTGTTATAGGAAAAAAATCCTTTACTCGAGACGATGACGCTAGTATATTCCTTATAATCTCAACTGTTGCCGAAAGCTCCGCCAAGCGGGGCTTTTTGTTTGTCCAGGTTTTGCTCTCATAGGTATTTAATGAACACACGCCGAAAGGCGACCGTTAAAAGCGGTTCCATAAATTTGCCTGATTTTTCTGCTCATAATCTTTTGATACGAACGAAGCAGGGAGAGATATCTCCTCTCATCTTTAACGATGCCCAAAATAGGTTGCATAAAAGACTTGAGGGTTTGCTGAAACGGACTGGTCGTGTGCGCGCTCTTATTCTGAAAGCGCGGCAACCGGGAGTGTCGACTTATGTTCAGAGTCGCTACTACCATAAACTGCTCCAACGCTCAGGAGTACAAGCCTATATCCTGACGCATCAGCGGGATGCGACGGAAGTTATATTTAGAATTGCTGAACGCTTTCACGAAAATAATCCTGATCCTCAAAAACCGAAGATGGCGGTCGCCAATGCAAAAGAAATTTTCTTCGCCAATACCGGGAACGGCTATCGTGTCGGGACTTCGGGGAGTAAAGCTGTCTGGCGAGGGCAGGCGTTTCAACGATTCATAGAATTCGATGGAGATTTCACTACGGATGCGCATGTGGTGATCAAGGGAGTCCATCTTGTCCCTTTTACATTGCTCGCGATTTCCTCTGAGATCAAAACCGATACGCGATAGGAGGCTTAAGATAACCGATGCAGACGGCGACCGACGATAAGCGAATTTGTCTCCCGAAGCGGCGCAATCTAGTGCTGCTGAAATAATAGACAGGAACGCAGGTGGCACAGACGAGTTCAGTAAATTCTCCGATGTCACTGCCGTGGATGCCCAAATTGCCGACCAACTTCTTGGTCAGTGGGGAGATGAGTTTGATACGAATTTGGATTTTCCCCGGCAGGCGGTTAGCCGGTTTGCTGACCAAAGTATTATTGAAGCGCTTGAAGAAACAGGCCTTGGTAATGACCCGCGAATCGTGGATATGGCGGCGAAGGTTGGCCGATTATTGCAGAATTCTTCTTTTAACTCAGTACCGAAAGCAGAGGACACGGAGCGGATAGAGCTAATAACCGAACTCGAAGCTTTAGCTGGTTCGCCCGATTACTGGGAGGACGAATGCCAAAAAAGGGTGAGGCAAATCCATATTGCACTACATATAGAAGACCCCGTCCCCCTTTATGAGAAGGGTAACACGGAAATATGAACATTTGTCGAGCAGACATCATATCGGATCTTCCGGCCTTGATAATTGGTACGAGCCAGTTTGTAGAGCGATTTCTGCCAGAACATCTCGTTACGTCCTCTGATAACGAGTTGCAAGAAATAGCTGAATTTTTGTCTTCTCTGGAAGGTTTTGAAGCTTTTGTCGCTGTTTCGGGTGGTCGAATAGTGGGTGCCGTGGTGTTTGTTGTAACTCCAAATTTGTGGAATCCAGACCTTTCGATGTGTGAGGAAATACTGTTCTGGTGCATGGACAATGCGCCCCCAACGACGAGCCTGGCGCTGATACGGTCTTTGGAACAATGCGCGGAAGAGCCCGGGGTTGATGCAATAATGATGCATTCAGTGGATGGTGTGGAAGTTAAATTCACCAGTCTTTTAACCAAGCGCAACTAGCGACCAGTCCAAACTTCCTTAATACGGAGAGTCCATAGACTATTACCTCAGCTGTCGTGATGGCAGGTATCAACGCTGCCAGTGCAATTTCAAGTGCAAAAGCAAAATCGAGTTTATTGAGGGCGCAGGCCGCAATTCAGGAACGGCCGGCGCAGGTACAAGTCAGGCAGGCGGAGTTTCTTAATCAGCAAGCAATGACGTGCGCCAAGTTGGCGGAGAGAGAGCGTCAACTCAATATAGCGCAAAATCGTCTTCTACGAAGCGATCAATCCCGTGGAAGATCACGGAATCAGGCGGTGTTAGCGGCGAGGGGCATTGATCCGTCCGCTGGATCGGCATTGCTCATTCAGGAAGATATAGCGGCCAGGAATGAATTTGAGTCTCTGTTGGCAAGGGCCCAAGGTCTTCAAAGTAGTATAGCGCTCGATCAACAGGCACATGCCAGTCAGTTTAGTGCCCAGCAAATGCTTGGTGATGCTGATATTAGTCTTAGTGGCGCGCAAATTTCCCGAAATAGCGCCCGGAGTGCGCGTCAGCAGGGTTTGTTAAGTGCTGTTGGAAGTCTGGCGAAAGGAACGAACAACCTTGCTCGTCAGGGTGATTTTTAAGGGTATAGGAATTCTGTAAAAGCTCAATCCAACAGACGACGAAGGAGGCATAAACCATGTTTCTGGTGAGGTGCCTAGAATTAATTGCATGTCGGCTTTGATCCGGCTTTTTAAACGGCAAAAGATTATGACTTTATCGACAACTCAATCCGCCACAACTTTTGCAGGTGATGGAGCGACGGTTAATTTTCCGACTGGGTTCAAGTTTTTGGAGAATTCACATGTTCAGGTAGTCTTGCGTGATTCAGCAGCATCCGAGACCACTTGGACGGAGAATACAGAATACACATTGACTGGGGCTGGGATCGAGGCAGGTGGAACAATAACAGTTAATATTGCTCCAGCTAACTATACGCCGCTAGTTGGAGAATATTTGACGATACAGCGGGTAGTGCCAGAGACGCAGGGCACGGATTTTCCGGAAGGCGGGGCATTCCCCGCAACGGCACATGAGCAGGCCCTAGATTTGTTGACCATGATGGTCCAGCAGCATTGGGGTGAGCTATCACGGTCTTTGGTAGCACCTGTGACTGACCCGAGTTCTTCTCATGGTAAATTACCGGCATCAAATCTTAGGGCAGATAAGTTTCTGGCGTTTGATGGTGACGGTAAGCCAATTGCTTCTTCGGGGCCTTTGGGAGGTAGCTCAATCCCGGTATCCAGTTACATGGAAACTGTTTTGGATGACACAAGTGCAGCGAATGCTCGAACAACCCTCGGTGCACAGATCGCCCTTAATGTTCCCAGCCAGGCGGAAGCTGAAGGGGGCATTGCGACAGATGAACGGATTTGGACGGCTGAAAGGGTAAAGCAAGCGATTGTCGCGCTTGCGCCGATCCCGCCAATACCGGACGCGATTCCCACAGGCGTTATGCTCGATTTTGCCAGTTCGGGGGCGGTACCAAGTGGTTATTTGTTATGTGATGGCTCTTCGGTTTCGCGAACGACTTACGCCGATCTGTTAGCCGCTATCGCTACGACTTGGGGTGTTAGTGACGGTTCTACGACTTTTGATTTGCCTGACTCGCGTCGCCGTGTTGCTGTTGGCGCTGGTGGGAAGGGAACTGGAACGCTCGGTAATACATTAGGGGACATCGGGGGTTCAGAGACCCTTACATTAACAGTGGCAGAGATGCCAGCGCATAGTCACATAATAACGACTTATAATATCTCCTCTTCCGGACAAGCCCAAGGGGGACCTGATGGCGGACAAATTTCAACGAATACTGAGGATTCTGGCTCTAACCAATCACATAATAATGTCTAACCGTCGTATATTATTAGCAAAATTATCAAAGTGTAATTGGTGAAGCGGCCTATACATTGGCAATTACCCCGGACTATTTCTCTGGATCGCCTGCGGTCATGTAGTCCCACAGCCGTTCATAGATACGGCCCGTTCCTGTGGCCCGTATTTTCGCTTGTTCTTCTGTGAAACAAGTCGATTGGTTGTCCGATCCGGACGCCAAAACCGCCAATTCGGTAATTGCAGACTCTTCTAGGTAAAACGCCATTACGATGCTTTCTTCAACACTCGGTGCAACGCAAACAGCACCATTCCCCCGCATGACGATGGCACGTGCCTGTCCGAGCGTTTGTGCAAACTCTGCAGCTTGTTCATCGGAGCGAAGTAATAGTGGGTCATCCCAAAGCGGCGGTTCGGGAAAGAAATATGAGCCAAACCCAAGTCGGGCCTTTGGCGTTTTTTTGAAGGTCGACAGAGTCATCACATTCCGTGGAAATACCCGACATATTCCGTTTATGTCGGCCCTGGCGGCGTAGATTTGTTGGTGACAACGAACTTCGCCAAGGACACCGGTTGGTAATTCACCTGAAACAGGAACGACAGCTCCTTCTTCTCCTGGGTCTATCAACCCCATTGGTTTGGGGGCACAAACAAGAAATCTCTTGTCATCGATCCTCGCGCTGACATGCCCATATGCATGGACGAGATTGTGTCTCGCTAACGCCCTTGCGGCGAGCCGCACTCGTTTTTGCGTGGTTTTGATGGGTTCGCCAATTGTCCCAAATTCTACTTCTACCATTTGATATTTAATCTCTAAATTCGGGAATGTCGGGTTTAGCCCCCCACACGCAGAACGCTTCCGGCGTAAATGGAAACTGCCGCGGGCGATAACTCGGATCGTCAATGATTCTGACGCCATGTGAATATTCGTAGACCATACCGTCTGGCCCCTCAAAATACAGGAACATCGCGCCGGAGGATGCGTGTCGGCCCGGTCCAAATACAATGTGAACCTGCTTTTCAGAAAGATGATAATAAGACCGCATCAGATCATCGATGCTATCGACCTGAAAATTGATATGCTGGATGCCATGCGTATTGGCTGGAAAAAGGGCGATGCGATGATGCACAGCGTCGAAAGAAAGTAGGCCCGCCTCTCCAATCCAGTCATTTGGCCGAATATTAAAATAGGTCGTCCAAAACTTTTCATCTCGTGCAGCAGCAGTTGTTTTCAACCCAACATGGCTGAATTCAGTAATGCCAGCATCTCGAGTTGGAAAGTATCTTCTCGTTGATTTGAAAGGACGCAGAACAATTTCAAACCGGTTGCCGCTTGGATCTGAGAATTTAAAAAAATCCATAACCCGGCGATCAGCTATTTCTGTGTCAGTCCCGCGCTCTACTGAGGCTCCAGCCGCGTCAAGTTCTTCATATGCCGACTGAAGCGCTTGTTCGTCAGCGACTTCAAACCCCACGATATGTTCTTCCACGCCACCCTTTACGTAACAGATGTCATGGTCACGCTCGTCTCCACGGACATAAATGCGGTCGTCTTCCCGGCGGACTTCTTGTAGTCCGATTGTTTCAGTCGCGAAAAGAACAGCCTCTTCAAGATCAGCAGCGCCGACGCGCAAATAGGATAGGTCAATAATTTCGATCATGCGGCTATGATAAGTCGCAAATATCTTGGCGCAAGCCTTACGGTATAAAAGTCTTCGGTGTCAGTAGGGGGTAATCCGTTGCTCGCTATTAGTCCCCTGAGCCCCATTAACTCACTACGTAATTCTTCGATCTCTTGAAGATCTTTACTTAGACTGGCGGTTTCCGCCGACGGGATTGCCTCGTCTTCTTCTAATTCAAGTGATACAGGTCCAACGGCTTCTTCAATCCTTCCAATGAGATCTCGAATGCCGGGGCTGAGAGCGACAGATTGCTTCTCGGATAAATTGTGTGTAACGCGGTCGGTTTCAGCATCCCCCGACATAACTGCCATGTCGTCTGAATCTTCGTCGTTTAATGACTCTTCAATTGCAGAGATAAGCTCGTCAGTTTCGCATAAACCTTTTTCTGACAAGTCCCCGCAATGGGTGTCTTTCAGATCAACACCTTTCCCTGTTGGGCGGGGGGTATATGCTAAATTTCCAATTTCTGCTGGTGTGGCAGACATTAAAGTATCTGCCATCTCCTTTATTTTTGGCACGGTTTCGTCTGATGCGCGCTCAAGGTTGGTTTCTACAGCGGTAAGCAGTACCTGAATTATATTTGTACGCTCGTTCTTCGTCTCCTCGAGTTCATTGATCTGTTGACGCATACGATCTATTTCAGTCATTTGATCGAGATAGCGTTCCCGTATTTGATCCCAAATATCAGAGAGCGCATTACTTTCTCGTTAGCGTGCGACGTGAACAGTCTTCAAACGTGCATCTATTAGCTCAACTCTTTGTTTTAGGCCTTCTAAATCTGGCATTTTTACACAGCTTTCGTTCGAAATTTTCGGCCATAAAATAGCGCCGGACCGGTTTACAGTTTGTTAACGCTAACAAGGCGCTTGCAATGAAAAAGATCCTGCGTTGACATTGCCGAATCCTTGGTTGAGTTTGCCTACGTTGGAAACAACAAAATTCTTCGTCTCCGACTATATTGAAATGGTATTGGATTCAATTATTCATCATCTCGTTTTTGCTGGAAGCATGTTCGTTGGAGCAGTTTTGGCAACGCGATATATGTTGAAAAGACAAATTCTCGCGCTGCCTAATCATCGCTCTTCACATGGAATACCCACACCGAGTAGCGGTGGGTTTTCAATAGTGCTGATAACGCTTTTAGGTTACTTCGCCTATTTTCATTTTAGCGGGGGCATAACAAGCTGGCTCCCTTTAATAGGGTGCATCACAGGATCACTGATAGTTGCCATTGTTGGCTTTTTTGACGATCTGGGCCGGTTGCCGAATTTTAAGATAAAACTGCTTTCTCAAATTGTCGCCGTGGTTGCCTTGTTTGTTTGTGACCTCGTCGTTACACAGATCACTTTGCCCTGGATCGGTTCTGTCGAATTAGGAATTTGGGGGTATCCCATTACGTTGATTTGGGTGATTGGACTAACGAACGCCTTCAACTTTATGGATGGTCTTGATGGGATGGCCGGGGGGACTGCGATCATTGCAGCAGCGTTTTTTGCCCTCATAGCATTCGACTTGGGTTCAATGCAGATTTTTGTTCTTAGCTATGTCGTTTCTGCATCTGTGTTTGGGTTCCTGATTTATAATTTTCCAAGAGCCCGCATTTTTATGGGTGATGTGGGCAGCCAGTTCCTAGGTTTCTTGTTTGCGGCGCTCGCTATCATGGCCTCGAAGATGGGTGAAGCTTCCGTCTCTTTTTGGGTTATGCCGGTACTCTTTTTTCATTTTATATTTGATACGGCCTATACATTCGTTAGGCGGTTGCGCGCTGGTGAAGTAGTGACTGATGCGCACCGTTCCCATTTATATCAACTGGTTAATCGATTGGGATGGTCGCACCCGATGGTCAGTTCATTATATGCCGGAATGTGTATATCGCAAGGGATTGCGGCGGTTTGGTTTGTTGATATGTCGGCCATTTGCCAGAGCCTAACTTTTCTGATCTTTTTTCTATTACACGTCGTTTACCTATTGATCGTTATCCGAGCTGCACGCTCTAGGAATTTGATCTAAGTAACTATTGTTGTTGCTATCGACCCGATAGCCCAAATTCCTATATAGTTACAGGCAAAGTTCGTTCGTCCTAGGGAGGAATAGGTTATGGCTCGTGAGTTTGAAGATCATTGCTGGCGTGATTTCATCGATGATGAAACGCAGGAAATCTATAGTCACTACAAACGTGATGTGTTCGTTGGTAAAAATCCGGCCGTTCTCATGGTGGATGTATACAAGGCTAGCTATGAAGGTGGTCAGCAAAAGGTCATCGATGTCATTAAAGAACACCCCAGCTCATGTGGGGAACGGGCTTGGGCAATGGTTGAGCCCGCCAAACAGCTCTTAAGCGCAGCGCGTGCTGCTGGTATTCCCATAACCTATTGCACCGGAGATACGAGAAGCCAGTCAAGCAACGGCAGGGCTACAAATCGACAGGTCCTTGATGAGCACGAAGAATCATATGAAATTCTTGAAGAGCTTGCCCCGCAATCTGATGAACTTGTTGTTTATAAACAGCGTGCAAGTGCATTTTATGGCACGCCGTTGATGTCGCACCTGACTCAAATGGGTGTCCAAAGTTTGATAATAGGTGGTGGTACGACGAGTGGTTGTTTACGGGCTGCCGTTCAAGATGCCAAAGCCAACGGTTTTCACGTAACTCTGGTTGAAGAATGTTGCTACGATCGTACCCCTGTTAATCACATGGTCAATTTATTTGATATGCATCATAAATACGCAGACGTGATGCATCTTGATGAGGTGTTGGAGCATATAGGGGGTCTAAACGATCTAAAAAAAGCCAGCTAATTATTTTGCAGGCACTGCCTGGGAATTCGCCACAGTGGCGTTAATTATCTGTTTCTCCAGCGTGTGAAGAATTTTGAAACCGGCATTGTTAATGTCCCCGCGTGCGATCATCGCTTGTTTGAGCCGCGCGATTGGGTCAGAAAATTCGTTAGTAAGATCGTGATCGAATCTCACCGCTTCGAGAAAGCCTATGCCACGTCCTTTTCGAATTCGATCAGTTAAGGACCCTGACGCTTTCGCGATGGCGATTACATCGTTGCCATCTACAACCGCCCATTCTGTGCCCGCGTTATCAGCGAACTGCGCCACGCTAGAAATTTTCTGGTTCGATAAGGTTTCTGAAGCGTGGCGTGGAAGTAAACGTTCGCATACGAGAAGGACGGGATAAATTTTTTCCTGAAATAATTTTAACATTTTTTGGGCTACGGGCTGCTCGAAACCTTCTGCGTCAATATAAGCGACCACCATGTTGCCAGCTTGTTTTTGATTGTCCGTGAATTGCGAAACGGTAGTTTCGACATCATTCCAGAAATCATAAGTGGATAATGAAGTGAGATGGGCTGGTTTTATGTTCAAGTTCGTCGTTGTATCTTTTCCAGTGAGTCTGGCGATAAGCGGAAAAACTTCATCGGTGACGGTAAGAGAATGTGTTGGAATAAGGTGGTTACCAAACAACTGATCTTGTGACGTGACATTACAAGATATGCCCGTCGCCACCGCTTCCTAACCGATAGCCGGATGAGTCACTGTCGTTAGCGGACTATCCTTGGCGACATCTGCAAGGGCGTTACTCGTTTCTCTATTCCTGATCATCTTTCTCAGAATTAGCTGTAGATCATCGCCATGCCATCCAGTGATATCTATAGGTTGGGTAGAAGTTTAAGGATCGGCAAAGTCGTATATATTCCATGACGAGGATAAATCAAATGGTGAGGGCCCGGTATCAAGTGTTCTTTCCTTTAGTGAAAAAAAGTCGCCTTCTACCAGAAAATCAAGGCGATCGAGGAGCTCCCGTATTCCCACCGCACCCTCTGGCGGAGGATCGATCGCGACAGCCACGTCGCGAAGCACACTCCTTGATGATTGAGACTGTACAGGTAAATCGTCAAGTAAAACGTCTGACGCTTTTCTCTTTGTTTGCCCCATAGAATTATCCCCTACCGACCAATAACGGTTGGCTTAATTTCATGGAGTTAACGCTAGTTAAAGGTCGTTAACAAAACGTTGCATTGTTATCGATGAATGAAGTCTTGGCTGTTTAAACACGTTCTCCCGGGGCAAGCAGTTCTGCCCATTCGTCGGGTATAACGCCGGCTTCGTGTCCGCGGCTCAAATAATATCGCCACAATTTTACGGAGTGGTTGGTTCGTTTGAAATTTGCCGCAAATTCATCGGACTCTTCTTTCGAAAGGGGAGTCGGTGTTCCCAAACGGGAGGCGTCATACAATGCCCGGGCGTTTTCATCAAAATGTACTGCGTCGACCATTAAAGCAGGGATGCTTTCAGCGCCGATAACGGCACCATGTGCTCGCAACAAGACGGCATTATGATTGCCCATCGTTTTCACCATTGCTTCGCCACGTTCCTTCGTGTCGATGTGCCAGGACTCTGGATGAGTCGGTATTCCGCTTGACCACCGGTATGCATGGTTTTTCATAGGTACGAGGTCTACCCCTTCAACCATTGTAAAGAGCGTTGCAATTTCGGGGTGCCAGTGCAGCACTGCATTGATATCTGCTCGCGCCCGTAAAATCTCTGCATGAATCTCCAATTCATTGACCGGCCGTGCGTTAGGGTCGCCATCCAGGACATTGCCGTCCAAATCAATGATATAGAGGTCTTCCGGCGATAAATCATTTCGGCTTGCATCGAAAGCTTGAATGAGAAGTGTTTCGCCATCGGGAAGCCGCTGACTAACATGTCCACTATATCCTAGAACACCTTCATGATTGAGTAGCCGTGTACAAGCGGCGACTTCAATTTTTGCCGTTTCGACCGCTGAATTTGAGAGACCGTCCATTTTCATTCTCCTGCAAGGCCGTAGAAATTTTGCGTGTCCCTGCTCAAACCGTTAAAAGAGTTGAGATAAGTGTCTTGGACGGTTTGCTTGGTGTCAAGCAATCCAACGGTAATTTCAGAAACCAGCTAACCCAAAGAAAAACCGCGAGAAAAATGAACGATACACCGCGCGAAGATATACCGTGGCAAACCCAGGCTGCGATCTATGGCGCCGGGTTGTTCAGTTTTACGATGGTGTTGATATCCACCCTGATCATCGCGCTCCTTGCTGTAAAGCTTACGGACTCCGAATTCCTGATCGGTTTAATCGTCGGCTCGCGATATTTTTTGACATTGGTTTTATCCATTCATGGCGGTGCCTTGATGGATCGACTTGGGACGCGTCGAGTAATGATCGCCTTTGCGATTGTTGCAGTTATCGCCCCATTTCTGTTTCCGTTGGCCTTACTCTTGCCGTTTGCCGCAGCAATTTCTGTAATCATTCTTTTGCAAATGATTGCTGGCGTGTCGGATGCAATGGTTTGGGTCGGCGCTCAAGCCCTAAGTGGACATGTGATGAAAGGGCGCCGCCGCTATGTCGGGCGGATGACTTCTATCGTCAGGCTCGGTGCTTTCTTCGGGCCGACCCTGTTTGGTCTCCTCTGGGACAAAACTGGAATTTGGCCGACATTTGTTTTTATGGGCATTTGGTCAGCTCTCGGACTTTTGTGTGTCCTTAAAATTCCTCAGGTTTCAGACGAAACAGAAATGGTGAGTAGCGCGCCGGTGCGTGTGGCTGACCTAATTCCTCGCATAGCTGATTATGTCAGTGCCTTTCGTTTGATTGCTATTCCTGCTGTTGCCTTAATTTTGATGGTGACGATGGTAAGGATCGGCGCAACAGGAATTCAAAGCTCATTCTACGTCGTGTTCCTTCGAGAAGTTGAAATATCCGCGGCCGTTATCGGCTTCCTGATTGGGTTCGCCCAGTTAATAGCTAGTGGTGGATCTCTTCTGGCTTCTCCAATCGCACGAGTATTGCATCCGCATTGGCTAACGATTTGTGCTGTTTTTATGACAGTCGTAACAATAGCGATTACACCGGTTTTGGTTTTTGGTGCGCCGCTATGGATCACATTGCTTTTGCTTGCCGCTGCTATTGGTCTGCGGGGCCTCTGCTTAGGCATCAGTCAGCCAATGGAAATTTCCGTATTGGGGCGCGCCATTGCCAGCACTGAACAGGGCAAGGGTGCTGGTTTAAGAACGACCGTAAATCGACTTGCGAGCAGCATAGTACCGCCTTTGATGGGGGCGATTGCAGAGTTTGTCGGTATCCGGAACAGCTTTTTTGTGATGGGGGGCGGTTTATTGGTTGTTCTGTCACTAGCCGTTATATTCGTAAAATGCCATCCCCAACTCGGGAGAAAAGGGGACAGCTAGCAATGGTGAATGCCGATCAGCCTGCCATCCCTTTCCGAACGCAACTGGCGGTGTATGGCAGCGGCATGTTCGCCAACAGCATGGCCAATATTTCCGGTTTAATAATTCCCTTATGGGTCTCAACGTTTGGTGCCTCTGCGACAGTTGTCGGACTCGTCTTTGGTGCTCGACATTTACTCCCGCTTCTACTGTCTATCCACGGTGGTGCTTTAATGGACAGATTAGGGACACGTCGTGTGATGTTGATTTTCGCGGTTGTTAATGCAGCAGTCCCTTTATTTTTTCCCGTTCTGCCCTATGTTTGGGCAGCGATTGTTTTACAATTAATTGCTGGGCTCGCCACCTCGATGGGGTGGATGGGAGCGCAGACACTGATCGGCCAGGTTATGAAGGGAAGCGCCGTTCATGCCGGTCGTTTGACACTCGCACTTCGTCTCGGACACTTGGTTGGGCCTCCGGTAATCGGGCTGATCTGGGACCTCGGTGGTGCCTGGGCTGCCTTTGTTGCGATAAGTCTATGGGCTTCTTTTGGTTTTATTTCAGCGATAGCGTTACCGAAGCCTGACGAAGCGGCATCTCCCAGTAAAAAGCTTGCGGTGGCTGACCTGTTGCCGAGAGTAAGCGACTACCTTGCCGCATTTCGGATGCTGGCGGTATCTGCCATTCTGTTTATTGCCATTGTCACGATGATGCGTAACGCCGGGAATGTTGTGCAAACAGGCTTCTATGTGGTGTATCTCGACGAATTTTTTGGCCTGTCGGGTACGTTGATCGGCGTGCTGACATCTGCCGCCGCAGTCGTAGGAGGTGTCGGTTCCCTGTCTGTTGGCTGGTTGTTAAGGTTTTGCTCTGCGCATTGGTTGTTGCTGGCAACCGTAATCGGGTCAGTGGTTTGTATTTGTGTTACGCCTCTTTTGGGTAGCTTCGTCTTTCTCCTGATTGTTAGCGCTTTGAGAGGGGCTGCATTGGGTGTTAGCCAGCCGTTGATGATCTCCATATTGTCAAAGGCAGTCGGGTCCAAAGTACAGGGAACAAGCGTTGGTCTTCGTAATACAGCGAACAGGCTTACAGGGTTTGTCGTGCCTTTGCTCATGGGTGTTTTGATTGATTTTGTCGGTCTGGCGAATGGCTTCTATGCAATCGGAATCATAGTTGTGGGGTTACTTATAATTACAGGATTCTGGATGGCTAGAACGCCGGATATCACAAACGCAGATCGGTAATCGATACCGGTGACTGAATTGAACCAAAAAATCCCCTGGCGCATACAAATCGGTGTGTATGGGGCCGCGGCGTTTAGCAACACGATGCCAAATATGGGTTGGGTTATTGTTCCTGTCTGGCTTTTGTTACAAGGCGTTCCCGATTGGCTCATAGGAATTACAATTGGCTGTCGGCATATAGGCCCGATGCTTTTGGCTATACATGGCGGTGCAGTCATAGATCGTATAGGCGCACGCCGGGTAATGATCTTTTTAGCGATGATCGGTGCCGTAACGCCGTTCCTGTATCCAGTGACACCGTTCATCTGGGCTATCATCGTTCTGCAACTCATTACTGGACTTGTAGATAGTCTAGGGTGGGTAGGGGCGCAGACGCTTGTAAGCAAAGTTATGAAGGGCGATGCCACCTATACAGGCCGTATGTCTTTTTGTACTCGGATTGGGTTGCTTATAGGGCCAGCGATTAGTGGGGTCGCATGGGACCATCTCGGGCCATGGGGTGGGTTTGGGTTAATAGGCCTGTGGTCAGCAGGAATTCTATGCTCAGTATTTCTTTTGCCGTCGAATATTGATCATCAACCGATCAGCGATACCCGCGAACGGGATAAAGGGTTGTCCCTACGGATGCTGGTACCGCGCCCTTCTGATTATGTTGCAGCCTTTAAGCTTCTTGTCCTACCCACAATCTGTTTTGTGATGGCGATGTCCTTGTTGCGTCATCTGGGTGGCGGAATTCAAGCCTCGTTTTATGGCGTTCATTTGAAGGATATTGGAATCTCGGCAACGACAATTGGGTTACTGATTTCCGTGAACGGAGCCTTTGGGTTGATTGGGTCATTATCTGCAGCACCACTCCAGCGATATTTTCATGCCCATATTTTGCTCCTGTTTCTTGTGACCGGGTCGATCGTCTTTGTCGCAATCACGCCGCTTCTTGGTGATCAAGTAATTGCCTTAATTTTGGCATCGGGAGTCCGTGGTTGGGCAATGGCGGCGAGTTTGGTGTTTCTCATATCGATGATTGCGCGGTACAGCGCGGTGGACATGCAGGGAAAAGCAATGGGGCTCAGGGTTACGCTTAACCAGATGACGTGGTTTGCGGTTCCGATTGTGATGGGTTTCGCGGCCGAAATATTTGGTCGGGAGGCCAGTTTCTATGTCGTCGGTATAACAGCGATTATATTGGTAGGCCTCTTGGGGCTATGGGCGAGATGGCGAAAGGCTTTTATATAGAACGCTTACCCATCGTAACATGGGGGATGGTCGGCTACGCTACGTACTTTTGGGATAGGGAACCTGAAATTGCGGCTGAAATTTGATTGGTGGTTTTCCCCGATTTGTCGCCGTCTTTAAGTGCCAGCCTTATCGACATTGCAAATTGATTGGCTAACGTGATGGCGGCGTTGCTTTCTCCAAAACTAGTTTCTGTTGTCCAGTTTCCTTTCTGTAGTAGCCGTATTTCGTAGTTGTTTGCATTCATTGACTTGGCCGTAACTTTTTCTTTTTACAGTTCGAAATTATGTAAAAATTACATAAATTCAATTATTATAAAATAAAAAATAATGAAGATTATATGATAATTAATATAAAAATAATAAATAATTTATTTAAAATTTTATATAATTTTCATTATTAAAAAATCAAAAATTTTCCTTGATACGAAATTTATTCTGTCGTGTTCTATGGCCTCGATAAGTCGAATCCATGTAGGTTTCGTAAGAGATACGCGTATGTGTAAGATATTGTTGGATAAAACAATCTTCTCATGATTTGTTTTGGTTAAAATTCTTATCCAAAGTCTTGAATATTCGCTTAGGGAAGTCATGAGGCCTGCTCGGCGGATTTCGTAGCACCGACACCGAAAATGTATTCAAAATAAGAACAGGTTGGGTTTTGCAATGGTGGATTCTGTAGAGGCGGTTGTCATAGGAGCTGGCGTCGTTGGCCTTGCTGTTGCCAGGCGACTTGCAATGGCTGGCCGTGAAGTGGTGGTGCTGGAAGCCGCTGATGCAATTGGTACGGAGACGAGTTCGAGAAACAGCGAAGTTATCCATGCCGGAATTTATTACCCAAAGGATAGTTGGAAGGCTCGGTTTTGCGTCGCAGGCAAAAAGGCCCTTTACAAATATTGTCAGACTCATGGGGTAGAACATCGGAATTGCGGCAAATTTATTGTGGCGACCAATGAAGAGCAGATTTCTGAGCTCGAACGACTAAAACAGGCGGCCGCGATAAATGGAGTCCCTGACCTAGAGTGGCGGACACCGGCAGAAATTAGCGCTGAGGAGCCCGCTGTGTTTTGCGTAAGGGCTCTTTGGTCACCGTCGACCGGGATTATCGATAGTCACGGGCTGATGCTGGCCTATCAAGGGGATGCCGAAAAGGCAGGTGCCATGATCGCCTTTCAAACACCTGTCGAAAGCGGCAGTGCAGAAGAGGATGGCATTCTGCTTTCAACTGGCGGTGACACCCCGGCAACTCTAAAAGCGCAGATTGTTGTGAATTCGGCTGGTCTGCATGCGCAAAAGATGGCCTCCACGATTTCTGGAATACCAAAAGAAACGATACCACCCTGTTACTACGCCAAAGGGAATTATTATTCACTCGTTGGAAAACCACCTTTTAAGCGACCGATCTATCCGGTTCCCGAAAAAGCCGGGCTTGGCGTTCATGTGACAGTGGATCTTGGCGGACAAGTTCGCTTTGGTCCGGATGTAGAATGGATTAATGATCTTGATTATGACGTTGACCCTGCCCGCGCCGATGCTTTTTATGCCGCAGTACGGGCGTATTATCCCGATCTCCCGGATGGTTCCATTCAGCCCGGTTATTCAGGGATTCGGCCAAAGTTGCAGGCACCAGGCGAGGCGGCTCGAGACTTTTTGGTGCAGGGGCCGAGTGAGCACGGCATTAGCGGTTTAGTGAATTTATATGGTATTGAATCTCCGGGTCTCACGGCGTCACTGGCCATTGCGGACCAGGTCGCCTTACTCCTTGGAATTAACGAACCGCCGGAAATCTGAACGAAAAAGTTACTGGTTTGCGAATTAAACGGTCTTGACAAAAAAACGGTGAGTGTCCAAATCGTAACCTGCCTTTTTTATGGGTTGGTTAGGCGAGTTGATTTTCGTCGGATTCTCGTTCGGTAAAGCCTTGGGGGATCAGCGGCGAAGGTCGATAACCGTCCCAATTTGAGGCGAGAAACAACAGCCGTATTAACGGTGAAAATGGGAGGAGATGCAGGCAATGGATCGCATGCTCCAGATCGAGGGGCTAACGAAGCAGTTCGGTTCGTTTACTGCCGTCGATAATATAAGTTTCAGTGTGAACCGGGGCGAAGTTCTTGGTTTTCTTGGGCCGAATGGTGCAGGGAAAACAACGGCTATGCGAATGGTGACAGGGTTTCTGACACCAACGTCGGGGACGGCTTATGTCGGTGGCCATGATGTAACGACCGCGCCTTTGGAAGTTAAACGTCGCATTGGATATCTGCCGGAAGGCGCGCCTCTTTATGAGGATATGACGCCAAGCGAACTGCTGGCATTCATCTCGGATGTGCGAGGCCTGTCAGGTGCTGTCAAACGCGAAGCGATATCTACGGCGGCGAGCCGTATTAATATCGAGCATGTCATGCATCAAGCGATTGGTACCTTGTCGAAAGGGTACAAGCGTCGTGTCGGGATCGCCCAGGCCATTCTCCACGACCCCGAAATTCTTATTTTGGATGAGCCCACCGATGGGCTCGACCCGAATCAGAAACATGAAGTGCGGAAGTTGATCAATGAAATGGCCAAAGACAAGGTCATCGTTATCTCCACACATCTTCTCGATGAAGTGGACACAGTTTGCAGTCGGGCCATTGTCATCGCGCGGGGTAAGATTGTCGCCGACGGGACACCGGCGGACCTGGAATCACGATCCGAACTACACAATGCGGTTACACTGCGTCTTGCGGCTGCACAGTCTGAAAAGGCCAAAGGTGCGATTGAAGCTGTCGCCGGCGTTGACCGCGTTGTTGAAGCAGCGTCTGAGGGTGACTTCGCAAACTTTACTGCCTATCCCAAAAACGGACAGGTCGTTGTCGATCAAGTCAGTGCGGCCCTAAAGACAGCGGAAATTGACGTATTGGAAATTCAGGCCGAACGCGGACGCCTCGATGAAGTGTTCCGTCGTATAACGACAGGGGCCTAACGGAGACAGTCATGGGTACAAGTTGGGCAATCAGTAAACGGGAATTGCGGGCTTATTTTACGACCCCGCTT
>Ga0055584_100001754_pt1 | contig 21292 bp, 20 predicted proteins | sample OSDHelmetaG_FD_58716 | JGI IMG/M metagenome (GOLD analysis project Ga0055584, IMG submission 58716) | Pelagic marine sediment microbial communities from the LTER site Helgoland, North Sea, for post-phytoplankton bloom and carbon turnover... | ecosystem: Environmental > Aquatic > Marine >...
GGCAACATCGGATCAAAAGACCGGCTGGATTTCACCGTCGTTGGCCCGGCAGTGAATGAGGTCAGCCGCATTGAAACGATGTGTCGGCCGCTCGATCAAGACGTCATTGTTTCGTCGACCTTCTCTAGGGCTGCCGAAAATTGCCAGGACCGACTCGTTTCGCTCGGCCGATACGCCCTACGGGGTGTGCGATGACCGCAAGAGCTTTTCACCCTCATGCCGCCGGAAGATGCCCAAGAAAAACCCCCGGCCAAGGCCGAGGGTTTGAGAGAGGTCGTTTCTTCTAGCTGGCAAGCGTCCCTCTGCCATTCGCGTGATCCCAGTCGCCGTGCAGTTTACGGCGGCCTTTGTCGGTGTACATCGCAGCGTCGGCGCGACGCATAACGGCGCGTGGGTCGCTGCCAGACGTGAACGGTGCAATGCCCATGCTGGCGTGTACGGAGATTAAGTTCCCCTCGAACGTGAGGTGCGATGCATTCAGAAGCAACTGAAGGGTTCGGGCGCGCCGCTCGCCCTCTTGCGGGGTCGTCTGAACCATCAGAACCGCGAACTCGTCGCCGCCTATACGGGCGACCGTGTCGGTCTGCCGAATGCTATTGCGCAGAAAATCAGCGACATAGATCAGGACGGCATCGCCCGCCTCATGTCCTAACCGGTCGTTGATCGGCTTGAACCCGTCGAGGTCGACATAGGCCAGAACGCCGGTTTCATCGAAACGGCTGGCCCCTGCAATGGCCCGGCGAACCTGCTCTTCGAATCCCCGTCTATTGGCAAGCCCAGTTAGGGGGTCGGTCATCGCTTGAGATTTGAGCGTGGCGATCACCGAGTCTTTCTGGGTGAGCAGTTGCTCGCTCTCGGCAATACGGTGAAGGGCTTGCACCAAAAGGCGCATCAGGCGCGGTCGGTCGGCGTGGACTTCGGTGCCCAAGGCGGATCCGACATCAACCAAAACGGGGTCTAAGCCCAATCTTTCCTGGTCCAGCGATACAACCTGCGGAGGCGTCATGGCGTTCATTCCCAAGGATCTAAACTCAACAAAGCAAAACTCTCCCCCTTTCCTTGGCAAGGTGCGTGCCATCTCGGCCGTGACGGGGAGCCTGTTTACCCATGGTTAAGATTTGTGGGTTGGGACGATTGTGCCGGGTGCAAGGCAAGGCTTGCCGCGCGGTGTGCACGCAATCGCGGGTGACAAAAGTCGGCAGGTTCAATAACGTTTCTCCGATGATCATTCACCCGACCGCGTCCCTTCTTCGTGCCTGGATTCTGTGTGCTGTTGCGCTCGCGTGGCCCGGCATTGCGGGCGCCGTCACCCTGCAATCGCATGTCGGCGTCTACGAACTGACGATGTCGAAGAACCGAAGCGATAGCGGAATTTCTGGCGTGAGTGGGCGGCTTGTCCTTCGGGTCACGGATTCGTGTGACGGATTTGCGCAGTCGCAGCGCATGGTTCTCCTGACAACCAGTGCCGACGGCGAGCAGATCGTTCGCGATTTCAATTTTCAGTCCTGGGAGTCGGGAGATGGCACCGAGATTCGTTTCGATAGCCAAGACACAGCCAACGGCGCCCCCCAAGGGCGCCATGCCGGGCACGCTGACCTTTCGGCACGTGGTGGCGACGGAAAGGTCGTCTTCTCGCATCCTGAACCCGGTGAACTGGCCCTCGAGGCCGGGACGATTTTCCCCACAGAACATTTCAAAGTTCTGATCGACGCAGCCCTCGCAGGTCAGCGGAACGTCGAGCAACGCATTTATGACGGCTCGGGCCCCGATGGGATCTACGACGCCGTCGCTTGGATATCCAAGCCGGATCAACCGACGCGTGACGTTGATGTCGCCGAGCAACTTGGGGACGGCGGCGCGTGGAATGTCCAGCTGGCCTACTTCAAGCCTGCAACCAACGACTTTCTGCCGGAGTACGAGATCGCGTTTCGCCTGCACGAGAACGGTGTCGCGAGCGATCTTGATTTGGACTACGGCACGTTCGCGCTCAAAGCACAATTGACGCGGTTGGATTATCTGCCGCCGGACTGCAACGCCTCACGGCCATAAACGCGCGGCGCCTCGAACGCCGCTTGAGTCGCCGTGACGGGCGGGCAAAAGAGACGTGGCTACTTCGTCTGAAAACACGTAGCGCCCCCAGCGGGCCGGAACGAGATCATAGAGCGCGGTAATGTTCGACGCCCCGCCGCCAAGAACGATAACGTCAGGATCGAGAATGTTGATGACATGCGCCAAGGCCCTTGCGAGCCGGTCGACATAGCGGTCGATCGTATCTTTGCAGGTTGGGTCGGCGGTACCCGTTGCAATGGCCTCCGGCGTGAGCGCGACCTCGGTCACACGCTGATGGTCTGCCGCCAAGCCCGGTCCCGACAGAAATGTCTCGATGCAACCATGTTTGCCGCAGTAGCACGCCGGGCCGGGCAACTCTTCAGTTTGAGGCCATGGCAAGGGGTTATGCCCCCACTCGCCGGCAATGGCGTTGCGTCCTCCGATGGCCCGACCGTCGATGACCAACCCGGCACCGACACCGGTTCCCAAAATGACACCAAACACGCACTCATGTCCTTCGGCAGCGCCGTCGATGGCCTCGGAAAGCGCAAAGCAATTCGCATCATTGGCGAGGCGCACAGGGCGATCCAACTGGGCCGCGAGGTCGCGGTCTAGCGGGTGCCCGATCAGCCACGTGGAATTGGCGTTCTTCACCAAACCGCTTTTCGGTGATATCGCGCCCGGGATCCCGACCCCGATCGGTTGCGCGCAAGCGGTCATGGCCGACAGTTCATCAACGAGGGCCGCAATGGCGTCCAACGTCAAGCCGTAGTCGTTGCGGGGCGCGTCGATCCGAATGCGGGCGGCCTCTTGTCCATTGTCAGCCAAAGCCACTCCCTCGATCTTCGTGCCGCCAAGGTCGATACCGATGCGGCAGGAGGGGGCGGGGGTCACGCCTTACACGCCCAAGATGCTGCGGATGGCACGCTCGGCGTCCGGCCACGTCTCGGTTCGGTGGTGGCTGTGGTGGGCGGGGCCGACGAGGTTTTCCAGTCGCGGGTCTTCGATGAAATGAATGCGTTGGACGTCCGGCGCATGCAGGGCGACGGATTCATGGTGCTCGGGAAGGTCGTCGATAAAAACGGCGACCGCTTCAACCTGCCGCGCGATATCTCTGACCGCGTGCCCTTTGCCACCGACATTGGTGATTACGGGGTGGTCGATACCAAGGCGTTTAAGGCTTTCGCGACGGGGTGTTCGGGCGGTGTGAGGAATGTTGGTAAGCACGATGATTTGCGCATGGTCGGCAAGACGGGCCAGCGCCTCAGCAGCGCCCGGTACTTCGGGCAGGTCGTAAATGCATTCCTCGAGAAAGCGATCCCGTACTTCCGCAACTTCATGGTTGGGTATCGGCTGGTCGTCGGCGGTCCGACGGATGGTGCCTTCGAAGTGAAAGGCGGTCCAATCGTAGTAGAGGCCTTGGGCAGCGAGAAAGGCCTCCATGCCCACACCGAACCGCACCAAGACCTCGTCGGCATCCGTAATGATAACTGGGCGCGAACGATCCAGCTCTATTGCATCGAGTTGGACGGCGACCTCGGGGATAAGGCGATCAGGCATCGAGCGATACGCAGAGCATGCCGCGCACTATACTTTGTTGGTGACAGAGAAAACGATCCTTGTTGTCGAAGATGACGCGTTGACCGCACAACTCGTGGCCGACGTGATCGAAACCATGGGTCATAGGGTCCTGCGCGCTGACGCGGTTGATCCGGCGTTTCAATTGGCCGTGTTGCATGACCCCGTTTTGATGCTGGTGGATGTTCAATTGGGCACCGCGTCTGGCCTTTCCTTGATGGCCCGCCTCGCGGAAAACGCGGAGACCGCCGATATTCCCGTTGTCGCGATGACGGCGGTCGATGGGTCGGATGCCGTCGCCGACCTTGAGCGTGCTGGTGCTGTAGCGCTGCTGGAGAAGCCGTTTTCTACCGAGGATGTGGTCGCTCTCGTGACGGCGGTTATTGAGGCTGGGGCCAAATAGAAAAGGCCGCCAAACGGCGGCCCTGATCGTGGTTCACGTGAAATACGCTATTTGATGCGCGCTTCTTTGAACTCAACGTGTTTGCGCGCGACTGGATCGTACTTCTTAAGCACCATCTTCTCAGTGATATTGCGCGGATTCTTCTTGGTTACGTAGTAGTACCCGGTGTCTGCGGTACTCACGAGCTTGATTTTGACGACGGCGGGTTTAGCCATTCTTAGTCTCCATGCTGCCCCCTCGGGGCGCGATTGGGCCGGACGATAGCCGGTCCGCCGCCGGTGTCAAGCGGACCCTGAGCTCGCCTCGGCGTCGCGTCGTTTTGGCGCAGAAATTAAGGCGATTTGGCCCATGCGGCCGCTCGCTCGACTGTGCCCGCGGCCTACTTCACCCCGTCGACTGCCGATTCGAATAATCCGCGAACAATGCGCCCATCACCCATCTCATACCGAATGACGCGTTTGCCCATTCGCCGCGTGATGAACGGAATGCCGCGGGCGGCATCTTCCTCCGGCTGCAGCGAGAGCGCTGTTGCAACCTCTCTGACCACCAACTCGGTTACGTTGGCTGTCGGCAGGCGATCGATCTCGTCGATGGGAATCCAGCTTAAGTCGAGCAGTTCCTCATTCTGGGTCAGCGATCCGTGTGCGTGTCGTGCGTCCGCGACGAAGAACCGAGCGTGGAACCGTCGTGGCGGTCCCTTCGGGGTGATCGCACGCGCAATGAATCCAAGAGCGCCGAGGTCAGGTTTGATTTGTGCCTCCGCGAAGGCTTCCCAACCCGTCGCCGCTTTTCCGGAAAAGGCCTGGTCGGCAACGCCGAAAAACAGACCGGTTTCCTCGTAGGTCTCACGAATCGCTGCGAGACCGAGGGCACGCGCCCGGTGCACCGTGCATTGCCGGGTCAGCGCTTGTCGCACTGCGGGGTGATAGTCCTTGGCAATTTCGGCGTAACCATCCCGCGGGTCGACGGCACCGCCGGGAAAGACATAGACATCCGGCATGAAGGCTTGGCGGCGGGGGCGGCGGCCCATCAGAATTTCGGGGCTACCGTTCGACTGCCGGACTAGAATGAGGCTGGCTGCATCGCGCGGGTACCGCGCCTTTGGGTGAATCTCAGTCATCAGTGATGTTCTACCCGAGAACGCCCTGCTGTAGAAACAGCAACAGATCTACCGTCGCCTCGGGCCGCCACGGCGGGCGGGCGAGGGGCGCTTTCCCCGGCGTCTTGGTACGGCACTGTGTGTTGGCGCGTCGCTGACAACCTCAAGACGCAAGCGCCCTCCAACGGGGTCGGCTTCCAACAGTTTGACCCGAACGGCATCGCCAAGGCGCCATGTTTCACCGCTCTTTTCGCCGACCAACGCGTGTTTGGCTTCGTCGTGTTGAAAGAACTCCGCACCAAGAGAACGGATCGGCACCAAACCGTCCGCGCCGCTCTCTTCCAGGGTGACGAATAATCCGAAGCGCGATACGCCACTGACCCGACCGTGGAACAGGGCGCCGACCTTCTTGCTGAGGTAGAGGGCAGTGAAACGATCCACCGCGTCGCGTTCGGCGACCATGGCACGACGTTCGGCGTGTGAGATTTTCTCGCCGACTTGGCGCCAGTCGGTATTGTCGTTTTTGGCAAGGCCGTCGTTCCCGAGATTACAGGCGGCGATCAGACTGCGGTGAACTAAGAGGTCGGCATACCGCCGAATGGGCGAGGTGAAGTGGGCATAGCGGGCCAGCGCTAGGCCGAAGTGGCCTAGGTTGTCGGGGCTGTAAACAGCTTGGGCCTGCGCACGAAGGACAACCTGGTTGATCAGGTGTTCTACCGGTGATCCCGCGGCCTTGGCCAAGATAGCGTTGAAAGTTTTGGGCTTGAGGACCTGTCCCGGTGCAATGCTCAAATCCATGGTCTTCAGGAAATCACGAAGCGCCGCCAGTTTTTCGCGATCCGGTTCGTCATGCACGCGGTACATGCACGGCAGGTGCTTTTCCTCCAAGGTTTCGGCGGCGCAGACGTTGGCGAGGATCATGAAATCTTCGACCAGTTGATGGCTCGGCAGGGGCGTCCGGGGCTCCACTGAAACGATGTCGCCTTGCGGGGCCAGCTTCACGACCCGTTCCGGCAGGTTCAGCGCCAGGGGTGACCGCGCGGACCGCGCCTTCTTTAACGCTTCATGGGCCGCATAGAGGGGCACAATGAGTTTCGTCGTGACCGGATCATTGGCATCCGAGTCATGCAGTTCTTGCGCCCGGGCATAGGTGAAGCGATGCGCCGACCGCATGAGTCCACGGACAAACCGATGCCGCCGCTTCTTCCCGTCACGATCAACCCATACCTCGACGGCCATACAAGCACGAACCTCATTCGGTCGTAGCGAACACACGCCGCTGGATAGCGCGTCGGGCAGCATTGGGACCACCCTGTCCGGGAAATAGGCTGAGTTGCCACGCTTCGCAGCGTCAGCGTCCAATGCCGTCCCACTCCGCACGTAATGAGCGACGTCAGCGATCGCGATGAGAAGGTGCCAGCCGCCGGGATTATTCGTGTCGGGGTCCGGTTCAGCCCAAATAGCGTCGTCGAAATCCCGGGCATCCTCAGGGTCGATCGTGACCAGCGGCACGTCGCAAAGGTCCGTCCGGCTGCCCAAAGCGGGGACGGTGGCGCGTTCGGCAGCCTCGATCGCCTCGGGCTTGAAGCGCGTCGGTAGGTCGTGTGTATGGATCGATATGAGGCTCAAAGCGCGTGGGTCATTCTTGTGACCGATGCGCTCGATGACCCGACCCTGTTGTAGACCCAGTCGCCGTGCCGGTAACACCTCAGCATGTACCAAATCGCCGGGCTGTGCCCCGGCGCTGTCAGGTCCCGCCACCCAGAGATCACGACCGGTTCGGTCCGCCGGGTGAATCCGGCCATGGCCACCGACAAGGTCGAAGACGCCGACCACCTGGTCAGGTCCGCGCCCAATCACGCGCATCACACGGGCTTCGTAGGTGCCGTCTTCTTTTTCGTTCACGCGGGCCAATACGCGGTCGCCGACTCCCAACGCTGGTGCGTTAGCCCTTTTGCGATCCGGCATCAATAACACCCGCGGGGCCTCTTTCTCGACATCCCACTGAACCGGCCGGCACCACAGCTCGCCATCAACGTCGATATCGCTGACCTCGAGCGGTGTCACATTGGGCAGTTTGTTGGGGTCACCAATCCGGCGTCCGCGGCGGCGTTCAAGCGCACCTTCGTCAATCAAACTCCGAATAGCGGTTTTCAGGTCCTTGCGGGCGTCACCTTTGATGCCAAAGGCACGTGCAATCTCGCGCTTACTGGCGCGATCCGGATTGTCCTGAATGTAGCGGAGGAGTTCGTCCCGTGTCGGGAAGGGTGCCTTACGCCCGCTGCGGGCCATATCGGCTAGTCGTCAGCCGAGGGCGACGGCTCGCTGGTTGTCGCCTCGCCGCTGGTCGGTTTGGCGGCTTTGGTTTTCTTGGCGGCTTTCGCTTTGGTTTTCTTCGCCTTCGTCTTCTTGGCTTTTGATTTCTTCGCCTTGGCTTTCTTAGCCTTTGGTTTGGACGCGGTCTTTTTCGCCTTCTTGGCCGTCCCGGCCTTTTTCTCACGTTCGGCAAGAAGTCCAAGTGCGACCTCAAGGGTCATCTCATCAGGCTCCGTACCGCCGGGAAGAGTCGCATTGGTCTTGCCGTGATTGACATAGGGGCCATAACGCCCGTCCAGAACGGCAACCGCCTTTTTGTCTTCGGGGTGCTCGCCAAGTGCTTTTAGAACCTTGGGACCGCGTCGCCGCTTGGGCTCGGCAAGAAGAGAAACGGCTCGGTTGAGACCAACCGTGAGCACATCCTCGTCTTCACCGAGAGAGCGGTACTCGCCGTCATGTCGAATGAACGGGCCGAATCGACCGATACCCGCACTGATCTTCTTGCCCGATTCCGGGTGTTTCCCAACCTCACGTGGCAACGACAGAAAACGCGCGGCATCTTCTAGTTCGATTTCGTGCGGGTCCGAACCCTTCGGAATGGCAACGCGCTTGGGCTTATTGTCGCCTTCCGCTTCGCCCCGTTGAATATAAAACCCGTAGGGGCCCTTGCGGACGGTGATTGGTTCTTCAGTCGTTGGATCAAGGCCCAGTTCACGCGGTCCAACAGAGCCGCTATTGCCGTCGCCGGAATCGCCCAGCGCGCGGGTGAACTTGCACTCAGGATAATTCGAACAGCCTACAAAAGCGCCAAACTTGCCGACCTTGATGCTCAACTCGCCATCGTCGCAGGACGGGCACTTACGCGGATTGCCTCCGTCCTCTGGAGGATGGAAAACATGATCCGCGAGAATTTCGTTGAGTGAATCCAAGACCTCGCGAACGCGTAGTTCTTTGGTGCCGTCAACAGCGATAGTGAAGTCGCCCCAAAACGCTTCGAGGACTTTTTTCCAGTTGATCTGGCCGGCGGAAATCTCGTCGAGCTGATTTTCAAGGTCAGCCGTGAAATCGTACTCGACGTAACGTTCAAAAAAGCTGACGAGGAAGGCCGTGACGAGCTGACCGCGATCGTCAGCAAAGAACCGCGCCTTTTCCAACCGAACGTAGTTGCGGTCTTGCAGCACCGATAGGATCGACGCGTAGGTCGAGGGTCGGCCGATACCGAGTTCCTCAAGGCGCTTGACCAACGTTGCCTCGGTATAGCGTGGCGGTGGTTCGGTGAAATGCTGCGCCGGTTTAGCCACGCCGTGCTCCAGCGGGTCTTTGACGGCAACCTTAGGCAAGGCGCGGTCGTTATCCGAGGTATCTTCTTTCGATACGTCGTCGCGACCTTCCTGATAGAGCTTCAAAAAGCCATCGAATAGAATGATCTGACCGGTCGCGCGAAAACGGCTGTTGTTGTCATTGGCGGCAATATCGATGCTGGCGTTTTCGAGCCGTGCACTTGCCATCTGACTGGCGACCGTGCGTTTCCAGACCAATTCATAGAGTTGGGCCTGCTCGGGCGACAAATGCTGGGCCATGTCCTTGGGCAGGCGACTCAAGTCGGTCGGTCGAATGGCTTCGTGCGCTTCTTGGGCGTTCTTCGCCTTGGACTTATACGCGCGAGGGCTGTCGGGGACGTATTGGGGCCCGTATTCGTTCGAGATAACCGAGCGGCATCCCTCGACGGCTTCGTTGGCGATCTGCACGCCGTCCGTCCGCATATAGGTGATGAGACCAGTAACCTCGCCGCCTAGGTTGATGCCTTCGTAAAGACGCTGCGCCACCTGCATTGTGCGCCGCGCGGCAAATCGTAGCTTGCGCGAGGCCTCTTGTTGCAAGGTCGAGGTGGTAAACGGCGGTGGTGGGTGGCGAGATGTTTCCTTGGCCGCGACATCCGCGACGGCAAAACCAGGTGATGCCTCAATAAGCGCGAGCGCGGCCTGAGCGTCCGCCTCACTCTTCAACGAGAATTTCTCAAGCTTCTCGCCGCGCAACTGCACCAGCCGCGCAGGGAGCGTTGCACCACTGGTTGTCTGAAAGTCGGCGGCGATCGTCCAGTATTCCTGCGGGATGAACTTGTCGATGTCGAGTTCGCGTTCGCAAATCAAACGCAGCGCCACCGACTGAACCCGACCCGCCGAGCGCGCCCCAGGTAGTTTGCGCCACAGCACCGGTGACAGGGTGAATCCCACGAGGTAATCCAGCGCGCGGCGTGCCTGTTGAGCATTCACCAAGTCCATGTCGATCTCGCGCGGGTGCTGAATGGCTTCTTGCACCGCGCTCTTGGTGATCTCGTTGAACACGATGCGTTTGACATCAACGCCTTTGCACGCATCCATTTCCGAAAGCGCCCCGAGGACATGCCAGGCAATCGCCTCACCCTCGCGATCCGGGTCAGTGGCAAGGTAGAGGCGCTCAGAGCCCTTCAAAGCTTTGGCGATGTCCTTCAGATGACCGGCAGACCGTGGATCAGTCTCGTAGGTCATCTCGAAGTCGTTGTCCGGATCGACCGAGCCATTCTTCGACGGCAGGTCGCGCACATGGCCATAGCTGGCCAGCACAACGTAGTCCGCACCAAGATACTTGTTGATTGTCTTGGCTTTGGCGGGTGATTCGACGACGACGACGTTCATAAGGGGCGCGTTGTATTCCGCTTGTCGTGGTTACTCGGTGGTCCGGCCATATGTCGAGCGGCCAGCACTTAGTCCGAAAGCGCAATGCGTGTCAATTGCCGGGCACTCGCTTGTGAGAGCACCCTAGTGGCGCAGAAATGAACTAATCGTTAGCAGGGCTGCGGGTTAGCGGAGGCGCAGAACGTAAAGATCGCCCCGCAATGGTTTGCCCCGATCCAGGCGGACCACGATGTCTTGCTGCTTGATGACCTCGAATCCAGCATTGGCTGCCGTTGCGGCAATGTATGACGGCGCGTGGGCAAATCGCGCGGTTGGTTGAAGCGCAAAACCAGGTTCGTCTCGGTGTTCGACGCTGAACGCGAAGTACCCGCCGGGTACGAGCGCATTGGCGGCCGCCTCCAAGCAAGGTGCCATGTCGCCCACGTATATAAAGACGTCGCCGGCCAGAGCCAGATCGAACGCCCGATCCTGTGCCCCAAGATAGGTCACGACATCGTCGCAAGCGACATCGGCGTAAATGCCAAGCGTCTGTGCCTTGGCGACCATCCGCGGGGCGATGTCCACACCGTGGATAGAGCTGGCCAAATCGACCACCGCAGCCGCACACAATCCGGTGCCACACCCCAAGTCGACCACACGTAGCTTTTGTCGATCCTCGGCCTCGGCGCGCACCAGATTGATAGTATCGCGCATCAACGTCGGTACGGCGTATTGGAGTTCGCCGGTCAGGTGGGCATCGAACCGATCGGCGTATGAATCGAACAAGTTCTTGGTATAGGCCAGCGGTGCCGTTTCGCGCGTTTCTCCCTGGATGGCGGCCAGCGTGAATCGGGTTTCTTCGTCGTCGGGCCGAAGGTCCAGGGCTCGGACGAAGTGCTGTGCCGCTTCGTCATAGCGACCCATGCCCTGCAGCACATTGCCGATATTTACATGGGCGTCGCGGTAATCCGGATTTTGCGCCAACGCCCGACTAAACGCCGCTACCGCGCCCTCCAGATCGCCCAGATCGCGCAGCGTGTTGCCTAGGCCCCCATGGGCCTCCGGGAAGTCAGGCTTTTCGAGAATGACGTCGCGATAGATCTTCTCTGCGTCGCGTGTCGCGCCCTGTGCGCGCAGGACGGTTGCGAGATTGCAGGCAACCTGCGGTGAATTTGCGTGGCGCAATATCTCCTCATAGAGCCGTCGCGCAGTATCAAGGTCGGCGTTCTGATGGGCCTGAACGGCTTCGGCAAATAGCTGCTGGAGGGCGCTCTCCGACGGCGGGGGCACGGTGTCTGTGTTGCGTGGAGATTGGCTCACGTTATCTAGGCCGCCAGTTGAACGCGGTGACCGGGGAGCCTGTAGACCCGCCCGGCAAGCTCCAACTCTAGCAGCGTTGTCGCGACAACCGGAGCGGCCAGCGTGCAACTTCGTGCAAGGTCGTCGATATCAACGGGTGTGACGCTCAATCGCGCTAACAGTAGGCGCCGTGTGTCTTCCGTCGGGGCCGTGTCGTTCTCGTCGAATTGGGGTGGGTCGGCATCATACGTGGATGATACCGCCCGGTGGGGCAGGCTGAGCGCCGAAAGAACGTCATCCACGGTTTCGCACATCGCGGCACCCTGACGAAGGAGGGCATTTGGCCCGCGCGCCCGGGGATCACGAGGCGATCCTGGAACGGCCAGAACCTCACGGCCTTGCTCCCCGGCAAGGCGTGCCGTGATCAGCGAACCTGACCGCATGGCGCCTTCGACGACAACAACGGCTCGGGATATCCCCGAAACAATCCGGTTGCGACGTGGAAAATGTCGCGCCTGCGGCACGGTGCCGGGCGGCATTTCCGAAAGGGCACAGCCCTCAGCGCAGATCTGTTCGAATATTTCGATGTGTTCAGGCGGGTAGACCTTGTCCAACCCACCCGCCATGACGGCAACTGTGCCATGGGGAAGGGCCCCACGATGCGCGGCTTCATCAATCCCGCGCGCGAGGCCAGAAGCGACAACGATCTGGTGCCGACCGAGGTCTGCAGCTAACTCGTTCGCAAAACGCAAGCCCACTGCCGACGCATTTCGTGCCCCAACAACCGCCACCGTCTCTTCCTGCAACAAGCCGGTACGGCCGATCGCGTACAAAAAGGGTGGTGCATCTGAAATCTCAGTGAGAATGGATGGGTAAGCGGGGCACCTGGGGGTGATCGGTATCGCGTTATGCCGTTTCGCCTCGGCAATTTCATCCTCGGCCTCGGTTTGCCCGAATATCCGCAGCGGCTTCCGCCGGCCACCGCGTCGTGCAAGGTCTTGGAGAGATCGGAGCGCGTTTTCTGCCGAACCAAACCGAGCGATCAGCGCATGGTAGGTCACCGGCCCCACCGACTCGCTTCGGATGAGCCTCAGTCGATCGACAATGTCCTTGGGTGGCCTACCCGTTACATCATTTTCCGATGTCTTCGCCGTTGTTGGCGGCTGTTTTGCCGATTTTTGGCTCATCACCAGAAAGGAGTCTCCTGATATTCCCGGCGTGCCGAATGAACACGATAAGCGCAACGAAAATCGCGAATTCGACCCGCTGGGGGTCCGACCAGTAAGTCCCACCGATTGGTGTCGCTGAGAGCACCGCGGCAAAGATCGGTGCGGCAATAAACGCGCCCACCCCGGCCAGTGAGGAGTATCGAAAGATCAGAGCAATAATCAGCCAACTGGCACATGCCAGGATTCCGACCGGCGGATTGATCGCGAGAAGTACGCCCAGCCCTGTCGCGACACCCTTACCGCCCCAAGCGAAAACAGTGCTCGAGACCAGGATTAACGCCCCGACAAGGCTCACGGCGCTTTTCCCAAGCAGCATGATGCCGAGTCCGACCCCGAGTAGGACCGCTTCCCGCAGCGCAAATTTCACTCCGTGCTTGCTGGACCCGATCAGCCAGATCGGCAGCATATGGCCAAGTAAGGCGGCGGCGCCCGCAACCAGGGCCTGATCGCGAAAAAGGAAGTAGTCGGCCAGCAGTACCGGGATCGCGCCTTTGGCGCCATCCAGCAACAATGTGGCTGCCGCCAGCGGGCGACTTCCAGTGCGCAGTACATTCGTTGCGCCGAAGTTACCCGAGCCAATTTTTCGAATGTCGTCGGCCCCCGCCAGGCGGGTCAGGACAAGACCAAATGGTATGGAGCCGATCAGGTACGCCGCAAAGAAGACCGCGAAGAAGGGCCACGTAAAACTGAGGTCGCCAATCGGGTCGGGCATCGGTGTTCCTATTCGGCTTCGAAGACCGTGACGCCACCCACGACCGTCCGCAAGACTTTTCCCTGAACCGGTCGCTGATCAAATGGTGAATTCTTCGACTTGCTCTGAAATGCCGCCGCATCGATCCGAGCCGGCGTATCGGGATTGAAGATCACCATATCGGCCGGTGCGCCGCGAGCCAGGCGGCCTTGGGGGAGTCCGAGGATATCGGCGGGCCGTAAAGCCATTCTCGCTAGAAGGTCGAGCAGCGATAGTTGACCTTTGTGGTAGAGCTCGAGTCCGATGAGAAACATTGTCTCTAGCCCGGCGGCACCATAGGCCGCCTGGGCAAACGGCAGCCGCTTCGCCTCCGGGTCTTCGGGACGGTGGTGGCTAGCAATAATGTCGATCGTCCCATCAGCGAGCCCCGCAACGATGGCTTCGCGATCGGCCTCGCTACGCAGCGGCGGGCTGACTTTGGTGAAGGTGCGGTAGTGGCCGACTTCGTACTCGTTTAGCGAGAAGTGATATGGAGCGACACCACAAGTCACGCGCAGCCCCTTGTCCTTCGCAACCCGCATCGCGGCGACCGATTCAGACGTTGAGATCGATGCTGCATGGTACCGGCCGCCGGTTAGTTCGGTGATCCGCAGGTCGCGTTCCAGCATGATCGTTTCCGCGATATTCGGAATCCCGCCAAGGCCTAGCCGAGTTGCAGTCTCTCCGTCGTTCATGACGCCATCGCCGGCAAGCTCGGGCACTTCCGTGTGGTGAGAGATCAACGCATCGAAGTGCGACGCGTAGGAAAGCGCGCGGCGCAAAACTTGCGGGTTGGAAATGCTTCGGTACCCGTCTGTGAACAACGCGGCACCGGCTTCGGTCAGAAGACCGATCTCAGTCATTTCCGTGCCCGCCATGCCCTTTGTGATGCTGGCCGACGGCAGGACATTGATTACACCCGACGCTTGGGCCTGTCGGTCAAGAAATTCGACCAGTGCAATTTCATCCATGATCGGCCGCGTGTCCGGCGACGCGACGACGGTCGTGATGCCGCCAGCCGCTGCGGCTTGCGTACCGGTGGCAATTGTTTCTTTGTGTTCGCGGCCAGGCTCACCCAGTGTCGCCATCATGTCGATCAATCCAGGCGCGAGGCAATGGCCGCCGCAATCGACGATCGAGCAATCATCCGGTGCGCCATTGGCGAACAAGGACCCGATGTCGGCAATAGCACCGTTTTTGACCAACACGTCGCCTGGTATGTCGGTCCCGCTCGCTGGGTCGAGCAGTCTGGCGTTGGTGAAGGCGATGTTCTCGGCCATCACGCCCTTGCCTCTGTTGGCGAAACGAGTTCCTGGTGCACCAGCGCGTCTAAACAAGCCATGCGCACCGCGACTCCCATTTCCACCTGTTCACGAATGACGCTGCGGTTGATGTCGTCGGCCACTTCAGTGTCGATCTCCACGCCGCGGTTCATGGGTCCGGGATGCATGATCAAAGCGTCCGGGTTGGCATGCGCCAATTTGTCCCGATCCAATCCGTAGTAGCGAAAATATTCCCGGATCGACGGGACGAAGGCGCCTTTCATGCGTTCCGACTGAAGCCGCAGCATCATGACGATGTCGGCGTTCTTCAACCCTGCGACCATGTCGTGGTGCACCTCGACGCCGAGACGATCAACGGCCGCCGGCAGAAGGGTCGGCGGGGCGACAACCCTTACCAGCGCGCCCATCTTGTTGAGGAGTTGGATGTTCGAGCGAGCGACGCGGCTGTGCAGAATGTCGCCGCAAATCGCGACCGTGAGACCTTGTAGGCGCCCCAACCGGCGGCGAATCGTCAGGGCGTCCAACAAGGCCTGCGTCGGGTGTGCGTGACTCCCGTCACCGGCGTTGATCACCGAGCCGTTCACTTTCTGGGACAGCAAATCGGCAGCGCCGCTATCCGAATGCCTGATCACCATCGCGTCCGGTTGCATTGCATTCAAGGTCATGGCGGTATCGATCAGCGTCTCGCCCTTTTTGATGGCGGACCCTTCGACCGACATGTTGATGACATCCGCGCCCAATCGCTTGCCCGCCAATTCAAAGGACGTTTTGGTCCGCGTCGATGTTTCAAAAAAGAGATTGATCTGGGTGCGGCCGCGCATGCGGCTAAGCTTTTTCTCGGGCCGCCGGTTCAGATCGACGTAGGCGTCTGAAAGATCGAGAAGAGCCGAAATCTCATCCGGCGACAGGTACTCAATGCCCAGCAAATGGCGGTGAGGGAACGGCGTCGCGGCGGAGGATGTCATTAAAGGTTCACTATAGGTTTCGCCTAGGCGGTCGACAACTACGTCAACACCCATATCGCGACCGGTAGCGTCACGACGGAGACCAGGGTGGCGATGGTTGCGATGCCGGGCAACACGCTTTGGCCGGGCCCGCTAACGACGCTGAACCGTGGCACCACACACGGTAGAGCGGCGGTCAAGACAATCGCGATGGCCTCTATACCGGCAAGACCGAAGAGCCATGCCGCTAGGCCTGCGCCGAGGGGTAGAGCAACGAGGTTAAGCCCCAAGCTCGCCACGGCGACACCACGGGCCGCTTCAACGGCGTTCTGCGCGGCGGCAATACTCAGTGCCGCACCGGCACCCAGCAGTCCAACCGGAATCGCCGCGTAGCCCGCGACCTGGGCCATTGTGGCCAGTCCATCGACAAGTGGGACACCGAGAATATTCAGCGCTACCCCGCCGGCCACGCTCCACACGATCGGGTTCTGCGCCAGCAACCTCAGTGCCGAGGCAAGAGCGTATTCTTGTTCGGCATCTGGGTCGGGGTCCTGCCGGCCAACGAAATGGCCAAAGAGGCCCCCGGCAACGATCACCGTCGGCAAGTACGTCGCCGCCGCGACCAGAAACAAGGCCAATCCGTCCGAGCCTCCAAGTGCGAGGCTTATCCCCATGCCGTAGGGAACGTTGGCGCGGATCGATGCCTCGAGAATCTGGGGGCCGAGTTCGGCCGCGTGTTCTGATCGCGTGCGCCAGGTCCAGATAACGCCGGTTGTGATTCCGATGACGGCGACCACGGCGATGACCATTCTAAGCAATGGGGCGTCCGAGAAATCGCTGCTCCCCAGGCCGGATAGGAACATTGCGGGCAGGAATAGGTAGTAGTTGAGCTTTTGGAATTGAGCCCACACCTCCAAAGGAATGTAGCGGCGATAGGCCAATCCACCGCCCAAGAGGATGACGAGAAAGACGGGGAGGGTGCTACTCAGGGTCTCGGCCAACCTCAATTCTCCTTTGCAAGGACCTGGAGCCGGTCAAGCGCGCCCTGAAGAATGAACGCCGCCGCATGGGCGTCGATGACCTCATCACGCCGACGACGTGAGACGTCTTGCGCGATCAGCGTGCGCTCAACCGCCACGGTGGAGAGCCGTTCGTCCCAAAACGCAATCGGCAGGTCGACGAAGGGCGCGATGTTCGCGGCGAACTGTCGGACGGATTGGCAGCGCGGACCCTCGCTGCCGTCCATGTTCATTGGCAGCCCGACGATCAAGCCACCGACGTCACGATCTGCGATCAGGCGGCCCAGCGCGGCGGCATCGTCTTTGAGTTTTTTTCGCCTGATGGTTTCGACGGGCGTGGCCGTGCTGAGGCGGCCGTCCGAAACCGCGATGCCAACCGTTTTGGCGCCGACATCTAGCCCGAGCAGACGAGAACCAGGCCTCATCTGGCTTCTGAGGGTCGCGAGGTCGATGGTCTTGCCTGGACACATGGCGAGTGTTAGGGTCCGCTCGATTTTGCCCGGAATTCTGCGCTTTTTCGCCCTGTATTGACGGGCAAGGCGCGCTGTCAGAACGTGCCATATGTCGCTAGATAAAGCCACCGTCGCCCGCATCGCGCGGCTCGCCCGAATTTCAGTGCCTGAAGAAGACCTCCAGCCCTTGGCAGAGGAGCTTTCAGGTATTTTTACGTGGATTGAGCAACTGAATGAGGTCGACACCGACGGCGTCGTTCCGATGACCAGTGTGGTCGGCCATGCCTTGCATCATCGCGAAGATGTTGTGACCGACGGCAATCGCCAGGATGCGGTGCTCGGCAATGCCCCTGAAAGCGCCGATGGCTACTTCGTCGTGCCTAAGGTCGTGGAATGAGTGCGCCGTTGACCAGCTTCACGCTTGCTGAGGCACGCGACAAGTTGGCCGCGCGTGAGGTCTCCGCGCAAGAACTCACCGATGCGCACATCGAGGCGATCGCGTCCGCCGGGGCGCTCAACGCGTTTGTTGTCGATACGGCTGACCGTGCGCGCGCCGATGCGGCGCGGTCCGATGAACGGCTCGGCAAAGGCGACGGCGGGATGCTTGAGGGCATTCCGGTTGCGATCAAAGATTTGTTCTGTACCGAAGACATTGCATCCACCGCGGGCTCACGCATTCTGGCAGGATTCAGACCGCCCTATGAAGCGACCGTCACGGCTAATTTGTGGCGCGAGGGCGCGGTGATGCTGGGCAAGACCAACATGGATGAGTTCGCCATGGGGTCATCGAATGAAACCAGTTACTACGGCCCGGTCTGCAACCCGTGGCGTGCAACCGGAGACAATCGTGATCTGGTGCCGGGCGGCTCAAGTGGTGGATCCGCGGCCGCCGTTGCCGGCGAACTCTGCCTCGGTGCGACCGGCACGGACACTGGTGGCTCCATCCGCCAACCAGCGGCCTTCACCGGTATCGTTGGGCTTAAGCCCACCTATGGGCGTTGCTCGCGGTGGGGCACCGTCGCGTTCGCGTCCAGCCTGGATCAGGCCGGTCCGATGACGCGCACCGTCCAAGATTCGGCCATCATGCTTGGCGCGATGGCCGGTCATGACCAAAAGGACTCGACTTCCGTCGATGTCGCCGTACCCGACTACGAGGCAGCGCTAGAGCGTAGCGTCAAGGGTCTGCGTATCGGCATTCCTACTGAATACCGGATCGATGGCACGCCTCAAGAAATTGCCGATCTCTGGGATCAGGGCATCGCCTGGCTCAAAGAAGCCGGTGCCGAAATCGTTGAAGTCAGCTTGCCCCACACGAAGTACGCATTGCCGGCCTACTACATCGTCGCCCCCGCTGAAGCATCGTCGAACCTCGCGCGCTATGACGGCGTCCGGTACGGGTTCCGCGAAGACCGCGATGATCTCACCGAGATGTATGAAGCCACGCGGGCGGTCGGCTTTGGCTCAGAAGTGAAACGCCGCGTGCTGATTGGTACCTACGTGTTGTCCGCCGGCTACTACGACGCCTACTACCTTCGGGCGCAGAAGGTTCGCACCCTGATCGCAGATGATTTCAAAAAAGCCTGGGATAGTGTCGATGCCTTGCTCACGCCAACCACTCCGGGCGCAGCCTTCGGTATTGGCGAGAAAAGCGATGACCCGGTCGCGATGTATCTCAACGACATCCTGACCGTTCCCGCAAACATGGCGGGCCTACCGGCGATTTCGGTGCCGGCCGGTCTTTCGGCGCAGGGCTTGCCCTTGGGCCTGCAAGTGGTCGGTCGCGCGTTCGACGAAGAGACCGTTCTGCAACTCGGTCGCGCACTTGAACGCGCGGCGGCGTTTGACCATCGGCCGACGCCCTGGTGGCGGGATCAAGCATGAGCGGCGTTATCGAAGGGGCGACCGGCCCATGGGAAATGGTGATTGGTCTTGAGGTCCACGCGCAGGTCACCTCCAAATCGAAGCTGTTCTCAGGTGCTGCCACGGCCTTTGGTGCTGAGCCCAACACCCAGGTCAGCCTCGTGGATGCCGCCATGCCCGGCATGCTGCCGGTCATCAACAAAGTTTGCGTAGAGCAAGCCGTTCGCACCGGTCTGGGCCTGAAGGCCCAGATCAATCTGCACTCGGTGTTCGACCGCAAGAATTACTTTTATCCGGACCTGCCACAGGGCTATCAGATTTCGCAGTTCCTTCAGCCCGTTGTGGGCGCGGGCACGCTTGTGTTGGATATGGAAGACGGTGCCTCGCGTGAAATTGGCATCACACGGCTCCATCTTGAACAAGACGCCGGCAAAAGCGTCCACGACATGCACCCCGATCACACCTACGTTGATCTCAACCGATCGGGCGTGGCGTTGATGGAAATTGTTTCCGAACCCGATTTGCGATCACCCGAAGAGGCGGGGGCGTACATCCGGAAGATGCGCTCGATCTTGCGCTATCTCGGCACCTGTGATGGCAACATGGAAGAAGGCAGCATGCGAGCAGACGTCAATGTGTCGGTGCGCCGACCGGGCGACGACTACGGCACGCGCTGCGAAATAAAGAACGTCAATTCCATTCGATTTGTCGAGCAGGCCATCGAGGTCGAGGCGCAGCGCCAGGTTGATATTCTTGAGGACGGCGGCGCCATCCACCAGGAAACCCGGCTTTTCGATTCACGCAAGATGGAAACGCGAGCCATGCGTTCGAAGGAAGAGGCGCACGATTACCGCTACTTCCCAGACCCCGATCTGTTGCCGCTGGAGTTCGAACAAGCGTGGGTTGATGAAATAGCCGCCTCCTTGCCGGAATTGCCTGACGATCGAAAACGTCGTTTTGTGGATGAACTCGGCCTGTCGCCCTATGACGCAGGAGTTCTGGTCGCGGAGAAAGAGGTTGCGGACTATTTCGAGACTGTCGCGACGGGTCGTGATGCCAAGGTTGCTGCAAACTGGGTGACCGGCGATCTGTTTGGTGCCCTTAACAAGGCAGACCTGGAGATCGTCACCTCGCCGGTCACGGCGGCTGATCTTGGCGCGCTCATCGATCTCATCGCGGATGACACGATTTCCGGTCGAATCGCCAAAGAAGTCTTCGATGACATGTTCAAGACCGGTCGGGCACCTGGCGACATCGTCGAAGAAAAAGGGCTGCGACAGGTTACCGACAGTGGTGCGATCGAGGCCATCGTTGACGCGGTCCTCCAGGCCAACCAAGACAAGGTGGCCGAATACCGTGGCGGCAAGGACAAGTTGCTGGGGTTCTTCGTCGGCCAAGTGATGAAGCAGTCGCAAGGCAAAGCTAATCCCAAGATCGTCAACGACCTGCTTAAGAAAAAACTCGGTTCGCCAGGCGACTGATGAGCGCGAGCCGTCCCGTTCCCCGAGATGCCATGGGTGTGGCACACCCATCTGTTGACCCCGCCGAGGCGCGAATCGTCTCTCTAGTGCCGAGCATTACGGAACTTTTGTTCGACCTGAACCTCGGCGAGCGTCTCGTCGCTCGCACTCAGTTTTGCGTGCATCCCGTCGGTAAGGTCGACGCGCTGCCGAGCGTCGGCGGTACCAAGAAAATCAAAATGGATCGGCTTCGCGATTTGAAGCCGACGCATATCATTCTGAACATCGACGAGAACACGAAGGAGCTTGCCGAAGCCCTCCGATTGTTTGTGCCCAACCTTATCGTCACGCATCCGTTGCAGCCGCGAGACAATCTCGACCTCTTCCGTATGTTGGGTGGCATCTTTGATCGGGCCGAACGCGCCGAGGCGTTGTGTCAGGATTTCGAGATCGCGTTACGTTCGGTCATGACGTTTGCGCCCCGTCTCGCAGATAAGCGCGTGTTGTACCTGATCTGGAAAGATCCTTGGATGACGGTCTCGCCCAACACCTACATCGCTCGCATGTTGGAACTGGTGCGTTGGCGGACGGTCTCGGCCGATACACGCGTGCGCTACCCGACCGTCCAATTGACTCAAAAGCTCCTCGACGGCGTCGATATCGTTCTATTCTCGACGGAGCCGTTCAAGTTCACCGAAGACCACATCGTTGAATTTCGAGAGAAGTTCAACCTGTCCAACAAGACCATGCGCATGATCGATGGTGAGATGATATCTTGGTACGGCAGTCGTGCGATTCAGGGGCTGGAGTACCTTCGGCACACAGCGACAGAAACCAAGTAACGCCGGTATACGGCGAAGGGACAAAGAATGATCGATCTCTATACGTGGCCGACCCCGAATGGGCACAAGGTGCAC
>Ga0055584_100001755_pt1 | contig 21286 bp, 19 predicted proteins | sample OSDHelmetaG_FD_58716 | JGI IMG/M metagenome (GOLD analysis project Ga0055584, IMG submission 58716) | Pelagic marine sediment microbial communities from the LTER site Helgoland, North Sea, for post-phytoplankton bloom and carbon turnover... | ecosystem: Environmental > Aquatic > Marine >...
GCCGACGTGCTGATCGAGAACCTGAAGGCTGGCACCCTGGAGAAATGGGGTCTTGGGTATGATGATATTCTGAAGGAACGCTTTCCGCGCCTGATATATTGCCGGCTAACAGGCTTTGGTGTCGACGGGCCTTTGGGAGGGCTTCCTGGTTATGACGCCGCTATTCAGGCCTTTGCTGGCCTTATGTCGATCAACGGAGATCCACAAGCCGGCCCAACAAAACTCGGCACGCCTATCGTTGACATAGGGGCTGGTATGATGTGTCTCAATGGCATCCTCATGGCACTCTATGAACGCCAGACATCGGGACTTGGACAATGCATCGACGTCTCTCTCTTTGATGCTGGCATAGCGATGCTGCACCCTCAAGCCCCCAACTGGTTCCTTTCAGGTAAAGATCCAGTCCCCATGGGCAACGGCCATCCCAACATCACACCTTATGATCGTTTTGAAACTGCCAACGGACAAATCTTCCTTGCCGTTGGTAACAACAAGCAATTCAAAATTTTCTGCAATGAATTAGGTTTGGACGGCGTTGCCGAAGACTCTCGCTTCCTGAACATGTCCGACCGCAACAACAACCGAGAAGCCCTCAATGAAATTGTCCGCGAAGCCTTGCTGAAAGTTGACGGCAAGACGTTCGCCGAGCATTTGCTCAAGATCGGTGTACCAGCTGGACCAGTGCTTTCTATCCCAGAGGTAATGAACCACCCTCACACCATCCACAACAAAATGCGGGTATCAAAAGATGGATATGAGGGCACGGGTATCCCGATCAAATTTAGCCGCACGCCTGGAGAAGTTCGCCAAGGCCCACCTGTCTTTAACGGCGAGACGAAAACCATTCTCCGCGAACATGGTTACAGTGACGAAGACATTTCAAAATTGGAAGCCACGGGAGCATTTCCGTCAACTTGACTCAAATCAAAGCCACGAGAGTAGTTTGCTGATATCATTTGAATAACCTAGAAAAGGAGATATGCATGATAAAGCAAACGTCAAACTTCTCTGAAGGCGCCGAAGTTCAGTGGTTAACTGGTAAAACACTGTTTACTCGCATTGCTGCTGGCAAGCTTACAGGTTTTCTGATTGGTGCCGTCGGCTTTTTTGTGATGCCTTATCTATGGCCAGACAGCTCGCCTGCTATTCGGTGGGGGATACTTTGTTGGTACACCACTCTAGGTGCCTTCATCGCCATGTTTGGGCTGATGACTTGGCATCCAGTTCTTAAAATATCCATGCCGTGGTGGTTCAGAGGGATATTCCTTGGTGCCTGGATGAACTTCCTATTGGTGTTGTTTGCTTACCAGCAACTAGAGGCAATGCTAGCAATCTGGCCTGGTAACGGCGGGATTTTTCAGTCTCCCCTCTGGTTCATCGTCGAAGGTGCCATCATTGGGTTAGTCATCGACTATGCAGCAACAAAGCTCGTGGGCGAAGGCAGCAAACTTACGATTTCTTCGAAGCCTTCTTGAGGTCAATTAGGCTGGCAACTAGTTTTGGGGTGCGCGGGCCGGTTTGGGTTTAGGCTTTTCAAAGGCCCAGTCATCTTTGATCACCTTCTGCACGAAGGTCAGTAAGCGGTCAGCCCTTCGCCTATCAGGTTTCGTGTCCGAAAAGAAATAGTCCGGTTCGAAAAGGTCACCCTTTGAGTTAGGATCTTGAATGTTACAAGCCCATGCAACATCAAGCCTAAACTTGCTATGGGGCAATTCGTAAAAGAAACTAGGCGCATTACAATTTCTGTTTGGGCTGCCGCCAGTTGGTTCCCCGTAGAAAGTTGCTTTTCTGTTGAGATCAATTTGCGCCGCCATCATACTTGCGGCAGAGAACGTGCCACTATCAATCAAGACATGTAGCCCATCTTTGTAGGCTTTCTTGCCCCAAACTCTTTGTGTCAGCAAGACGTAATACCCTTGTGGCTGAGCCTTTCTTCTGCCTCCAAACCGATGAATTCTTCGTAGCACGTTGTTCGCTGCAGCAACTGGGTCTTTGCTGTTTGAATTGAGGTCCGTTCTTTTCTTAACATCCATCAAAGGCTGCAGCTTTGCTTTTGGTACATGAATGTGTTTTGGAAAATAATGTTTCTTGTTCAACAGGTAGGCCAGCAACAGAGAAGCGTTATCGATTGTGCCACCCGGGTTGCCACGCAGGTCAAGGATAAGTTCCTCAACTCCCAAGTCACTAATTTCTTTGAACACACTTTCCAATGTCGCCGCAAACCTCCCCTTGTCTGCTAGAAAAGTGCGGACTCTCAGATAAAAAGCTTCGCTCTCCTCTAATTTTTTGCCCCACATAAACGGTTTTGGAAGCCAGGATCCATCACGGTACTTCGCGGCCGCATAAGAAAGTGTTTCGCCCCCATAGCGTCGTTCACTTTCCTCGCCTTTTTCATCTGCAAAAGTCAGAATAAAGTCGGTGCGCGGTTCCTCAAACGCTAGAGAATACAAAGTTGGGAAATTTTTATTTGCCTCATAGAGATCACTGCTGGAATTGGAACCATCGTTACAGGCATAGTTTGAGAGAATTTGGACGATCTCTTCAATAGGTCTGCCATCAATTTTGGTGACTGTAGCACCAGCGGGGAAAGGATAACTTTCCTCGCTAACGACTGTACGGTCATGAAGGAAATTGAGGAGCAAAGGAAATCCGTTTTGAAAATAGAAGAATTTTCTCTCGGCTTCCTCGGACATAAATATGCAGGTATGGCCATCTCGTACTTGGGCCACCAATGGCAATACAATGCGGTAGTACTCCTGAGGTGACAACGAGTGCGTTAGTTCTTTTCTAGTTTTAGAAAATGAAGCTCTGAATTCTTTCTTGCTTTGGTGAAGTCCCAAATTTGGGTGCTGTGTTTCTAGAACTTCTTGGATCAAAGCGAGTTCGGCCTGCATTTGCTTTACAGATAGCTTCTCAACTTCTGTCGAGGAGGCTGACGAGGTAAAAGCAAAAATAGAGGCGGCTGAAAGGCAAACGGTCAGCACCATTCGGCTCAAGGTCATTGCAAACCACCTTCGACTTGCTGTCGAGGTTTTGCCTGCAACGAAGGGATTACATAAAACATCAACATTGCCAACAAAGCTGCCGTCGCAGAGAACAAGAACGCCGGAACGTAGCTGCCGGTCCAATCCAGCAAGAGCCCAGACACCCAGCCACCTAGAGCGCCGCCCGCCCCCAGACCTATCGTCGTAGCACCGTAGACTGCGGCTACGTGCTTGGGGAAATGGATCGCAACAAGGCTGGAAAACACCGGACCGCGAGAGCCTTGGGTGATCCCGAAGAAGAAGACGTAACCAACCAGAAAAATCATAAGATTGGTTTGACCGACCATCGCTAAACACAAGATCCCTAGTGCACTAAAAGTATAGCTAAAAGTCAGCACCTGCTTCCTGCCAAAGATATCCCCCAGCCAAGCGGTAAACACCATCCCAACAACAGACAACATGCCGGCCAGACCGTAAGCCCAAGCAGCCGTTAGTGGTGAATAGCCGTTTTCAACCAGATAAGCGACAGATTGCAACGCCACTGCGTAAATCGTAACAGCAGTTAAAAAGAAGGCAATTGTAATCGCCCAAAACGGCTTTGTCGCAAAGGCTTTAAGCAAAGATCCAAAGTGTTCATTTACTGAAACCGGGGCTGGCTTTGAATAGAACTCCGAGTTTCCTGCCGCTAGTTTCCGCCAAGGCAGCAACAAGATAATCGGGCAGAGAACCAAAAGTGTGACGCCCATAATCTGGTAAGTTGATCGCCAGCCAAAAGCTTGAATCAAGATTTCAGTCAGGGGTGCAAGCGCAATGACACCCGCGCCAAGACCGCCGTAGGCGACCCCCATAGCTAACGTCAGCCGACTGTTGAACCACCGCGATACTAGGCCAGCTGCTGTCACCATTCCGATGGCAGCAACACCGATTCCAGCGCCAAGGCCAACACCAAAATACAAATGCCAGATAGAGGTTGAGAAAGAGGCCAAGACAAACCCCGCCCCCATTAGAGAAAACCCGAAGCCGTATGTCACTCGAGCCCCAAAACGATCGAACAACCAACCCATAAACGGAGCCATCGCCCCATGCGCCAACATGTAGACAGAATAAACTGAAATGACTTTCGATCTAGTCCAACCAAATTCCTCCGTCAAAGGCAGAACGAACACCGCATACCCCTCGCCAATCCCCCTTGCCAACACATTGCATAGTGTAACAATTAGCAAGACCGTCATGGCCCACGTCATAGGGGATTTAGGGGCCGACATTAGGCGCCTAAAGCGTTGGAAACGATCTCAATATCTTCAGGGTTGTTTACTTCCCAAAACCCGCGGCCTTTGGCGTCGACTTCCACGGCTTTAATCGGAATTGAGTTTTCTAGAAACCTCAGCTGTTCTAGACCTTCTAATTCCTCGAGCAGCCCCGGTTCAAATCCACAGTAAGTTTCCAACGCCGAAAACCGATAGGCGTAGACGCCTACGTGATGAAAGACCGGAATTTCATCGTCTTCTTTGTAGTTTTTTGACGTGAATGGGATGACTTCTTTGGAGAAATAGAGCGCATTACCTTGATTGGATAAAACCATCGTCGTGCCACCAACCAGGCCAACCGACCTTTGTTGCTTGAAGCGATCGAAGCTCTCTAAATCACAACGTAGTGCAGGCGTTGCCACATCAACCTTCTGGTCATCCATTGTATCAATCAAGGCCGTGATAAAGTCAGCAGGCGTTAGTGGAGCGTCGCCTTGCCAATTAACAACGACATCTGGTTTCGGTTCTAACTGCTGTGCTGCTTCATAGACACGTTCTGTGCCATTTCTGCAGTCAACCGAAGTCATTAAAACTTTAGCACCAAAAGCCTCCGCCGCACTTTTGATACGATCATCATCGGTCGCGACATAGATATCGGCTATATCTGCAAGAACTTTCGCCGCTTCGAAAGTGCGTTCGATTAGCGGCTTTTCCAAGCCATCTGCGCCTTTGAGCATCGCGGTTAGAGGTTTACCCGCAAAGCGTGATGATCCCCAGCGAGCCGGGATGATGATGACTGGTTTCATGAAAGTGATTGCCCCGAAATGATATCAGAAACAATCTCTTATCATTGCTCCGAAAAGACCGCTAGTCTTCATACTGGTCATGACGCTTCAACCAAGACATTGAATGTGGAAGGTTCTGTTCATCTCGCCCTTTCGGCAACAGATCCATGTAGTGGTATGCTGCGTTCAACATGTCCAAGCCTCTTGAGTAGCAAGAATAGGTGTGGAAAACTTCGCCGTTTTCGTTCTTATAGAAAATTGAAATTCCCGGCGCTTCGGACATGGGGAAAGTAGAGGGTTTGTAGTTGTACGTTGCAGACCCGTCTTTCACCTCATCCTCTGTAAAGGATACATTGAAGTCTCGGTTGAACTCACTCCCAAGTGAGGATACCCAATCAAAACTCCAACCCATTCGGTCGCGATAGGCCAACAGTTTGTCTAGCGGTGCATTCGACACGGATTTCATGGTCGCATCTCGGTGCCCTAGGTGAACCTGAAATCCGTCGTATCCGTCTGCCCAAAAAGAGCAAGAAGTGCAGCCCTCTTCCCAATCTTCGCCGAACATGAAGTGTTGAACGATCAACTGACTTCTTCCTTCAAAAAGATCAACCAAAGAAGCTTCACCACTGGCTGTTTGAAATCGGTAGTCATTGCCGATTTTTACCCAAGGCATTTCCCGCCTCGCCTTGCTCAAGGCATCTCTTTGGCGGGTAAATTCTTTCTCCTGGGCGAGATGCTCCTTGCGGGCTTTCAACCATTCCTCGCGGGAAACAATTGGGTTCTGAACGTTTGACATGCCGAGCTCCTTCTGTGGCTAGTTTCTTTCCAGACGTTTCACAGACCTAGTCATCGACACCATGACCTGCTTTAGGCACCAAAAAAGTGCGCTCATACTCAATAACCGAAACCCCATCTTGGTTCCGTCCAATCGTTTTGATCGTCACCAGTCCTTGCGTTGGTCGCGATTTCGACTCACGCTTGGCAAGAACTTTACTTTCTGCATAAAGCGTATCACCGTTGAAAACAGGTGCCGTGAGCTTGATCTTATCCCAACCCAAGTTAGCGATGGCCTTCTGGCTTGTGTCAGAGACAGACATGCCGCCGACGATAGCGAGTGTCAGAAAGGAATTCACTAGAGGTTTGCCGAATTCTGACTTCTTCGAATACTCTTGATCAAAGTGCAATGGATGCGTGTTCATCGTCAATATCGTGAACCAAGAATTGTCAGCTTCAGTGATGGTCCGACCGGGCCGGTGCTCATAAGTCACCCCGACTTCAAAGTCGTCGTAGTATCTACCTGGGTCATCTCTGTATCTGGTTTCGCTGATCTTCTTGACACCCACGTCATTTCTCCTAATTGTGTAAAGCAACTAATGCTGCTCCAGTCCTAATAAATCAATTCGGCAGCGTAAACAGGAAATCCAGGGAGTTACAATGCTAGGCCTAATGCAAGACCGTCCGATGATGATTTCATCGATCCTTTCCTTCGCGGCCCAATATCACGGTGATGTAGAGATTGTTTCTGTTACAGCCGACAATCCTCGCCATCGTTATGGCTATGCTGACGCCCACAAACGCGCCTGCAAACTTGCCAATGCTTTGCAACGCTACGGTGTCAAACTTGGCGATCGAATTGCTACACTTGCGTGGAACGACTACCGCCATTTTGAACTCTATTTCGGTGTATCTGGGATCGGTGCTGTTCTCCATACGGTCAATCCCCGGCTCTTTGCTGATCAACTGTCTTACATTTTCAACCATGCTGAGGATCGCTTGCTGTTCATCGATCCACAGTTCATTCCTCTGGTTGAACAACTGGGCACACAATGGAAATCAATTGAAAGAGTTGTTGTCCTGGCCCCTGCGGACAAAATGCCAGAGACCAGTGTGGACGGTTTGATCTCTTACGAAGAGTTCATTTCAGCCGAGAGCGAAGGCTTCGATTGGCCAGAGTTTGATGAAAGAACAGCCTCCAGCCTATGTTATACTTCGGGAACGACGGGCAATCCGAAGGGCGTTCTTTTTTCGCACCGTTCGACCGTTCTTCACACTTTGACTGTCGCAGCGGCCTCTAACATGGCAATTATGCCACATGACAATTTCCTCCCAGTGGTTCCCATGTTTCACGCCAATGCCTGGGGCACTCCCTACATAACCCCAACAGCCGGTTCAAAAATGGTTTTCCCAGGCGCTCATCTTGACGGCGCACGTCTCTATGCTCTGCTCGAGGAAGAGAAAGTGACGATGAGCGCTGGCGTTCCTACCGTCTGGCTCGGCCTTCTCAACTATGTCAAAGAACAAGGCATCGGCTTCAACCATTTGCAACGTGTTCTAATCGGCGGTGCGGCAGCGCCCGGGGCCATGATTGATTCGTTTGAGAAAGACTATGGCGTAACAGTCAATCATGCGTGGGGTATGACCGAAATGAGCCCAGTTGGCACCATCGGCAACATCAAGCGTGGCCATGCTGACAAACCACAAGAAGAGATCCTCGCTCTCAAGCGCAGCCAAGGACATGCTTTTTGGGGCTGCGATCTGAAGATTGTTGACGATCAAGGTAACCGGCTTCCGGAAGACGGAGAGACCACTGGTGATCTTTACGTCAAAGGTTATTTCATTACTTCTGGCTACTACAACAATCCGGATGCTACGTCAGAAGCTTTCGACAAAGACGGATGGTTCCAGACTGGCGACGTTGCTTCTATCGACAAGGATGGTTATCTGCGTATCACTGACAGATCAAAGGACGTCATCAAGTCCGGCGGAGAATGGATTAGCTCTATTGACCTTGAGAACTTAGCCGTCGGTCATCCTGATGTCGCAGAAGCCGCAGTGATCGGCCGCCCGCACCACAAATGGGACGAACGACCTCTCCTGATTATCCTCCCCCACGACCAAGATAATCCACCAAGCAAAGAGTCAATCCTGAGCTTCATGGAAGGTAAGATTGCCAAATGGTGGATGCCGGATGACGTCGCCTACGTCAGCGAAATCCCACATACAGCAACTGGGAAAATTCAAAAGACAGAGCTTCGAAAAACCTTTGCTGACTTCAAATTTTCTTAAGCGAGGAAAACGGGCCTGTTTTAACTCCAGCCAAAGTTTGCATCATGAGCTCGCTCATGAAGGGTAGCTTGGACATTGGATGAAAAGTAAGATCTCTAATGGTCGATAAAACTTTGCTATCTGATTGAAAGAAAGGGGTCAGATAGTGGCTCATCATTTGGTAGAATCTAACTTGCTTCTTACGGTTGTTCTCGTAGTCTTTTAGGGCATCAAGCAGCTCATCAAGGCGGGTTAAGGATTTTGCCAACCGACGAGCGTCCATCAGTCCCATGTTTGCTCCCTGCCCCAATTGCGGTGATGTTGCGTGGGCGGCATCTCCAATGAAAACCAACCGGCCTTTGCTATAAGTTTTCAAAGCTGTGTCGTGATAACTAGCAAGCGTAAGCTGGCCATGGTTCGAGAATTGATCGACATATGGCTTAGCTTTCGGCCAAATGGACGCCACTTGCTGTTGCCAGTTTTCAAACGGTGAATTGAGCCAATCGTCGTATTCCTCTAGTTTCAAACTCCAGAAGAACGCAGTTTGTTTTCCGCCCGTGGCAGAGAAAGCCGATCCTAAAGGTAATAGTCCGATCATGATCTTCGCGTCCACATACCGTTGGATCAAAGCCGATTGCTCAATGTCTAGCGCGTCAGTCTCGCAAACACCCCAAAGAGCACCAAATTCGTAGGTCTTATCTCTTTTGAAATCGCCATGCATTTGGCGCAGAACCTAACCGGTACCAGAGGCATCGATGACAAGATCAAAGGGACCGATCTCAGTCGCGTCCTCTCTTAGAAGCCAGGCTTCTTGGTCAGATTGCAAACAATCAACGATCCTATGAGAGGTTTCAACGGCAAGATTGAGCGAACTCAGTTTTTCAAAGAGAACATCGAAAAGAACACCTCTGTGCATCCCCAAAGCAAAGGACGTTCCCCCCAACACGTCATAAGGAATGTCAAAGATGACTTTGCCTTTGGGTGTGTCGCCATAAATCCCTTCTATCCTCGCGCTGTGCTCGATTGCTGCTTCAGAAAGCCCTAGATCTGCTAAACAAGAAAGACCTGTTGGTTGGATCATCAACCCAGAACCGATGGCTTTTGGTGCATCAAACCGCTCAAAAATGGTCGGATTAAAACCAGCCTCCGCCAAGAATAACGCCGCAGCCAGCCCGGTTGGACCAGCCCCAACGATAGCTATTTTCATATCAGTTTTCATCAACTCACCAGAAACTTGGGTGGGCAATCATCAACCAAACAATTGCCAGGATGGAAACAAATGCAGGGATACCCAGTATAAACCATAGGGAAAAGAGCCTTGAATACCGTTGTGACAAGGGTGCCTCGTATTCTGCTGACACCTGCGCCTCGTTACGAAGTTGCACCTGTATCCAGACAACTGGCAACCAACAAATGCCGATGAAAAAATACAGCCCGATCGACACTACTATCCAACCCTCGGCCAGCGACCAGCCAGTTTCAAGGGCAAGCAGAATGCCTGTGATTGGCTGCAAAACAACGGCTGCCGCGGTAAACAAAAATCTGCCACAACAACCATTTGGGCGACTTGAGCAATAACGACTGCTTCTCTCGTGCGATGAGCCATCAACATAAAGAAGGCGATACCAGCCCCAGTTCCAATCAAGACACAGGCTCCCAGAACATGAAACCAGCGAAGGATCAGCTCGTATTCCATCACCTATCGTCCAACATAACCCGCACGAAGAGCGGCAGGAATAAACCTGGAAGAATCTTCAATAGAGGCCCTAACGGATCAATCAACAAGTGAGGTGCAAAGATCAAACCAGACAGCAGATAAACCAAAGCAACAACAACCATTGCGCCACAGGCCAACTTTGCGGCTCTCCTGACCATCAACATTCCTGCCAAAACAACGTCAACAACTGACCAAAAGCAAACCGCAGCTGTCGCTGTCTTACTTGACCAGCCAATTGTGGTAAGGTGTTTCGCCGCCTCCTCCATACTTAGGAAGCCGATCAAACCTGACAATAGCCAATAGAAAAATAGCGTTGCCAGGGCGAAAGGAAACAGAAAGGCCATGCGAGCATACCAGCGATCCTGAACACGAACAGGGGTTGCCGCCAGACTTTCCTCTAGGCTTGTGATTTCGAGGTCTGTTCTGTGTGTCCCAACCACATCTTCAGACAAGACTTTTACTGCCGTGGATCTTAAAGGAGAGCGCCAACCGAGCCACCCCAACATGTCTGCAGCTTTTCCCATACCTTTTGCTACAATCGTAGGAATTGGCAGCATCATTAACGGTGGACTGAACCCCAGCCATTTTCGGACAGACAAGACTAGACCTTTGATCTCGTGCTCTTCAAATTCAACCAGATCGAACTCACGAGGACCGCCAAGCTGACCTAATGCAAGTTTTCCAATCACCGAGGCTAAATCATCAACGCTGACAGACTGAACTTTCGCAGTTTGAAACGCGACCGGTTGGATCAATGGAGTGGCAGCCGCCATTCTTAGCAACGCCGTGCCGCCATAACTGTTAGCTGATATCACCAAACCTGGTTTGATGATCCACCAATCAATCTCGCTTTTTCTTATCGCCTCGTCACCCAAGGCTTTGGTTTTCATGAAATAAGTGGAGGCCTCTGGTGTAGCACCAACTGCGGAGATCTGTATCAACTTGACTTGAGGTTTAGCTGCTATTGCTTCCACTAATGCAGTCACCATTCGGCCGTGAATAGCCATCAGGTCATCTTTACCACTGTCCTGCAAAGCTCCGGCGCAGTTCACGACGATGCTTACGTCAGTCAACAGATCGTGCCAATCTGAAGAGGCCACGAGCTTACTCAGATCTACGATCTTCCATTCCAGATCAGGAAGCACAGAACGAGCGGTCTTGCCATTTCGCCCTGCACCAACAACGTCAAAGCCAACACTAGACAAATGACGGCAAACAGAGGCCCCGATCAAGCCATATGCACCTAGAACCAGAACCTTCTGTTTTTTAAACACTTACCCGATGAAACGCTTCAAGTGCCAATCTCTGTCACCAAACGATTGGCAAATCATCGTCAAACGTTTGAAATAGTGACCGGCTGCATACTCGTTGGTCATACCAATGCCACCATGCAACTGGATCGCGTCCTGCCCCACAAGACGTGCCGCTTCGCAAACTTTCACTTTGGCTGCTGAAACCGTACGGTTTCTTTCAACAACATCATTACTGTCTGCAAGCATCGATGCTTTGAGAGAGATTGCTCTTGCTTCCGTTACCGCGACCATCATATCGACCAAACGGAATTGGAGTGCTTGGAACGTTGCCAGCGGCCGTCCAAACTGTTGCCTTGTTTGAAGGTACTCTTTTGTCAGTTTTGTGACCGCTTCCATCGCGCCGACAGCTTCTGCGCAGATGGCTGAGTTTACTTGATCAAAAGCCTTATCGATCGTAGGCCAAGCATCTTCGACAAGAAGCGCCGCCTCAACGCCGTCAAAATCGACATCGCCTGCCTGCATTCCGTCTTGAGTGACGTAGCCCTTCGTTGACATCCCTTCTGCGTCCTTAGTAACTGCAAAAAGGCCAATCCCTGCTTGGTCGCGAAGATCACCATTCAATCGGGCCGTAACAAGTACCGTATCGGCATCAGTTGCATTGAGGACCATAACCTTTGATCCATCAATCTTGTAACCATCGCCGTTTTTCGAAGCTTTGGTTGCTACGTGGTTTAGATCATAGCGACCGCCCATTTCCGTGAGTGCAGCGGCTACGCTTTTGCCATTACCGACAACATCTCCTGGCTTGCCAGCGAGCAATGCGGTGCCAATCACAGTTGACCCAAGATAGGGTTCCGTCACCAATGCACGGCCAAGCTCCTCCATGACAATCGCAGTATCAACCGAATTGCCGCCAAATCCGCCATCATCCTCGCTGAGTGTAAGTGCGTTAAGTCCCATTTCGTCCAATGACTGTGCAACGAGGGATGATCCTGCTTCCAGATAACCTTTACGGTGCTCAAAGGAATAATTGTCAGCTAGATAGCGGGACAAAGACTCACGGAGAAGATTTTGTTCTTCAGTAAAATTTAAATCCATTTCCGTTTCCTTAAGCGCTGAGAACTGTTTTTGCGATGATTTGGCGTTGTACTTCGTTGGAACCGCCATAAATCGAAGATTTGCGCATATTGAAGTAAGCGGGTGCTGCGCCAGCGGCATACTCTGGCCCCGCCAGCTCTTCGTTCCACCCTTCGATCAAACCTGCAGGTTGGAATGGAGCGGAATACGGACCTAGCACAGCCATAGTCAATTCTGTCAGTCCCTGTTGAATTTCTGTGCCCTTAATTTTGAGCATGGCGGCCTCTTCCAATGGTGGCGAACCTGAGGTCATCGCATTCAGCAGACGTAGGTTCATCATTTCCAATGTCAGAAGATTGATTTCGACTTCAGCAATCCTGCGTGCAAAGTCTGGATCTTCCGTCATCGGTCTGCCACCGGCTTGCTCGATTTTGGCAAGTGATTTCAAATGCTCTAGGCGACGCTTGGACAAACCTACTTCGGCAATCCCTTTACGTTCATTACCAAGAAGGAACTTGGCATAGGTCCAACCTTTGTTTTCTTCTCCGACCAAGTTCTCCACAGGAACCTTCACATTGTCTAAGAAAACCTCGTTGACTTCATGGCCCCCGTCCATTGTCTGGATCGGGCGAACTTCAACGCCCGGCGACTTCATGTCGATCAACAACATTGTGATGCCAGCCTGAGGCTTACAGTCTGGGTCCGTCTTAACGAGACAAAAAATCCAGTCGGCATGTTGGGCCATGGTCGTCCAGGTTTTCTGACCATTGACGATGTAATGATCGCCTTCTCTAACGGCCTTGGTCTTAAGTGACGCCAAATCGGAACCAGCGCCTGGCTCAGAAAAGCCTTGGCACCACCAAACAGTCGAGTTTTGAATGCCTGGTAAGTGTTCCTTCTTCATTTCATCACTTGCGAACTGGATAAGGACAGGGCCTATCATAGAAATGCCGAAAACAACCAGACGCGGCGCACCCGCACCATAAGCTTCTTCTTCGAAGATCAAATGCTGAAAGGGCGTCCAATCACAACCGCCATGTTCGACCGGCCAACTAGGTGTCAGCCAACCTTTTGATGCCAACGCCCGCTGCCAACCCAGAACATCTTCCTTGGTATGGCGCTTCCCATTGTAGGACTTAGACTTTAGTTCGGGCGTGATGGTCGCTTCGCAGAAGGATCTTACTTCTTGCTGAAAGGCAAGTTCTTCGGCGGATAAGTTCATGTCCATGGCATTTGGCTCTCTCATAAATTCATTCTACAATGAACTTAAAGAGGCCCGCCTGTATTGGCAATGTCAGATTGGAAATTGAAGTTGAGAAAAATCAACGCAAGACTCTGATTCAGCCTTGCAGCAAAAAATTTCTCTGCTTAATAGTTTTTTATGAAAGCGCTTATCTGCACAGAATATGGTGGCCCTGAGAAACTATCCGTCCAGGACGTCGCAACACCGACGCCCGGACCGGGGCAAATCCGTGTCAGAGTACATGCTTGTGGTGTCAATTTTGCCGATACATTGGTGATTCAGGGACTTTACCAGGTGAAGCCTGAACCGCCATTTTCGCCGGGCTTGGAACTAGCAGGCCAGATTTCTGCTGTTGGTGAAGGTGTTACCCACCTTAAAGTTGACGACAAAGTCGGCTCTGTCGCTAGCCACGGTGGCATGGCTGAAGAAGTGGTCGTCGATGCTAAGGGCGCTATACCGATCCCAAAAGGATTGAGTTGCACGGAGGCAGCCGCTTTTCCCGTTGCCTATGGCACTTCTCATCTCGGCCTTTGGCACAGAGCGAAGCTACAACCAGGTGAAAACCTGCTCGTACTCGGTGCGAGTGGCGGCGTAGGACTAACGGCGGTTCAGATCGGTAGGGAAATGGGCGCCAATGTCATTGCTGCGGCCTCCACCGATGCTAAGTTAGAAGTGGCGCGCGAAGCCGGCGCGCACCACCTTATCAACTATGAAAAAGAAGATATCCGAGAAGCCGTTCTCGCCCTCGGCGGCGCAGATGTCATCTATGATCCCGTCGGTGGCGCAGCGCTCAAGAACGCGATGCGAGCCATCAATTGGGAAGGCCGTATCGCCGTGATTGGCTTTGCATCGGGTGACATCCCACAAATCCCAGCCAATATTCTTTTGGTTAAGAACATTTCTGCGGTTGGTGTGTTCTGGGGCGCTTATCCTGAGAAAAACCCTAGTCTCATGGCAGCCTCGCTTAAGCAATTGATGCAATGGCGCGTGGAAGGCAAATTCGAGCCCCATATTTCCAAGCTCTATTCTCTGGAAGAAGCGCCACAAGCTCTGATGGACATAGCCGCCCGAAAATCGACGGGTAAACTTGTTGTTCAGCTTTGTGACGATTGTTAATCGCCAAGCGCGCGCTTCATCCCACCTTTAAAGAAAAACCACACCCAAGCTAGCGCGAAGAGCGCGGTGAGTACTCCGAATGCGAAACTGTAAGCTTCGGCCGAGTAAACCGCATTGCTGTTTGTTGGTTGATCCCAAAAATCCAGCGCAACACCCAGCAGAAACTGAATGCCGAACGAGCCGACCCCGAATAGAGCTATGTTAGCAACGCCATTAGCCCGACCAGCTTTCTCTGGGCCAAAGCGTTCAGCCAACCGAGCGTAGGTCATTTGGGTGCCTGTAGCAAAGAGGCCAAACAATGGCCATATCCAAGGTAATCCAGCGGCTCCACCCAGGGCTATCACTGCAAGAACGACAAGGGCGAGGAAAGCGGACAAACCCAGAACTTGCTCCAATTCAAAACCCCGCTTCCGTGCAGCCGCAACTATGTAGCCAGAGACCGCAGATCCAAAAGCTTGTGCAAACGCCATGAGGGTCAGAACTTGAGCAACCGTAGAAGTGCTTTGGTTTGCGACATCCCGCAAATACGGCGCGGCCCAGAGACCCAAGACAGCCATGGAAGAGCCACTGCAAATAATCAACAAAGGTATAAGGCGTACGAAAACCGGGTCTTTCCATACTTCTGTGATGACGGCGTATTGTGAAGCTAGCGACGACGGTGGCCTGTGATCCAGATCGTTTCTTTTAGGCACGATCACAAAGATCAACAGAGAAACCCCAGTCGTAATCACAGCCAACCACCAAAACACATCTCGCCAGACCATGGATTGCAACAGAACTTCGATGGGCCCAGCGGCAGCCATCGCACCTAGTCCCCCTACCGCGAACATCAATCCGTTCAACCGAGGAATTTGTTCTTTCGGAAACCAAGTAGCAATCGCCTTGAAACCAGCCATTAATGCTCCTGATGTTCCAAGACCGATCAACGCTCGGCCGATAGTTAATCCAGCAATGGATTGAGAGAAATAGAAAACCAGCGCTCCTACCCCAGCAGCCAAGATCAAAGCTGATTGGACTTTCCTCGGCCCAAAGCGATCCAGCATGACTCCCAGCGGCAATTGAAAAATGGCAAAAGCCAAGAAGTAAACTGACGTCAAAAGGCCTAGATCACTGGCCGTCAATGACAGTTCAGCCGCCAATGGTTGGCTGAGAACTGCATTTACGTTTCTGAAAACGTAAGACAGGAAGTATCCCGCACTGAACGGTGCAAAGACTAGGAACATTAACCAGAGTGTCATCAGGTCTCTTCCTGATTAACTGTTTTTGAGGATGCAGGAGTTCCCTTCTTTGTTCCAGTGTCATTCAGCCCAAGATCATAGCCCGAGCACTGTGCCCAGGCCGTGAAACCCATGGCCAAGAAAACCCAGAAGAATACCCGACGAAAGGGTAACCAGCGAAACAGAAAACCGAAACCCAGCATGTTGGTCCGTTCTACAGATTGGAATAAGCGTTGACAGAATAGACAGAGCTTCCCATTAACCACAACCAAAGAAATGTATTTTTCAGGATATGGCATGGACGCCCAGACTATTTTAGAACTTTTGGAAAACTCTGACGACAATGCCGTGGCTCTTTCGGCGCCAGGGCGCACTGACCTAACTTTCGGGGCTATAAGTGCACAGATTTTTAAGAGCGGTAAACTGCTTTCTAGTCTAAATGTTGGACGTAATGATCGCGTTGCTATCGTTCTGCCCAACGGTCCTGAAATGGCTTCCGCATTTGTTTCTGTTGGTGCATGGGCAACAACGGCTCCCCTCAATCCAAATTACAAAGCTGACGAGTACGAGTTTTACTTGAGTGACCTCAATGCAAAACTACTCATCGTCCGTGAAGGTGTCGACAGTCCCTCAAGAGAAGTGGCGGCGAAACTTGGCCTGCAAGTTGTGGAGCTAACCGTTGCTGACGGTGCTGCGGCTGGCGAATTTGACTTGAAGGGTGTTGAGATGGCGTCATTGCCGCCCACTCCCGCCACCAAAGATGATATCGCGTTAGTTCTTCATACTTCCGGCACGACTTCACGTCCGAAGATCGTTCCTTTGACACAAACAAACGTCGCGGCATCCGCTAAGCATATCCGCGAAACATTGAGCCTTTCGCCAACTGACAAATGCATGTCAATGATGCCGCTGTTCCATATCCATGGGTTGATCGCTGCTGTGCTTTCCAGCTTGGGTGCTGGTGCTTCGATCTACTGTGCACCTGGTTTCAATGCTTTGAAGGTTTTCGAGTGGCTCAAAGACTCTGAGCCTACTTGGTACACTGCAGTTCCAACCATGCATCAGACGTTACTCGCTCGCGCATCTAGAAATAAGGAGGTGGTTGAAAGCACAAAATTGCGTTTCATCCGTTCATCTTCTGCTTCCTTGCCACCAGCGGTCATGGAAGAGTTGGAGGCTACTTTCGGCTGTCCTGTGATCGAATCCTACGGCATGACCGAAGCCGCTCATCAGATGGCATCAAACCAGTTGCCGCCAGGGTTACGCAAATCTGGTTTTGTTGGAGCAGCAGCAGGACCCAAGGTTTCGATCATGGACAGTGATGGCAATCTTGTTGAACAGGGTGGTTTAGGTGAAGTTGTTATATCAGGTCCCAACGTAACGCTGGGATATGAGAACAATCCAAAAGCAAACGAAGAGAATTTCACAAATGACTGGTTCAGAACAGGCGATCAGGGTTTCCTAGACGAAGACGGCTTCCTGAAGATCACCGGACGCTTGAAGGAAATCATTAACCGAGGCGGCGAAAAGATCTCCCCCCTCGAAGTCGACGACACTTTGATGGACCATCCTGCCGTGCAACAGGTCGTAACCTTCGCAAAGCCACACAAAATGCTCGGCGAAGACGTCGCGGCCGTCATCGTCCTGAAAGAAGGCATGGAAGCAACGGATCGCGAAATCAAGGACTTCGCCTCGGAACGCCTTGCTGGCTTCAAAGTTCCTGCAACCATTCTGTTCATGGACGAAATACCAAAGGGTGCTACCGGCAAACTACAACGCATTGGGCTCGCAGAAAAGTTAGGGATCGCCTGATGAAAGTCTGCGTTTTTGGTGCTGGTGCCATTGGCGGCTATATGGCGACGGCTTTGGTTGAAGGTGGCGCAGATGTCTCGATCGTGGCCAGGGGCCCTCACCTGGCGGCGATCAAAGATAAGGGCCTTCGCATCCAAATTGGTGGACAGGAAAAATCCTACTCTGTCCAAGCATCAGACAATGCTTCTGATCTTGGCGAGCAGGATTATGTCATTATCGCGTTGAAAGCACATTCGGTGCCACCAATTGTCGAAAAACTCTCTCCACTTATAGGGTCAAAAACAGCTATCGTCACTGCTATGAACGGTGTTCCCTGGTGGTACTTCCATGATCTAGCTGGCGACTATCAAAACAAGCAACTGGAAACCGTGGACCCCGGTGGCAAGCAATGGTCACTCTTGGGGCCAGAAAGAGCGATCGGTTGTGTTGTCTATCCAGCCTGTGAAATTGAAGAGCCAGGATTAATCCGCCATATTGATGGAAATCGCTTTACCCTTGGTGAACCTAGTGGCGAGAAAACTGATCGAGCTACTGCAATCTCTAAAGCCATGATCGCCGGAGGCCTTAAAGCCCCTGTGCGCCCAAAAATCCGCGATGAAATTTGGGTCAAACTCTGGGGTAACCTTTGTTTCAACCCTGTGTCTGCTTTAACTGGGATGACACTTGAGGAAATGGCGACCGAACCAACTATTCGCGCTCTATGCAGGTCTATGATGCTTGAGGCACAGGAAATTGGCGAAAAGCTAGGGGTTCGCTTTGCCATCGACGTCGACAAGCGGATCGACGGTGCAAAAGCGGTTGGCGCTCATAAAACATCTATGCTTCAAGATCTCGAGCTAGGTCGACCGATGGAGATCGATGCGCTCGTAGCTGCGGTTCAGGAGATGGGACAGCTGGTTGGAACACCCACGCCGAACATAGATACAGTTCTGGCACTGGTTCAGCAAAGGGCAAAAAAGGCTGGTTGTTACTAGACCCATTGGCCTTAAGGGGACGTCTTATACCAGAGGTGCCAAGTAACGAACCAGCCTGTCAATGTTGATATCGATGGAGTACCGCGATCATCCAATTAGTCGAACTTTCTTCAATTGGTTTTCGGGCAAACAGGTCGCTATCTAGCCTGACGCTACAAGGGATTGTCGTTTTCCGCACCTGCCTAATTTTTCCGCCTTGTCATTACATTTAGTAGTTTCGGAAGCGGTTAGAAAAAGGAATCTAGCGGTAAAAACAGAGTCGATCTCAAATTGCTTGCTAGTCGTGGCAGTGTGAGGCGCAAAAAAAGCCGGTTGAATGAACAACCGGCTTTTTAAACTAGAAAATTTTAGAACTGTTAGCTTACAGCGTCGACCAGATCATCAATCGTGCGGTAAGCGCCAAAGGCTACGCCACGATCAACGGTGATATCAGCCTCAGTGATTAAGTCTCCGTAAACTGTGATGGTGCCCAGCTGATCACCCTGATGCGCACCCGCACCTCCTTGATCAGAGTAGAGGTTGATTACTGAATAATCCATCTCTCCATCACCATCTTCATCAAACTGGAAAACTTCAGCTTCTACTGTGTGCCCTTTGATGACAATTGCATCGCCTTCTGCAAGCGAGAAGTCAGTAATCGTGTCGTTGCCAATGGAATCAACCCAATGATCATGCACATCGCCATTTTCTCCAGCAACGCCCATCCAATCGATCACGCCGTTCTCATTAGTATGTTGAGCAGCGATTTCAACTTTCGCATTAATATCCAAACGGAAAAAGAACTTGTCAGCGCCGCCACCGCCAGTCAGAACATCATCAGCATTCAAATAGAGATCGTCATCGTATACTCGAACGAAGTTAGGATCTTGAGCCGCTTCCGGTTCGCCCGCATCTGACCTTGTCTTGATTAGATCGTCACCATCGCCACCGTCTAATGCATCGCTTCCCCAACGGGCAAAGAGCTTGTCGTTGCCATCACCACCGTTGAGCACGTCATCACCTTTACCGTCGACCAACCTATCATTGCCGTCGCCGCCATTGAGCGCGTCATCACCGTCACCGCCTTTAAGGCGATCATTACCAGCACCGCCATTCAGCTCATCATTGCCGGAACCGCCGCTCATGCGATCATCGCCATCGCCGCCATTCATTTCGTCGTTGCCAGAACCACCATTCATACGGTCGTTACCAGCACCACCACTCATCTCGTCATCGCCGGAACCACCGCCCATACGGTCGTCGCCATCACCGCCATTCAACTCATCATCACCTGACCCACCGCTCATACGATCATTGCCGTCTCCGCCGTTCATTTCATCTTCGCCGGAACCGCCACTCATTCGGTCATTGCCGTCGCCACCGTTGAGTTCGTCATCACCAGTGCCCCCGCCCATATTGTCGTCGCCGTCACCGCCATACATTTCATCGCCGTCATGACCGCCACGCATAAAGTCGTTACCATCGCCGCCTTCCATGTGGTCTTCGCCACGGCCGCCTCTTAATGAATCATTCCCATCTCCGCCGAACAAAGCGTCTTCACCCTGACCGCCACGGATGTCGTCATTACCGGCACCACCGTCCACAACATCGTCGCCTTTACGCGCTTTGATTAGATCATCACCAGCATCGCCGTAAATTGCGTCGTTGGCATTGGTCCCAAACAAGGTTTCTCCGGTTACACCGCCGATGAACTCGTTGTGAATTGTTCGTGAATTATTAGTGACGAACAAGTCGATCCAATCAGAAACTGCCATAGAAATATTTCCTCCCTTAGATGATTATATGTTTTTCCATAAGTGTATTCTAAATTAAGTCAGTTCCGAAAACAGCTCCCAAAAATGGCATTTTTGGCAAAAAATCAGCCTTAGAGAGATTGTCGCCCTTAAGGCACAAACACTGAATGCACGACTCTCAATCTGAAAGCCTATTCACCAAACTGCATGGTCGAACATTCATTTTGCGAAGAACAATCTGAACGGTTGATCGCATGGATTAGATCGCTAGATTGAAGCAATGAACAATTTGCCCAGGGTCCCCATTCGCATTACCGTTCTGCTCACTCTTGCTATCAGTGGTTTGGTAGCCTTGGCTGTTGGTGCTGTTCTTTTAGTCAATGCCTATTCAAACTACCAAAACACGATGCAGCTTTTCGAGAGAACAGCCAAGCTCGTTGTTAACTCCGTTGAACAAGGTGTCCGTGCTCATCTAGAGCCAGCTAATGACGTACTGATCCATTTGCAACACCTAGCCCACGACGGAAGTTTAGATCATCAATCCCAAAAAGAAGTCGAAGCCATGCTAAGAGGAGCCTTAGCCGCTCCAACCCAGATCTATGGCATCGACTTTTGGGACATGAAACTCCAAAAACCAGAAGCTTTTCATAGCGACCATGAAGTTCTCATTGAACATACTGACGACAGCAAAAATTTTGAACTGAAAGCGCTTCTTAGTTCGCTCAAAGGTTTTGATCAGATTTACTGGGACAGCCCCTTTTACGAGGATGGAGAAACTTACTTAGTTGCCTACACTTTACTCCATCACGAAAGCCACCAAATTGGAAGTTCAGCCACTGGTGTTTCCGTTACGGCTTTAACTGAACTAGTCACCGAACTTGGTGGTCAACATGGAATGACCGCCTTTTTAGCTTATGATGAGAATCATGTTCTGGCACACCCAGATTTAAACTTACCACAAGTGCGAGCAAGTGTGAGTGCCCACGATGCCTTGCTTCATGTAGACGAATTGACCACGCCTTTACTTAGCCAACTACTTTCAAGCCAGTCAGGGCGCGAGTTCGAAAAAGACGGGTTTGTTAT
>Ga0055584_100001756_pt1 | contig 21286 bp, 16 predicted proteins | sample OSDHelmetaG_FD_58716 | JGI IMG/M metagenome (GOLD analysis project Ga0055584, IMG submission 58716) | Pelagic marine sediment microbial communities from the LTER site Helgoland, North Sea, for post-phytoplankton bloom and carbon turnover... | ecosystem: Environmental > Aquatic > Marine >...
TCATGGAGTGGTTTTAATCAAATAGGAGTCCCATATGAAAGAGATGCACGCGAAGAAGGAAACACAAAATATGCGTTTAAACACCTGCTAAAACTGGCGTCTGAAGGGATTTTTAATTTTAGTGAATTCCCTATTCGATTTATTACGCGTTTAGGTGCGTTTAGTGTACTCATCTCTATTGTTTACTTATTTACTGTATTGTACAAACGAATTGCGTACGATGCAGTTCCAGAAGGGTTTACCGCATTACTTATTGCAATTATCATGTTTTCAGGAGTAATCTTGATTTCAATTGGCATTATAGGGGAATACATTCTTAGAATATTTTTTCAATCCAAACAACGACCATTGTTTTTAATAGATAAAGAAATTATAAATGGGGAAGAAACTAAGTAATCCGAGTATAGTCGCCATACTTTTTTTTGGCATCGTTGCATGTTTTTCATGGTTTGCTAATCAAAATGGAACTGCGCTACCTACGGGAGACTCAGGCTCCATGATCATTAGTTCAAGAGCATTACATGCTGATGGCGAGTATGCTTGGCCAACCTATGATTTAACAAGTAAAGGAAAATTAGAAACTACGCAATTTGAACCAAATACTGTTTGGCCACCTGCATGTGCTACTTTGATAGTTGCATTACAAAAAATAGGGTTTGCCGAAGTTTCTGCCGTTAGAATATTTGTTGCATTCTTTGCTGGATTGACTCTAGCCCTGGTTTTTTTACTCTCATTCAAAATCACTCGACTTAAGTGGCTTAGTATTTTTATAACCGTGTCGATGTCCTTAATGTGGAATAGCTATTACTGGATAATCCATAGTTTTATGCCAGAAAGTTTGTATATCTCATTTACTATTCTGGTTAGTCTCGCAGCTATGAGACTGTTGGAAAAACTGAAAGATGGTAAGGCTAAAATTCATCATTTTGTAGCGTTAGGCGTCCTAACAGGATTGACATATCACATAAAAAGTGCCGCACCCGCATTTATACTGTCAATTGTACTTTCATTATATATTCTAAATCGTTTTAAAGATTTTAAAATATCTATATCACAAGGAATCACGTTTCTTGCTTCAATTGCACTTACAGCCTTACCGTGGTTCATACGCAATCTAATGATTGGCACAATCGGCGGCTCTGGTGCAGCTTCACAAACACCTTTGCGTGATTCAGTTTTCTCTCTATTACGTTTATTCGTACCGCGTCATGGAAGCTATTTTGAAAATAAACTGACTATAATATTTGCGTTGCTTTTAATCAGTATGTTAGGCCTACTCGTCATTATATCCGTGGGCAAATCCTACCATAAAGTTTTTCAGAAATCTTATTTACAAAATTTATTACGCACTACTAGCGGTAAACCCCACAAGGTTATTCCAATCGTTTATTCCATAAGTTTTGTGGCGGTTATCTTTTTTGCAATTTACATTGTACCTAAAGCAAGCCATATAGAAACGCGCTATTGGATGGAAATATACCCGTTCGCAGTACCTGTTATTTTTGGTGCTTTTATAAAATTATCAGAAAGAAAAAAACCACTTGTTCAGCTAATTACTAAAGCATGTATGTTTGGCATATTAGGGATTGTAGTCGTATCTAATGTTTTAGAAATAAAAAGGAACTCAAGTAAACAATGGACTTTGTTAAAATCGGAAGAAGCACAAGCTCAGTTTCGATCTGAGTTATGTTCTAAATTAAAGGCTACTAGTGTTGTCAGGTATACCACCAACTACGGAAACCAGTTATTCGCCGATACCGGACTCTCCTACTGGGACGTTCGGGATTCCACGGAGCAAATAGAATCGCAGACAAATATCTATATAGACTTTGACGTTGATCAAAACAAAACGTTGAGTTTAGGAAGCATTGAGCCACAAATACCCGTTGATTATTCTTTCCAATTTCAAATCGGCGACTACAAAATCTATAGGCGACAAAATCAATAATTAAAGATCATACATGAAAATCGGTCCAATTGATACCTCTCGAAGCATAACATCATATGCCAAAGTACAGCATTTTATCAGTTCGTTGATTCGCTCCAATAAGATGTTTGTTAGTAAGAAAAACGTAAAGAACAAACATTTACTAAATGTGGGTTGCGGGCCACACGTCCATGACAATTTTATAAACCTTGATTATTATTGGATGCCTCATATTGATATCTGCTGGGATATAACGAGACTTCCTTATCCCATTGAATCTAACCACATTGAAGGTCTTTACTCTGAACATTGTTTAGAACATATTTCCCTCAATGATTTTACCCTTAATGTGAAGGAGTTTTATAGAATACTAAAACCAGGTGCTTCTTTAAGATTGGTTGTACCCGATGGTGAGTTATACATGCGGATATATGTCCAAAAACTTAAAGGTGAGTCAGTTACTATGCCGTATGAAGAGGGTTACATCTCTCCTATGGCTCGAATAAATGGTTTATTTCGAAAATACGGTCATCAATTTATAGCCGACTTTGAAACTTTTGAAAAGGTTTTAAGAGACGCTGGTTTTGAGGATGTAAAAAAGGAAACGTACAGGAATGGAAGAAATGATCAATTACTAATAGATACTGACTGGCGTGAATTGGAATCTTTATACGTTGAAGCAACCAAACCACCTAAGAACTAAGATAAAACTACGAAATCGATGAAACCCTCGAGTTATAAGCAGTGTGCGTTGTCTGTGATGGACAATATATCGGATCCAAATATTTCATTCGATGATAAAGGCATAAGCAACTATTACCATGAATATGTTCAAGCCGAAAAAGAACAAGGTTTAGTTGGCGATCCAGGTAGACAAAAGCAACTCGAATGGGCTGCTAAAATAAAATCAAGACCAGGTAAAAATGGATATGACTGCATTTTAGGCCTTAGCGGTGGGGCAGACAGTACCTATATAGCCTATTTGGCTAAAGATTTAGGTTTGAATCCACTACTGGTTCATTTTGACTATGGTTGGAATACTGAAATTGCTACAATTAATGTAGAAAACGCAGTAAAATATTCTGGATTTGACCTCTATACGGTTGTTATGGATTGGGAAGAATTCAGGTCGTTGCAGCGTTCATACTTTAAAGCATCCGTTTTAGATTTAGATGTACCTGCAGACCATATGATATTTGGTGCTTTGTTCGAAACCGCCAAAAAGTTTAATATTAAATACGTGCTGAGCGGTAACAATGTTTGGACAGAGCATACCTTACCTAAAGCTTGGAATTACAACAAATTCGATCTTGTAAATCTGAGGAACATTCACAAAACATTTGAGAACACACCTTTGAAGCATTTACCTGCATTAGGCCTATGGCAGTATGCCTATTATCAGCTTGTGTTAAATGTTGAGCGTGTTAACTTCTTAAATTGGCAAGAGTTCAAGAGGGTTGATATCCTAAAAGTTATTGAAAAGGAATTGGGATGGAAAAATTATGGAGGAAAACATCAAGAGTCTGTGTTTACAAGATTTTATCAAGGATATATCTTACCAAATAAGTTCCAAATCGATAAACGCAAAGCTCACTTATCTAATCTAATATTTGCAGGTCAACTTAGTAAGGAAGAAGCTTTGGCCGAATTAGCCAAACCAGCATACGATGAGAATCTAATGAAACAAGATTATGAGTTTGTCGCAAAAAAACTTGGATTTAGTCTTGATGAGTTCAAGCAAGTTCTGACACAGCCCAATGTCGATCATGGTCATTATGGTACGGATGTTAATCAGCGCGCCCGCTACTTTAAAATAATGACTGCGACAAGACCGATAACCAAATTCCTTAAAGCCCTTCTCAAAAGATAATATGATACTTACCATATTAGGAGCACGCCCTCAATTCATTAAAGCAGCTGCCTTATCAAATTCTTTTCGGGAAATAGGCCTAGAAGAGCGAATTATTCATACAGGTCAACATTACGATCGCAATATGAGCGATGTTTTCTTCGAAGAGCTTGGGATTCCTGGTGTTTATAAAAACCTTCAGATTGGGTCTGGGAGCCATGGTGCTCAAACAGGCCAAATGCTTAAGGAAGTTGAAGATGAAATATTCGAAATAGGAGATTCCCTTAAAGCTTTAGTAGTTTTTGGAGACACCAATAGCACAATTGCTGGCGCATTAGCAGCAGCTAAACTTCACGTCCCAATTGTTCATGTAGAAGCTGGACTAAGAAGTTACAATCGTAAAATGCCTGAGGAAGTGAATCGCGTTTTGACTGACCATTTGTCGAACTTTTTGTTCTGTTCAAGTAGTGTTGGTGTTGAGAATCTAAAGAAAGAAGGTATCACAAGAGGTGTTCATGATGTCGGTGATATCATGCAAGACTCTGTAAATATGTTTTTGCCGTTTGCTAAAGAGCCGGCAGATGAGGTGATTAAACAAGTTGTAAAGCAGCCGTTTAATTTGATGACTGTTCATCGACCTGCGAATACGGATGATGGTCAAAAATTACAAGGTATTCTTGACGGAATTGGGAATACCAAAGTTATAACAATTTGGCCTGTGCACCCTAGGAACAACAGCCAAATAAGTAAGTTAAACGTTCCAAAAAATATTGTATTAACTGAGCCGTTGTCATATTTTGAAATGTTATACTGTTTAAATAAGGCGTCTCAAATACTCACTGATTCAGGTGGGTTACAAAAAGAAGCATATTGGCTTAAAACACCGTGTATCACGATTCGTCCTCAAACAGAATGGATTGAAACGTTACACAACAATTGGAATCAATTGTGTGAACCAAACCCAAAAGCTATAGAAACCAGTGTTGCTAAAGTACCAACACTTGCAAGTTGGACTACTTTATATGGTAATGGGGATGCAGGAAATAAAATTGCGTCTACGCTTCAACAAGAGCTTTGAAAATTTTGATGCTTTGCCTTGAGTTTCCACCAGTAAATACGACTGGTAATTACCGTTCAGCAGGATTTGCAATGGCTTTTTCCAAATCAGGTCACGATGTCGAAGTAATAACAACTACCGTTGAATCTGGTTTAGAAACGTTTAATAAGGGTGTCGATGATACTTTATTAGCCGGTCTCGAAAGTATAAAGGTTCACAGGTATCCCATAAAATCTATATCAAAATTTTTCTCCCAAGGCATAGGCAATGCTATTCGTATTTGGTGGAACAGTACAGATAGTATTGATAAAAGATGGTATTACGGAAAAAATAAGAGGCGCATGCAAGAGGTTGTTAAGCGCTTTAAACCAGATGTCCTTTATGTATCCTTACCTCCATTTAGTATTGCTCGTGTAGCGATCGACTTGAAATCACAACATAGTTTGCCTCTTATAACAGATATGCGTGATGCATGGTCTCTATGGGCTACTTCACCATATTCGACCCGGTATCATTACAAAAAGGTAAAACGTTTAGAACGCGCTCTATTTAACGCCTCTGACGCCATATTAGGGGTTACTCAACAATTAGTTGATGATTTCAAAACACAGCATCCATCTATTATAGAAAACAAATTTCATGTTGTGTTTAATGGTTACGATAAAAACAATGTCCAAATAAAAACTGAGGAGAAACACCCTGTTGTGCCTCCAACATTTACCATTGGATACGTTGGCAGTTTTTATTATGATCCTGGGTCCGACGCTTCAATGGCATCAGCTTGGCATAAAAGATCTGGGCTAAAGAAATTTTGGTTCTCCCCACGGAAAGAGTTTTGGGAATACAGAAGCCCTCATTTTTTTTTGAAGGCAATGGCATTGCACAATCAGAAATTCCCAGACCATAAAATACGATTTGAATTTGTTGGAAAAATCCCGTACTGGCTAGAACCAATGCTTAACAACTTAGGAGTAACAAGTGATTTCAAGGCACATGGGTTTAAAAGCAAAGAAGAAGTGTTGAGAATACAACATACATGGGACGGAATCTTGGCCACAAGTGAAAAAATAGAAGACAGACCACATTTCTGTCTTCCTTCGAAGATTTTTGATGCCATTGAATCTGGCAAGCGCATTATAGCATTCGTCACTCAGGGAGCACAAATGGATTTTCTAAAACAATATAAACAAGCCGTATTTTTTAGTCCAGATGATGTAGAAGAGAATTCTGTATATCTGCATGATTTAACCAATTCTGAAAATTCGTTTACCGTTACTCCTCTGCAGTCAGAGTTCTTTCGCGAGGAACAGAGTAAAAAATTGATAACTATCCTTGAACAAGAAGTTAAATAATTACGTAAGTATAGCAGTAATACTTGTTTTATCTGGTTGTAAAACAAGTGTAAACATGTACAACGTTGGTGACGTAATTATACCCCAAAAATACGTTGTGGACATTACCCAATTTGGGGCGATTCCAAATGATTCTAAAGACGACTCCGAGGCTATTCAACGTGCAATTGATCATGCCATACATTCAAAAGAGTCGTCAGTAGTCTATTGCCCAGCGGGTGTCTACAAGTTGTCCAGCGGCGTGATAATTAAAAATCAACAAAGCTCTGGAGAATATCGACATGTAACTTTGACCTTAACAGGCCCTGCCCCAGCCTACTCTGCGGACCAACGCATTGGAAGCGTGGCGGTTTTTGAAGTTGGAAAAAACAATTTCGGCGTTGGAGTGCATAAAGGCAGGAACTGCTCGATTCAAAATATTGTCTTTAAAGGTCAAACAATCTACCGTGCAAATCAGGCTGAGTTGTTGGGTTTTGGACCTAACTCTTGGGAGGACATTCCGGTTAGAAAGAATAAAAACTCACCTGAGGCAGCGATTGTGATTGACCCGTTTCATAAAAGCACTTCTGATAGAGATAAATACCCTGGATTCGAACGTTTCTATTCTAATAATTCTGGTGGTGGCAGTAGTATGATTAAAATATCGGGTTGTAGTTTCTCAAACTTTTATATCGCTTTGGCTAATAATCCTTCTTCTGGTGTCTCGAATGGCGACAATATAGTAGCGAAAAATTGCCATGTAGCATCGTGTTATACATTCTGGTCCTCCGGTCAGCCTCAAAGTCGGGCAAATGAAATGAGTAACATTTATGCGACTTATATTCATACGTTTATTTCCGGCAATCAAATTGGACGTCAACATGGGACACCACCCTTTGTTAACAATATTAATATAGCGGGAGGTTGTAAATATTTGGCGTTTTTACGATCCGGTTTTACAGGTGCACATTTCAACCAATGTTATATGGAATCGATTTGGAGCTTAGGTGTTTTCAACGTCAATCATACGTCTTTCGACAACTGCCAAATAAAATTCATGAACCCCGATGGCCGACATTATATCCCTGATTTTCATTTGTTTTCAAACAACCCGGTTTCTTTCTCGAATTCATCTTTAGAATATTTTAACAACTGTAAAAATCCAATCGCCTTGAATTTGTATTGTGAACACTTGACAATTCTGGGTGGGCATATTGAAGCTGGTGTAGTTATGCCAAATGGCATTACAAATAATGGCGGAGACGAAATACACAATATAGACGTAAATAATACCGTGCTACGTTGCCAAAATTCAACCGCTATAAAGAACAGAATAGGCATGGTAGAAGCCAAGTTGGCCAACCATGTAATGATAAACAATTCGCGGTTTCAGACTTCAAAGAAAGAAGTTTACGAGAATAATAGTACCACCTACCGCTTAGACTATATTGAGAAAGCTAGGTTGACCGTAGATGCGATTCATAAAACTGCTAAATTTCAAACCTCAAATCCTGGAGCGTATAGGGTAGGTGATAATTTATTTAGCCCCGAAACCATTTCAATCGATTTTGGATATTTAACCAAACTTCAAATAAGAACCTGTTTAGGGTACGTAAGTGCAGTTAACGGAAAAGAAGTCACATTGTCTGGAATAAATAGCATGATTAATGATAAAAATTACCAAATTTACTTAGGCGAGTATGCACGATTTTACCCAGAGATAAAGGTAAGCTACAAAAAGGGGAGCAAAACAGTCTCAATTCTACAAAATACCTGTAGCACGCTGCCAGTCAGTGGACTACGTTTAAACCACGCAGCCTTCCCGCCAGGGTCTTACGTAACAAATGCCACAAAGTCTGAACTTTTTATCAGCGCCGCGGCTGTGACAACAAGTCAAGAAGGTTATCTATTCAACCAGAGGGTTCAGAAGGATTCCAAAGTACACTAATGAAAACCGCAGTAGTTAGCGCTTCAGGCAAGTTTTATGGCAGTGAACAAGTGTTATTTGATTGGCTAACAACTTGCGAAGATGTATACGATGTTTACGTTCCAGCAAACTCGGAATTTGAAACACTACTAAAAAGGAATACCCTAAAACATAGGATTCTATCTTTTCGTTCAGTCTATTCACTTTATTTTCAAATCGCGATACGAATCATAACAGGTTCACTGAATACAATATATCAGAATGAAGGAGGTCATATAAGATATTGCCTGGCTCTAAGTAAACTCTTTAAGACTGCAAAATTTGTAATCCACTTGCGTATTCTGGAAGACATTCATAGGGTACCTGATAATTCCCCGCAAAACGTATCATATGTTACCATATCTAATTATATGAGTAGGCAAATGATCGATCAAGGCTGCAAAATGGTGCATGACCCATTTCATTTCAATCAAAACTTTTCGCCTACTTCATTGATGGAAAGTGACTGTATAAACGTTGGGATCATTGGTAGGATCTCAGAAGGGAAAGGTCTACAGCATATCGTAGATTTATGTAGACAAATACGCAAAACCAATGAGAACATCCAGCTCCATTTATTTGGGCAGCGGGTAGTTACCCATGACACAGAATCAATGCATGCTGAACTTGATATGTACGACGGGAAAGAAATTATTTTACATGGATTTACAGACAAATCACAAATCTATACATCCATTGATGTGGTGCTACATTTAGCAAAAAAGGAACCGTTAGGAAGAATATTCTTCGAAGCTCTAAACGAACTAAAGCCCTTTGTCGGCTTTCAAAGCGGAGGTATTGGAGAGTTGAGTGAAATATGCAATAATGCGACTTATTTTCTATCAGCAGAAGACCGGAACCTATCTGAAACAATACTGACAACAATAAAAAGAATTGCGTCTGAATACGTTGACGCATGTAACGTTCAAATAAAATCTAAACATATAGCGATAAAGCAATTTGATCAAAAATCTTATAATCAAGTTCTTTCGCAATTAATCATTTAATATGAATAACTACATTTTAGGACTTCATGTGAGTCATAATTCAAGTGCCTGTTTGTTCAAAGGGGGAAGTTTGCTTTTTGCAGTTCAAGAAGAACGCCTAACCCGTGTAAAACAGCATGAAGGATTCCCTCATAAGGCTGTCGAATTTGTACTTAACAAACCAGGGATTAAACCAGGGGATATTTCAGCAATAGCCATTGCGGGAGTCCACCAGCACATGGAAAACCCAATTCATGTGTATTTAAAAGACGCTACTGACCCAAAACCTGCATCGTCTTTTTTTGGTCGTGCATCTGCTTCAATTAAGGGCAGGTTGAATCTGTCTATATTGGATAGCGCCATTTATTCCAAAGGCCAATACCAAAAGTACATCCATAATGAACTTGAGACATTAGGGTTTAACTTAAATGCATCTCCTTTGTCGTATTACGACCATCACCTATGTCATGCAACAAGTGCTTTTTATCCAAGCGGATATGATCATGCGCTTATAATTACTCAAGATGGAAGAGGAGATTTTCTTTCTGGTTCTGTTTGGGAAGGAAAAGGGAGTGAATTGAATTTAAGCACGTCTCAAAGTAGTGATTCATCTATTGCTCAATTGTATGCTGGTGTAACAATGTATTTAGGTTTTACACCTCTTAAACATGAGGGTAAGATTACAGGTTTAGCGGCTTATGGAAAAGACTCAGAACTCAATAGTAAAATCCAAAACTTATTTGAGGTTTCTGACAATGGTCAAATAATTCGGAAAAATGACCTTCCGGAATTGGTTGAGTTAGAATCGTTATTAGACGGCCGTGAACGCAAAATTATTAATGCTTCTCCAGACGAGTATCGGGCATTTGTGCAATTTGGCTATTTGTTTCAGCGATGGTTAAAACGACATACGGATGGTATGACGCGAGAAGATGTTGCATACGCTATTCAAGACACTACTGAGAAATTAATAGTGCAATCTGTTAATAACCTACTTGCCCACTTACAAATTAAGGATGCAATCAACATATGCCTCGCCGGGGGATTATTTGCCAATGTTAAGGTTAATCAAAGAATACGAGAATGTAACCCTCTAGTTGCTAATGTGTTTGTTCAACCGGCGATGGGAGATGAAGGCCTCGCTATTGGCGCAGCCTTGATGGAAATGCAAAAGAATCAAGTTAAGTGCGAACCTTTTACGAATATGTACTTTGGTAATGAATATAGTGACGACGAAATCCATGAGGAATTGTCTAACTGGGCAGATAACTTCACATATCAAAAGTATGACGAGGTGGAATCTGAGATTGCTAAGCATATATATGAAGGCAAAGTAGTAGGACGTTTTAACGGCGCAATGGAATTTGGTCCACGAGCGTTGGGTAACAGATCCATCATCATTCATCCAACAAATAAGGATATGAACGATATCGTTAACAAAAGACTTAAACGTACAGAGTTTATGCCTTTTGCACCTAGTGTAATCGATTATAGATGTAAAGACTACTTCAAGAACTATGATGAGAAACATCTTACTGCTGATTGGATGACCGTTACGTATGACGTTTACGATGAAAAGGTGGAAAGCATTGCAGCGGTGGTTCATGTCGACAACACTGCAAGACCGCAAGTGGTGAAATCAGAATCCAATCCCTCGTATTACAAGATTCTAGATGAGTTCAACAAGCTAAGCGGTATTGGCTGCTTCGTTAATACGAGTTTCAATATGCACGAAGAACCAATTATTGCAACACCATACGATGCTATGCGTGCGTTTGAACAAGGAAGTGTTGATTGTTTGGCCATCGGCAATTACATCGTTTGGCCAAAATAAATGGTTAATCTCATCGTCATTCACTTTCAACCCATTGAGTATTACCCTCCTACTCACAATTTCCTAAAGTACGTTGACGAAAGAAACGATCTATCTGTTACTGTTTTGACCACCAAAAATGGGAAAGGCATTCAACCTTACACTTATAAAAACGTGCATGTTGAAAGGTTGAGCCATGTGGATGGTAAAACGAGTCGGTTTGCGAGATTGTTTTCGATTATTAGATTTAATCTATTGGCTGTTTTCATGGTACTGCGAAAATCTTTCGACTGTCTATATTTCTACGAAACATGGTCTGTTTTTCCTGCTCTAATAGCTAAAACAGTGGCATCAAAGGACAAACGATTCTATGCGCATTTTCATGAGTACACATCAAATGTTCAGCTGAACTCAAATGAAACATTTATTTTCAGGCAACTTTATCGAGTTGAGAAAAAGCTCATGCCTACTATGAATTGGGTGTCTCACACCAATATGCATAGAATGGAACTATATAAGATAGACGTTCCTAATTTACGGTTGGAATCGTGTAAAATACAGCCTAATTACCCTCCTTTAGAGTGGCAGTCAAACATCACACCGACGGATATAGCAAACAACGACCCGTTAAAGCTCGTTTATGTTGGCTCACTATCTTCACAAAACATGTACTTCGAAGAAGTAGTTACTTGGGTTGAAAGCCATAATGGCTCGATTTCGTTAGACCTGTATTCCATAAATCTAAATAAAGACGTTCAGAGCTTTCTTGAAAAACATAAAATCCAGCATACTCAAGTCAAATCCAAAGTGTTGTACGACGACTTACCGCACGTATTGTCCAAATACGATATAGGTTTGGTGATATACAATGGAGGAAATTTAAATTACGTATATAACGCTCCAAATAAGTTGTTTGAGTACCATATATGTGGTTTGGATATTTGGTTTTCATCAGACCTCAAAACGAGTTTCAATTACAAAACGACCGATACGTATCCCAAAATTGTAGATGTAGACTTTAAAGACCTGCTGAGTTTCGATTACAAAACGGCTTTAAATCGTGAACACCTTCAATTAAAAATACATAAATACACCTCGGAGCAAGTATACAGCGTAATTGTTGATGACTTCACCAATGAAAGTACTCATCCCCAACTATAGAACCCCGGATTCATTTGTGGACAATGTTGCCCATACGCTAATAAAAATGGGTCATAGCGTTACAACAATGCCGGCTATTTCGAATCAAAATATAGACGCAAAGTATAAAGTGTTTTTGCGTTTGGCTAAGCAAGTTGTTTTGAAAGACAACTGGACACTTCAGGAAAAATGGCTCGAAAAGGAATTAAAGCATAACACAACATACGATTTACTCTTAACACTGACACAGGCTCTACCTGAAGAGCTATTGCACGAAGCGAAAAAGAAAGGAATGGTAACCGCGGTTTGGTGGGGAGACACTCCTGCCAATATGAAAAAACACGGTTTACTTGTTGATGGATGGGACAAGATCTTCATTAAGGACCAAAATGCAGTAAAAAAACTGCATGGGCTAGGCCTTGATGCGTCGCTGCTACATGAAGCCATGAATCCTGACTGGCACAAACCTTTGTATACACATATCAATAATGAAGTAGTGGTGGCTGGTTCGTTTTACGATTACAGGAACTATTTAGTTGACAAATTACTTGCCAAAGATGTTGAAATGGGCTTGTATGGCAGACGCCTTTCAAAGTGGGTTAGCCAACGGATTAAAGCCATACATAGAGAAAAATTTATTGTACGAGAAGATAAGAGTCGAATATTTGGTTCTGGCTTGGCCTGCTTAAATTCGACGGCCATGAGCGAATTTGATTCCCTGAACTGTAGAGCGTTTGAAATTGCTGGTGCCGAAGGATTACAGTTTTTAGAATATAGAGCATCTGTCCATGATTGCTTTGAAGACGGGACAGAAATAAAGACATTTAAAAGCATTGAAGAGCTCATTGGACTCATTGATTGGGCTAAGAAGGCCCCACACGAGGCATTAAGAGTAAGGCAAGCTGGCCATAAACGAGCCATGGCAGAACATACTTATGAGCACAGACTTAATTACATATTTAACACTATTAATAGCTGATGACTAAACCATTTATTCCAATTTCTGAACCCTCAATAGGTCCCTTAGAAATTGAGTACGTTACGGATGCCGTAAAATCGACATGGATATCTTCTATTGGGCCCTATATCAATAGATTTGAATCAGAATTTGCCAAATTCTGTGGAACTAAACACGCGATAGCTGTTAGTAACGGTACAGTTGCAATCCATTTGGCATTAGTCGCTCATGGAATAAAACCAGGAGACGAAGTTATAATGCCAAATCTTTCTTTCATAGCAACCGCTAACGCAGTCTATCACGCGGGAGCAATACCAATCTTTGTTGACATTGACCCTGTAAATCTTGGAATTGACGCAGCATTGATCGAACAACATATTACGGCTAAAACAAAGGCGATTATGCCCGTTCATTTGTACGGTCATCCAGCTAATATGGTCGAAATCAATAAGGTTGCTGAAAAATATAGTTTGATAGTAATTGAAGATGCAGCGGAAGCCCACGGTGCACAAATTAACGGCAAGACTGTTGGTTCTTGGGGTCATTCTGCCACGTTTAGTTTCTATGGTAATAAGAATCTAACAACAGGTGAAGGCGGTATGATTACTACCAACGATGACTACATCGCTGATCGCTGTAAGTTTTTACGGGACCATGCAATGACCAAAGAAAAAAGATACTGGCATACGGAAGTTGGGTATAATTATAGAATGACCAACTTACAAGCAGCTTTGGGTTGCGCCCAACTTAGCCGCATTCACGATTTATTGGGAAGAAGGCAATGGATTTTCAATGAGTATATGAAACGGCTTGGGTCCGACGACAGAATTGTGTTAAATCGAACTGAAACCTGGGCAACGAACTCATATTGGCTTATTTGTGTTGAAATTGTTGGGCTGTATGATAAAAAAAGAGAGCAACTGATGCAAGACTTAAAAGCTGAAGGGGTCGACTCAAGACCATATTTTTACCCCACGTCCGAAATGCCTTATATAAATGAGGACGTTAACACTCCAGTCACATTTGAAGTGGCATATAGAGGACTAAATTTGCCAACTTTTTTTGGCATAACAGAAGCCCAAATTGAGCGTGTTTGTAAGACATTATTATCTCGTTTATAATGATTAGAAGTCTGTTTGAAGGGTGCATACGAAACATTTCAGGACCAATAGGAATAAAGGTTCGAAGGTGGTACTACACTAGGCGATTAAAGACTTGTGGCACCAAACTAACGGTAAGCGAAGGTGTATATTTCGACAACCCTTCTTGCATAAGCCTTGGGGATTTTGTTTGGGTTGACCGTGGAAGTAAATTAATTGCTGGAAAAATTGAATCCGAAAATGTGATTCAAAAAGAAAGTGAGTCACCTGTACCCCAAGGGTTTATTTCAATAGGAGATGAAGCACATATCGGCGTTGACACAATCCTTCAAGGTCACGGTGGAATATCAATCGGCAATAATTTTACAAGCTCACCAAGTACAAAGATTTACAGTTTATCGAATGATGTGAAAAAATCGAAACACGGAACAAATTCTAAAAACACCAACAATCGATTTTATATCTCCTCCCCCATATTAATCGCCAATAATGTTTGGTTTGGTGTAAACACGTTAATGGTATCAGGCCAAGTAGAAGACGATACTTTTATTCAACCAAACAGTATCGTGAACGGTAGGTTTCCAAAAAACAGCGTGATTGGCGGAAACCCAGCAGTTAGATTTGGAGATAGATTTTAATGAAGAAGTTTTTTTTTCTTACCCCAGGTTGTTTCGACAAAGGTGGAATAAGTCGATATAGTCGATATCAAATCGACGCACTTCGCAATGTAGTTGGAGCGGACAAACTTTGGGTTGCTTCTTTGATGGGTAAGACAACTGATAGTTTTGAGGAATCATTTGATGTCGATTACTCAGGTACCAGTAATGGCAAAATTCAGCAGATCAAATTTGCTTTGTTCTTCATTATTAAAGCCATTGTACATCGTCCTAAAGTCATACACGTTGCTCATATCAATTTTAGTGGATTGGTAGTTTTCATAGCAAATCTCGTTGGTGCCAAAACGGTTCTGAATGTATATGGCTTAGAGATTTGGAGTAAATTATCGCGGGACGCCACTTGGGGACTTAAAAAAGTAGATTACATTATTTCCGACTGCCACAATACAAAGAATTACTTAGTTGATAATAATATACGACGCGACGAGGACATAACAGTTATATGGGACTGTGTAGATATAGAGAAGTTTAAACCTGCTTCACTAGATAAACTAGAGCAATTGGCAATAGATTACCAACTTCCGGCAAAAAGTGAAAAGATGGCGATTTTAACCCTCGGCAGAGTTTCTTATGCGGCTAAACATAAAGGATATAATAGGTTGATTCATGCTTACGCACAATTAGATACTGATAAGTTCTATCTGGTAATTGCAGGTAAAGGTGATATGGTAAATGAACTGAAAGAATTAACCGTAGATTTAAACATATCGGATTCCGTATACTTCGCTGGAATGATACATGAAGAAGACATGGCCGCAATCTACAGTTATGCAGATATTTTCTCTCTCGTTAGTGAAGCGGGCGACAAAAAAGGAGAAGGAATACCGTTAACACCCATAGAAGCCATGGCATGTGGTACCCCAATCATTGTTGGGGATGAAGACGGAAGTCGAGAGGCAATCATTGATGAAAATGGAATCTGTGTGGCAAGTCATGATCAAAAAGGGTACCTTGAGGCGGTCAACACGATTACAAGTGATGTAGATACTTTCAGCAAAAAAGCTCTAGAAATCGCTACACAAGTTTTTTCTTATACCATGTTTCTAGAGAAACATAAAACCTTCTATACGGCGCTTAAGAATTGAGGTTTTTTTACTTTTTTCTAAGGATTCTGTTCTGTTATTTGGCTGGCAAATATTTGGCCAGCAAATACAGTGACGTATCAGTATTAGCCGGATTTTCATTGGTATATGGAATACACTTGGTTGCTGTGTTACTATGGACTTTCCGGAAACGAATGCCTTACATTGAACTCCTTTTAGCATCAATGGCGATTCAGTTATTAATTGCTCCTTTTCTCGAATATCATTATTATTATAATGAGATTTTTGGTGTCATGCATGTCACTGAGACTGCTTATTTTGAATTTGTAACCTTTGCAATTCTTGCTCTTGAAACAGGGTTAATTATATTCAATAAACAACTGTCTGAGCATGATGTATTCACAAGAATGAAAGCAGACGTACACATCTATGAAAAACTCGGAATAAAATTGATTGTCATCGGATACATATTTTATCTGATAAACCTTTTCAACATTAGCCTTGGGTTTGCATTTATCATAAAAACTTTTACATACTTAAGGTTTATAGGATTGTTCTATTTGATATGCAGTTCAAGTAAAAAAACGCTTAAATATACCTTGCTAATCTTTATTCCATTTCTTCTCGAAACACTTAAAGTCGCAATCTTCATTGAATTTTTCATTATTAGTATTTGGACTGTTTCAATTCTGTTCCTCAAACGTAAAATATCTCCAATTTTCACTGCATCATTAGTAATTCTTGGCTTATTCTTTGCGATTATATTGCAATCCGTTAAACATCAATATCGAGAACTAAAGTGGGGTGGTAAAGAGGTCTCATTGACAAAATTAATGTTAAACCAGCAATCGAAAATGGATGCTGATCAGTATAAAGTAGTGGGTGCGATATTCAATGTACGCGTCAATCAGGGTTGGATTGTATCCGACGTTATAGAACACACAAGTCGTTCCAGATTCATTCACGATGGCAAGTACTTAAGGGACGAGACAATAGGTATTTTATTACCGCGCCTTCTTTACCCAAGCAAACCAATTGTAGGGAGCCATGAGAAATTTGACAAGTTTGTAGGTTGGCACTTGGATAAAGGTACTGCAATGAACCTAGGACTAATGGGAGACGCATACGGTAACCTTGGATCAAAAAAGGGAATCGTCTTCATTTTTGGTTTTGGTTTACTCATTGGTTTCGGTCATAGAAAGTATCAAAATGCCCTAGTTACATTCCCAGATTTGCTTTGTTGGGCCCCGCTATTTTACAACTATCTTATTCGCGCCGGTAATGAGTACTATATTATTACAAATTGGTATGTTAAAACTGGTTTCGTTACACTTCTGTTCTTTTACTTCGTTCGTAAGCGTATGATTCAAAGTAACCAGTCGCCTAAGCACGAAATTCCAAGTCCAACACAAATTGCACCTGACTATTAATATGTCAAAAACACTCTTCATAGGTTCATTCCCTAAAGAAACAAAAGGAGGCAGTTCTACGGCTTGTTTGCTCTTATTACAGTCTGAACCATTTTCAGGTGAGAACATAATTTTACTAGATTCTACACTTGATAACATCTCGAATAACGTGCTCGCTTCCAGGATATGGCGTGCAGTTAAGCGGTTTGGAAAATTAACACGCATAATTTTCACGAATCGGCCTAAAGTAGCTTTGATTACCTGTGGTCATGGGTGGAGTTTCTTTGAAAAAGGCATGATGTTACTTTATCTAAAGTTGTTTGGTGTTCGGTCGGTCATTACGCCAAATTCTGGACTAATACTTGGTAGTTTTAAATCAGGAATCTTTAGGAGTTACTTTAAATTAATTGTTCGGAACTCAAAATATGTAGTTTGTCAAGGTAAGTATTGGTTAGAAATTTTTACAAACTATACAAGTGACCCAAAGAAACTTGTTGTAATAAAAAATTGGTTAGCACCTGAGTCAATTGCCAAACCCCTTCCACCCTTTTTAATAAAAGAAAGAAATATTATCCATCTTGTTTACTTGGGCTGGATTGAAGATTATAAGGGTCTCGATGACTTGTTAAAGGCAGTCGCGCTATGTAAACAAACTGTACAGCTAGACATTTGGGGTGAAGGAAGCTATAAGGCAGAGGTAATTGAGCAAATTGAGCAGCTAGGTCTCGCTAGTAATGTTAAGTTGAAAGGATGGGCGTCTGAGAAAGACAAATCAGAGATTTATCAAAATCATCCAATCGCAGTATTGTCGTCTCATTATGAAGGTATGCCAAATGTAGTTCTTGAAGCAATGGCAAATGGTTTACCTGTGATTGCTTCCAACATTTCTACGCTGCCAGAAGTGGTAACACATAATGAAAATGGACTCTTATTTACACCTGGTAACGTAGAGGCCTTAGCGCGTTCTATTGATACATTAGGATCTGATATACTGCTTCAGCAACGATTCCGTGAAAATGCAAAGTCTTCATTGGACAGCTATGACTTAAGCAAAGCTGCAATGAGATTGGCTAAGCTGGTCTATGAAGATAAAAGGAAGGTATTGATGTTAACGGATTGGTTTGCACCAGCCTTTCGCGCAGGTGGACCAATAAAATCTTGCAATAATATTGTTAAATCGCTAGGTAGTGATTTAAATATCAAGGTATTGACATCTATTTATGATTTAGGTGATGTCAAACTCTCGGTCACGAAAAATAAGTGGACACCTTACCAGCAAGCGTCGGTGTTTTATGCTGGAAGTTTTATAGAATATACACGTAAAATGATCGGTGTATTTTTGTTTTGGAGACCACATAAAATCCACATTAATGGAATTTTTTCAATAAAATCGTCAATAATTCCTTTGATCGTTACAAAATTAAGTGGACAAAGAAATAAAGTAATACTGAGTCTAAGGGGTATGCTGATGCCATCTGCTTTGCACATCAAATCAAAGAAGAAACGTATCTATTTAAAAATTGCTAAATCCTTGGGGTTGTTTAAGAATATCACTGTTCACACCACGAATATGGATGAACTGGAACTGAGTAAAACCACATTAGCAAGTTTTAGAAACGTAACTCTACCAAACCTCCCTGAGTATACGAACCAATCCATTTCATTTAAACATAAAGCACAAGGAGTATTAGATATCGTCATAGTTGGTCGTGTCCATGAAATAAAAAATATTCACCTCTTGGCTACGTTTTTAACTCACGTTAGCGGAAAAACGCATACGACACTTATCGGCCATCTAGAGAATATTGAATATTTACGCACCATCGAGCAGTCTTTTGAACGATTACAACAGCATGAATTCAGGTACTTAGGTGAAGTTAACGGACAAGAGGTAAAGGAAATAATTAAACAAAATCATATGTTATTTCTTCCCTCGCAAAGCGAGAATTATGGCCACGCAATAGTTGAATCATTGAGCCAAAATAGACCCGTTATTATCAGCGACAAAACCCCTTGGCAAAACCTGGAAACCCACAATGCAGGCTTTAGCCTTGATTTAAAGGATGAAGACTCTTTCATACAAGCTCTTCAAAAGATGGTTGACCTTAATCAAGCGGAATTCAATAATTACATGAGTGGGGCTAAAAATTACTGTGACGAGGTTGTTTTTAAAAATCAAACCAAAGACGACTATCTAGCACTATACCAAGAATAAAAGATACCCAAAAAATATAAGTACTAAATATACATATGTCAAGTTACACCTTAGGAATAAACGCATACCATGGAGATTCATCCGCCTGTATTTATAAAGGCACAGAGCTTATTGCTGCAACAGAAGAAGAACGCATAGTGCGTGTTAAACATTGGACCGGATTACCAATAAAGGCGATTGATTTTTGTCTAAAAGAAGCCAATATCACCCTCAAAGAAGTCGATGTAATTACGGTCTCAAGAGACCCTAAAGCAAAAATTGGGGAGAAAATAATTCAAACACTAAAAAAAGGAATATCCCTAAAAGCAGTAAAGGATAGAGGTGCGAATTCACTTAAGATCACTAAAATAAAATCTGATATTGCCGAAGCACTTGGATTCAAAGCGTCTGAAATTAAGGCTAAGTTATATTATGCCGAGCATCACAGAAGTCACATGGCTTCTTCCTTCTTTGTCTCCCCTTTTGAAGAATCTGCGATCTTGTCAATAGATGGTATGGGAGATTTTAGTTCTACCATGCGTGGAACTGGTAAAGGAAACAAGATAAAGGTTATTGACAGTGTCTCCTACCCACATTCTATTGGAATTTTTTATACAGCGATGACACAATACCTTGGGTTTCCTCATTATGGAGATGAATACAAAGTAATGGGCCTATCTCCTTATGGCAAAGCTACCATGGTCGATCAACTGGAAGATGTTTTGATACTTCTTGACAATGGACTTTTTGAGTTAAATGGAAGATACTTCAAACACTTTACCGAAGGTGTGGCTATGGATTGGGAAGGTGGATCGCCTTCCATAGATTCAATATATTCTGAAGCACTAGTAGAGAAATTTGGTCCAGTAAGACAAAAAGGTGAAGAGTTGACTCAATACCATATGGACCTGGCAGCTTCGGTACAACGGTATACTGAAAAAGTAATCTTCCACATCGCCGAAGATTTACACAAACGCACCGGGTTGAAAAACTTGTGCATAACGGGTGGTGTGGCTCAAAATTCGGTTGCAAATGGTAAAATATTGGCAAACACTTCTTTCGAGAAATTATACGTCCCACCTGCAGGACATGACGCTGGGACTTCAGTTGGTTCCGCATTATACTATATCCACCAAGAGCAAAATACCACTCGACCGGCGTTCAAACATCAAGCATATACTGGAGCTCAATTTACAAATGAAGAAATCAAAACCTTTTTAGAAGGTAAAGCGGGAATCATCGCTTATCACGAAAAGGAAGATGCGCTAATTGAAGCGGTAGCTGAATTACTGCACCACGGCAAAGTAATCGGTTGGTTTCAAGGTCGTGCCGAGTTTGGGCCCAGAGCATTGGGCAACCGTAGTATTATTGTCGACCCAAGCCGGTCGGACGCAAAAGAATTATTGAATAGTAAAATCAAACGACGTGAAAGCTTCAGACCTTTTGCCCCCTCTATACTAAAAGAGGCTGTGAAGGATTATTTTGAGGTAGTTGACGACGTCCCTTTTATGGAGAAAGTATATGATATCAAATCTGAAAAGCACGAAGTAATTCCAGCTGTCACGCATGTTAACGGTACCGGTCGACTTCAAACTGTGGAAGAAAAAGACAACCCAAGATATTACAGGTTGATAAAAGCGTTTAGCCAGAAAAGTGGAATCCCCATTCTCTTGAATACATCCTTCAACGAAAACGAACCCATTGTCAACACACCAGGACATGCCTATGATTGCTTTGCACGTACGGATATGGATGTATTGGTTTTGGAGAATTATGTGATCACGCGAGGTTAGCTTTTGGCTTTTGGCTTTTGGCTTTTGGCTTTTGGCTTTTGGC
>Ga0055584_100001757_pt1 | contig 21283 bp, 8 predicted proteins | sample OSDHelmetaG_FD_58716 | JGI IMG/M metagenome (GOLD analysis project Ga0055584, IMG submission 58716) | Pelagic marine sediment microbial communities from the LTER site Helgoland, North Sea, for post-phytoplankton bloom and carbon turnover... | ecosystem: Environmental > Aquatic > Marine >...
TACATTATTAACATGATGCTCAACCAATTTCATTTTAAGTTTATCAGGAATGTTTTTACCTAACATCGGTATAGCATTTCTACGAATTGCGATTGCATCAAAAACTCCTTCGCACAATATAATTGGTTCAGAAAAATCAACTTGATTTTCAAACACAACCACATCTTTACTAACTTTTGGATTTTTATATCTTAAATAAGCATTTCCTATAAAATCACGAGCAATAAAGTAATTTAATTGATTATCCGAATCGTAAGACGGAACAATGATTCTATTTTCATATTCCCCTTCCTCACAATATCCTATATTATATCGTTCTATATCATAAGAAAATATATTTCTTTTTTTTAGATAATTTATAGCAATATTATGATTACGAGATTTGGTGGAAGAATGTAATAAAGATTTAAACTCAAACGGAAGATGAATTTTGTTTTCTACTTCTTTTTCAAGTTTTATATTCTTTGGTAATTTTACTATTGTAGATAATTCTTGAAAATAATCAGGAGACACTTGCATTTTCTTGAATAAACTAAATATGCTTCTTCCTTTAGAATTGGTGTCAATCCAACTCTGCCATCTTTGAGTTGTTAAGTTAACTGCAAGTTTTGGTTTTCTGTGGTTGGAGAACGGGCACATAAACATAGCTTCGTCTTTGGAAACTATTTTACCAGTTCCCAAAACTTTTTGAAGTAAATTCAAAAGTTTTTGTTCAAATATGCCCACTATACTATTCAGAATACCAATGATACAATGATGCTACTACCGCATCAAGCATATCATAATTTTTTTTATCATAATTTTTCTTAGTATTATAGTGAGTAAATTCAGATAAATCAAGCATATTATCTAAGTTGTTCTTAACAAATGTTTTGCTATCTACACCAGATTCTCTTGATTTTCCAAAAACTGCTTTTCGCATTGTAGACACATTAATATGCTCTACTTCTATATTATACATCTCTTCTACTACATAACTTATTATAGCATTACACTTTGCTAACTTTACAATAGTTTGTTGACTAGTTCTTCCTCCACCAAAACCACTTAACGAGTCTTCTACAATTATAAAGCAAGGTTGCAGTCGAGTATTTTTTAACTCATCTGCAACCTTGTGTGCTTTTTTCTTTATGGAGTTTTCTTTATTAACAGAAACAAATCCTGCGTGGATTATGTTTTCTTGGGAAGATGAAAAACAATAGCCTATTGTAGTTGAACTTATATCAAGTCCGAGAGATATTGGGTTATTTGACATACCAAATGATATGTCAAAAATTTTTAAAGGTCAATGTTATTCAACACCTGAACGTGAGTTTCCGAGAACACTTGATCCGGATGACATTGCACCTGAACCTTGAGTTGCTACAAGTGACGTCATCCATTCTTGGTATCTTTCGGTATCAAAACTTGTTCCACCACCTGAACGATAAAAACTACCTTTAGCAGCTGCTTCAGGACTACCTCCTCCGTAATCACTATAAGTTGACATACCACGACTTATTTTGGTTGTGAATCCTGATATTGTTGATGATCCACCAAAACTATCGTTCATAGCTGCATCTACATCAGAGTTACCTCTATAAATGCCCTGTTCAGATGATTTAATTGCCTGTCCATAACCAAAGAAGTTAACACCTTGACCACGACCTGTTGCATTTGCAAATGAATTAAGTTGTGGTGCAGCCCCCGCTATTGGTGATGGCATAGATTCTCTGTAAAATGTTCCTTTGAGTTTTCCAGGTACTCCGTTTCCTCCGAAACGACCTTCAATACCACCACGACGTCTTGAAAATCCACTTTGAAAGTCAACAAGACCTTTCCCACTGTCTAAACTATTTGCTTTAGTTGCTCCAGTTCCCATTCTTTTATCTTCGCCTGCCATAATATTTGTCTCCTTTTTTATTTTTTAGTTAAATAAGTTTAATATAAATATACCACTATAATCTCAAACGTCATATTTTATCAAAAAATTTATTGGGTAATTTGGAATAATTTTCACAGGTTTAGCAAGTTTAGCAGTCATAACTAAATCAGGACCATCATATAAACCTACGGTTGTAGCATATGGTGCTAAATAACTACCCTTTTTATCCTGCTTGTTTTTCTCTTCATAATCCAAGAAATTGTTTAATATTTTACGACCATTGTATTTTCCTGTTTTTTGATCTAAATATTCTATAATTTGATAAGCATTGGGTCTTTTTATATTTCTATAAAACGGACTTACTAATCCATCGGTGAGTGCTTTTCCTGTTCTTCCGACAAAATATCTTGCAAGAAGTTTTGCGTCCGATGCACCAACCACACCGTCACCGTCAATATCAAGACCATTCATACCTAAAAGTCTTAATGCATCTAGTCTATCTAGTATTTTTAAATCTTCTTCTTTTGAATTATTATTATTTACAGTAAGGTTATTTAAAATATTCATAATAATAACATCATCTGCTTCACTAATAATAACATCATCATTTGGCCATTTGGCATCTTGCTCAAGCACTAAACTATTATCCACTTCAGCTGATGTGTCTTCTGTTTCACTTACTCGTTTAAATGAACCTAGAATATAACGATATATATAAGATAAATCAACTATATCAAATTTTCCGTCATCTGTTACATCAAAGTCAATATCTTCAATTTCTACCGAACTTGGATTTGTACTAACATTAAACTCATGTGGATTGACTTTACATACCACTTCATTTTCATATATAGAATTTATTCCATCAAATGAAATTTCATATCCACGCCTACCACCGAGTGAAAGCATATTGCTAAAATACTCAGTAAGTTCAGTAATAACTGCGATACCATTTTTATAAAATACATTTCCAACATAAACTCTATCTCCGTCACGAATAGTTTTTACGTCATATGATATAACCGATCCTTCAACTTGTAATTCGTTATGTTCTAAATTTCCCCAAATAATATCACCACGTTGAGAAAATACATGAGAACAATTATCAAACGACACAATGTTATCATCACCGAAACTTGATATTTGATCTATTGGCCAATCACCAAGAACGGGATTTCCAACATAAATTCGTGTTGAACTTAAAGAAACACTTTCTCCATATTGAGTTTTGACATTGTTTTTTTCTTTAACACTAACAATTTCTTTTATTGTATAAAGATTATCAGCATCGTCTATTCTATAATATTTTGCACAACCTTGTATACTATTTCGTTTAATATTATATATAAATTCTATTTCCTCGGTTGGATCAAACAAATGTCCAATCGTTTTTACAAAGAAACAAATCTTACTATTTTCAAATTTGGTTTTATCACGATATACACCACGTGTAAGTGTTCCGTTTCCGTCTGTATCTATATAGTTTTTTTCGGAATAAATAAATGATGCTCGTATTTCAAAGTCAGAGATAGTTTCTAAGTCAATATCTGTAATTGATTTTGTATCAATGCATATCATCATGTCTACTTGATTCAAACCTAGATATTCATATTCAAAAGATGTAAATAAACTTTGGACAACTGTATAAAATTCTTCCGAATTATTTTCTACTCCAAGTTTATAATCAGGAATTTTAAATTCTTTGCCTTCGTTTAATATCTGTATTCTACTTTGGTCTGTACATGGTGATCCAATTAATAAATCATTTCCTATTAACGATACATCACAACCGAATTTATTATTGTATCTCCGTTCAACATCATCGTCTTCGTATATCTTTCTTATATAATTTAATGTATTATCTTCAATCTTATACATCCACACAGATCCTGCTGAGAAAGAAATTCCCTGCGTTAACTCTACATCCGTGTCTACATATTTCCTATCATTTGAATCTCCGATGAATATATACTTTCCATTAGTTTCAAGTGATGTACCAAAGTTACTATATTTATTTTCAAAATATTTATATGGATATTTTACCATATCTTTTCTAGATTCTACATTTACTATCTTTGGATTTATTGAAAAACTAATTACAGATGGTGTTCCCACTAAAAATGATCCCAAATATCTGCCTATATATATATTATGGTCTCCTGCGTCAATATCATCAAATTTAATTGTAAATTTGTTTGAACTATCTATAACATTTCCATTGTGTAAAATTCTACTATTATACTTATCCGTTCCTTCACCGAATAGTTTATCTATTCTATATATAAATCCTTTACCGGTGGATTCTGCAACCTGCTTTGTTTCCACTTCAATAGTTATTGAATCATCATTAACTTCATACTTTATTTTATTAAAATAGTCTTGAGATAAAATTAACTTACTTGAATCGTAGTTGTAAATTTCATTCTTATAAAATGACTGAATATGTTTCCAAATATCGCAACTTCCTGTTTCAGATGGTCTTTTTCTAAATAAATATGCTTTTTTGTCATCGGTGTCAGGTGTAGTAGATAATAAAACATCACCAAACAGTTTTACCTTTTGTCCGAGTTTCTGTGACCCACTTGCTCTTACAATTGAAACAAGTTCCCATGTAACATCACCTATTCCATATTTTGGTGTTTTGTTACCATTCTGAAATTCATGGTATTCAGGTATAGGAAAGTTTGTTTCAAACCCGAATGATGCTATATCTTCTTCCGAATCAAATTTTGATATTGTGTTTTCCTCACATTCATCAGGTTCACTTCCGAAATAAGTTAATTCATATTCAGACGGAGATGCATTTGTTATTTTCCAACGATGTGTATTTTCATTTAGTTCTTTTAACTTATCGCAGACAGGATAACCTTTGTATATATTTTCTATATCATTAAAACAATATCCACTATACGAATCATTTATTCTATACCAAGGTGTATTTTCATCTCTTAGTTTCTTTTCAAAAATATATATAGCACCTTCATCATTATACATACCAGGTGCCCCGATTGCCATAAAGTTACCATATATTGAAATAGACGAACCAAATAATGAACCAGGATCACCTTCTAGTATATTGGTCATTCCCCAGTTTTCCGAACCACCCTTGTCTATGTCATATAAAAAAACATGACCCTGTCTTGATTCATTACAATCACCGTGAATGTGAGATCGAGGTGAACCAATTGCACAAGTCCCATTTTTTAATTCAACCGCACTTCCAAATTCATCGTTTATTGAATAGTTTTTTCCACCGAGTATTTTACCAAGTTCTGTAACAAGAAATCCACTTGAGTTTAATTCCGATTCTTCAATTAACCCCTGTTGTGTAAATGGACACTTAAATTCACGAACACTTCTAAATTCCTTTGTGTTTTCATCGTATCTAAATAAACTAGCTGTTCCTGTTAAATAGTCACTTGGAGAATCTTGATACATAGGTGCTCCTGATAAAACATAATCTCCATCCGATGCCATCACACTCCCAACACTCATATCAGACGAATTAAAATTTTCATCTGTGTATTTAAAGTTTAATCTGTCAGAGTTGCTTCTAGTTATTTTTTTAATTTCATTGAATGAGTTACCACTTATTACCAAGTTGGTTGACCCATCATCCACGATTTCAATAACACCATATGGTGAAGAATAGTCTGTAATTCTAAAGTTGTTTGGTTTTATTTTTTCACCAAACTGATTTTTGGAAAACTCAATAACTAAAATATCATCTTTAATAATACGTCTTTCGTATTTATCTTTTATGTTACCAAACGCATCACTCTCACTATCATCTACTTTGTATTGTCCTGTTTCCGAACCAAATACCATCAATGGATTTTTGACGTCGGTTTCGTTTTCATAAATACCATAGTTGTTATAGAATAAATGTTTTACAGAATTATATACATTTCTATAATATGTTCCGTCTATATTTATTGGTTCTTTTGTTTCATCATAAAAAATATGATTATGCGGATAAAAAGTACCATCTATTCGTTTTCCCCTACGAATTTTTACTTTAGTATTATTTGCATTTTGTTCGGTTGCGAGACTTTGTGCTTCGTTTAGAACTAAAGGTATTCTATCACCATCAAGGTTAGTTTGTTCAAGAGAAATTCCACCAAGAGAATTTATTGTTGAATACTTCCAAGATTTATTAGATTTGAATTTCCTAACTACCTTGTCAGAAACCTTTAGATTTTTAATCATAAATATAAATATATTTATATTTAATTATTCAGTTAGAAATCTAGTTTGACTTTAATTAATGTCTCAGTATCAAAACTTTTTAAAACAGGAACACTTAATTTAGCAACTGCAACTAACTCATTATTTTCAGTATATAGTCCTATTGTAGTAATATATGTTTTTGGATCATTTGCAAATGCGTCAAATCTAAGTCTTCCGGTAAAATACTCAAGAGGCAATCCGTTGGATGTTGCTAATTCTCTTGCTTCTTTATTTTGGAATATATAAGTTGGATTATTACTATAATTAAAATCAGAATTTCTTACACGAATAAAATAATGCTTTGATGGAATTAGTTCGCTGCTTCTACTTTTAAAGTCACCACCCAATTTGAACATATAAAATAGTTTCATAAAGTTTTGGTGATTTCTTTCAATACCGAACTTTACGTCATCAGAGTAATCAGAACTAGAAGAATCCTGATCAACTGATCCATACCATGAAATAACCCTTCCACAATTTTCTTCTCGTTTTGGAAATATATTACTCTTGGTTGGTGTAAACCATTCATCATACCATTGCTCAATTCGTGAACCGAATTCGCATGAAAGAGCATATGGATTTAAAATAACAAGACCGAGGTCAGGATATAATAGTCCGAAACCTTCACCAGAACCTTCACCTGTTCCAACCGCATACTTATCAGACTCCTGTGGATTTCCGTCTGCAAGTGTTCCTTTTATTATGTTAAAAGATTTTTCTACTTTTTTCTCTCCCGTAGTTGATAGTAGTGTTTGTTCATATCGTGAATCATCACGGAATGTCTGTGTGAATGTCTTTTCAATAAACTCACTGTTTCCATTTTCCTCATACGAAAATCTTGCAGTTAATGCAAGAGTGAATTCTAAATTTCCTTCATCAATTTTTTCTTTTAATGCAGAAGATGCAAAATTTAATACAAAAATAGAATCTCTATTTTTACCCGAAAGACTTGCATTATCGGATGTGAATGTAAATTGATCATCACCTGGTCCTAATAATATGTTTCTATATTGAGAATAAATTGCTTTTGTTACAGATGCGGTTTTTGTGCCTCTACGACTTCCGTATCCATTTTTATTTCCATAAGAAATGGAGAATTGTAGTTCAGAGTTTTCATTTTCAAGTTCACCGATAGTCGGTTCTTCATTATATACATTTACATAGTAGTCACCGTATCTAATCTGATGCCAAAATCCTTCATGGTAATTACTTGTAACATCTGTGGTTGGGTTGTAGTCCTGTATTAGAAACTTAGAATCAAAATTTGTATAATCTGGACTTGCAACATAATTACCTTCGGTGAGTTCATCTGAACCAAGACTTATTAAATCAGAGTTATCTTCTTCTGTGCCTGCACCTGATTTTACATATTTAGTTAATTCTGAACTTACTTCTCTTTCGTCAAAATACATTCCAATAAGTTGAAATCCTTCCGAGAAACTTCCTGTGGAAATTTTTTGTGACCTACCGAATACTTTATCGGCATCTTCTATTTGTTTATAGATCATAGTGAGTCAGATACTCCACTTTCTGCGATTGAATCAGTAAGAACTCTTACTGGAATTGTTACTGAACCACCACTTTCGTTTCCAATTATTGTAAGTGTTGCGGTTCTATCTTTGTCAATAGATGCATTGGGTCTAAATGTAAAATTTAATCCAACAACCGTTTGTGCTTGTTCACTTGAAGTATCACCCAAAAATAATGCCGAAGATGATGCAACGGTTCCCTCTACACCTTCACCTGTTAAAGTTCCTACTCGTCTATCACTTAAAACCGCAGTATAACCAAGAGTTGTATTATACACCGGATCAGTTGTCGGAGAAATAGTAACCGTACCGTTATAGTTTTTATCAAGTGTGATGCTTTGTTGTCCAAGTTTGATAAGAGGAATATATTGAGTTCCAGGTGGTAGTGTTACAAGTTTATATTTCAATGCTTGTGTTTCATCAGTAAGTGGTTCAAATACTGGTAGACTTCTTATAGCCGCATCATAATATTGTGTTCCTGCAGGGTGGTTTGGATCATACAATGTATAATCTATTTCATCGTCTGCTAGAGCAAAGCTTGTAATATTGAGGCCAGATTCAGATGCAAGTAATTCTCTTCCCCTTTTTGTTAAAGTTGCTTCAACCGTAATTGTCTCGTTATTTAAGTAACCCATATTAAATATATATATTCAGTTAGTTCTAATTTAATAAATATTTATATATCTATATTTTAATCGATAAAATAAGAAATGTCATTCCATTTCTCGCATTTCACCAGAAAAAGTCATAAATTTACTATCTGCGAACGTTCTTGTTCCATCGTTTACACCACCCTTTATTGTAAATTTCTGCTCATTTAGTGATTCTTGTGTTTGTGATAACAATACCTGTTGTAGCATTTGTCCTGAATCTAATTGTTGTTGTGTTCTTGTATTATAGAAATTACTTGATTCAATATATTCTTCATCTTGCATATAATAAAAATTTAATCCATCGTATTGATTTGGTTTTACAGAAGGAATAGTTTTTCTAATTGGTTCAAATGGTTTAGTACGACTTGTGTTATACAAATAAGATAATTCTGATTTTGCTTCTTGTCCTATTTCTACATCTCCATAATCAAGTATTTCCGAAAAAACAAATACACTATCAACATCACCACTAAATCTTCCAACTTCTAAATTCTTTAAGTTTGCTAAATCACGTTCGTGTCCTTCGTCAATTGATGCTCTATAAATATTATCTACAAATAATCTTGCTATTCCAGACGGATATAACATTAACACCAACCAAGTCCATTTATTTTTTTCAATTGTTACATCCTCAAATGTATTATCCATATACGACCATGTGCTAGTTCCATCTGTTAAATCTTTTTTTGTATTTTTCCATGTATAACCAATTGTTCCTGTTATTGTTTCATCTCCTTCTTCTCCATTTGTATTTACAATCAACGCACATCTAGTATTTTGTTCTGGTGTATTTTTGAGCATAGAAGTTTTTGTGGATGTGTAAGATGAAGTCGATGTAGGAGTTGGTGAGGGTGTGGGTGTGGGTGTTGGTGTGGGTGTTGTTATTGTAGGGTTAGTTCCGATAATTGTAGATGAAGGTTTTGATTCACCTACAAATTTTACCCATAGTGCGAATGTTAAAGCATTTGTTTCTATTGATGAACCACTTTTTTGTTCAATATACTCACTTGGATTATATAGTTCAACATCTTCAACATTTGTAATATCATTTCCAAGTGATGCAAATGTTGATAATCCACGATTTTCTCCAGAATCTTTTATATGACCATGTAAATGACCTGTTCTACCGTGGGTTGATAAATCTTTAACTCTGTAATGATTCCTAAAATCTGCATGAATTGCTGTTTTAGTAGGTGTGGGTGTTCTTGTGGGTGACGGAGTTGGTGTATTTGTGGGTGTGGGTGTTCTTGTGGGTGACGGAGTTGGTGTATTTGTGGGTGTGGGTGTTCTCGTGTGACTTGGAGTAAAAGTAGGAGTTTTACTTGGACTTGGTGTTGGTGTTTGTTGTGTAATTTCTGCACTCTGCGTTGTTAGATCTGCAATACCAATCCAACAGGTGTTATCAAGTGGTAAACTATCATCACCATCGTCTATTAATGATAATTTTAAAGTAACTTCAGACGTATCACTTACATCGTTTCTTTCTACTTTTAATCCGTCGAAACTTAATATAACCGATTTATCTTGTTCTAATTTTATATTAAAGGACGAACCAAATTCAGTAAGTAATCTTACATTTTTTGAAAACCCAATCTTAAATAAGGCATCTACAAACAAACCGGATACAGTTGCAAGATCATCACCAAACTTCAAATACTTAATTTCATCGTCTCCGATTGTTGATTCAAATACATTAAAATTTTCAGAATTTATACATTCACCCATTTTACATATCCTTTTTAATCACCGAAATTCTTGTCTCAAATACATTAATCATCTCACCAACACAAATTGAAGTATCTTCAGGTATATGTGATAAATTTTGATTGTTTAGTGTAATTGTTATGGTGTTATTTTCACTACTTTTAATTACACTTTCTACAATATAAAACTTTTCACTAAATTGATTGATTAACGTTCCACTTTCACACGATGAATTGTCAAAGTTTAAGTTATCAATATAAATAAGGTCACCTACATAAATATCATCAGATTTTGTGGTTGAACCTTTAAGTGGTTCAACTACAAGTGTCAATTCATCTTTTGTAAATTCGTTGGATGTGGAATCTACTAGTGCAAATGTTTTGGATTTTATATCATCACAAAAATATCTTTCAACATTCATGGTATTTTTAAAATCCTCAATATTTTTAGGTGTCCACAGATTTATATCACATGGATGTATTTTATTTCTGTCACTTTCGATTGTTTCTCCTTCTGCATCAGTTATTTCACCCAATTTTCCATTAGAGTATGCTTCTGTAAAGTTGATGTGTTCAAATGTGGTATTTTCTCCAATTTTGTACATGAGTTTCCACCATTTAGTTTCATCCCAATATATGTATGCCGATATATTTCCACCCAAAAGTTTATATAAAGGTTTATTGTTGTATTTTCCGTTTAGATAATAAGTTCCACTTAAATTTTTAGTATCATCATTTGATACTGCACCATTTACACACAATGCAGTTGGAATATCGTCACTTGCATCTTTTAAATCATTTTCATTTAGTGGTGTTACATCCCAAGGAGTTGGTGTAAATGTTGGTGTAAACGATGGTGTTGGTGTAAACGATGGTGTTGGTGTAAATGTAGGAGTTTGCGTTGGGGTTTCTGTTGGAGTTTTTGTAGGAGTTTTAGTTTTGGTTGGAGTTGGAGTTTCTGTTGGAGTTTCTGTTGGAGTTGGTGTTTTGGTGGGTGTAGGTGTAGGCGTAGTTGTTTTTGTAGGTGTGGGAGTTGGTGATGGAGTTGGTGTATTTGTCGGAGTTGGTGTTTCTGGCCAATTTATCATAGAAGCTTCATTAAAAGCATAATAAATTTCCAATTTACTTTTTACCTCAGAACTTAAATCTGTATATGATTTGATATTTTGTGTTGGTTCTACTATTGCATCGGTTGATGTAACAGGTTCGTCTTTTATGAACCAGAACGAATCTAAGTAATCTGTTACTCCGTCTCTACTCATTACATTTCGTGTTCTTACTATCGGTGGTGTTCTGTCTCTTTCACCTGCACGATTGGTTGTTGTAAAAACACTATTGATTGTATTTCGTCTGAACATTCTTCTTTTAGAACCAATATGCTCTCGTAGTTTTCCTCTTTGTATAAGTTCTCCATTTACTTTAATTTTGTTTACATCACATAGTCTGTAATCTATTTCATTGTTATATACATTATTCTCAATTGATGTTACAATTATGTCTCGTTCATCTTCGTCCGATGAATCTTCAAATGCTTCAATTATATTTTTGTCTTCGTTTACTTCAAAATCATTTTCAATTATTAATGTTCTATCACGAGATGTAGTTGTGTTTAAGTCAATGCTAACACTTACTTTATTAATTGTTGGAATACTACGATACTTTGATATTGTGGTGTCATATTCATATACAAATTTATTGTCTCTATAATTTAGAATTCTATTGTAAGTGTCTTGTTCTCTTATTATTATTTCTTCATGCTCTACATCACCAAAAAATTCAAAATCAAAATTTATTTTATTTTTATTATCTGTTAATTTTCCATCTGTGTTTAATTTTATTTTTAATTTATTATAGTTGAAATCTTTTTCAAAGATGTTTGAATCATAATTAAAATCAAGTGGAATAATACTAGTTGTTCTATTTGATGTACTTGATAATACTTTGTTAATTTTAAATGCATTTGATTCTTGAAATTCACCGACTTTTGTTTTTACCTCATAGGTAAAAGTTTTTGGATCATATTCATTTACTTCATTGGTAGTTTTATCATCAAAATCAAAGTTTATTTTTCTATTTGCAACAATTGCTTTATTTTCATTGGAAATCAGTTCACCATTTTTGACCATATAATAAACACCAAACATTTCATCCAAATCACGATTAAATTCATCTAGTCTAATATATTCTTTATATTTAATTTGCTTATCTGATAATATATCAGTAATACACCAATATTCATTTCCTGTGTATTCTTCTATGTTATAGAAAACAAACCAATTATATTCACTTGCCCATACATATCTGTTATTTTTTTCTAAAGTGGTTTTACTAAATTTTACATTATTAAGTTTTTCATTATCAGATTGTGTATACAAATTTATTACATCGTATTCATCTTTTTCAAAATACAAATAAACATTACTTCCGTTATCAGAAATGTATCTTCCGTATTTAGGAAATTCTAACAATGGATTGGTGTTTTTAATTGTAACAGATTTGCTTGATAAAAATCTAATAGGTATTGTTCCTACAATTGTCCGTGGATACACTTCCCACCCGATATCGTTATAGCCGAGTACATAATTCCAGTTCAATAAATTTTCGTAAATTGGAAACTCAGGTAACGAAAATGAAGATGGTGGTGAGCCTTCATCTGAAACATCTGCAATGCCATATTCTCCGTAGAAATTTATTATTTCATCATCACATATTAGTTTAGTACACTTTACCTCCATATACACAGAACCATTAATATCATTTAGATTTCCTCTTTGTCCTATATACATAGACGAAGCATCTTGTGGTGTTATAGATATATCAAATGTTGATGTTGCATTATCAACACATGAATTACAAGCATCATCATTTCGTGTACTTCCCCAATCTATTGTAGTGTTTCCACTTTCTGACAAAAGTGTAGCATTTATGAATGCTTGTTCTATTGTTAAATTTCTATTTTGAAATGAATAAACATTTGGAGTTATATCGTATGCAATTCTAAAGTTAAAATTATCAGTAATACACGCACCTTCTGATGATATAAAAGTAATTCTATCTTTGTTTATTAGATTGCTTGTTTTGGTCATTAGTGGTTGTAAATCCGCAGAAACAACCCAAACAGATATACTTCCCTCTTTTGTTACATAGTTATCTTTCCATATATAATAATCGTGGAGATTTCTATAAACCGGATAATTATTTCGTGTTGTATTAACAAGAAAGTATTCACCTTCAACTTTGTTGTCTTTGTTTGAAGTTGTGTTGTTTCCTAATAGTCTTACATTTGGTTTTAAGTCACCAAACTCATTAGTGTAAAATACCTCTATGGACAAATTAGAATCTCGTGTTGGTTGAATTTTTTCGTATATCCCACGGGTTGGAAGTTTTGTTTCAACCGAATTGATTGATATTGCCCATGCTAGTATATTGTTTCTAGCACCAATATAATTTACCGCAAATTCATCGGCAAATTCGAATGTATCGTGTATTGGTATAAATGTAAAAGAATTATCAATTACATCTTCGTTTCTAAGTTGTGCTTGTTGCTTTACAAACTCTTGGTCTTTGCAACTCTCGCAATACATTTTAATACTAGCAGAGTATTCTTCATCGTACTGAATTGGACCAATTCCTATATTTGAATCAAAATTATTTACATTTATTTCAAGTGGTTTCGTTGAATCGTAAATTTGTGTGTTATTGCCATATATCCATAAAGCATTCTCATCGTCAAATAATTCGGTTTCGTCTATGTTAAATAATGTTGTTGTATTGATTTTGATACAAACCCAAGCACCTTCAACATTGGTATCTATTAGATTTCTTTTATTCAGACTATAAAATACTAACCAATCTCCGTTTTGGTGGATGTATGCAGTTTTTCCATTCTTTCTCTGTGCAGTTGTACGATATTGTCCATTTGCCGATATAAATCTTCCAACGAATCCACTAATTATAAATCCATTGTATTCTGATGTACCGAGTATTAAAAAATATCCAGAAGATGAACTTTCTTGCGGAATATATGCTTGATTGTATATAGGATTTAATTTACAACGATACGATAGAAATTTATCTTTTACATTTATAGTAGTTATTGCGTTTAATGTGTCAGATGTATACACGATTGCTTCTGCATCATCACTTCTATTTGTATTAAGTTCACGATTTACCCCTAAGAAATATTTAACTTTTTTATTAGCAGTAAGTCGGAGATAAACATCATCTCCTAATTTTAATGATTCATCTATCGGAAAACTTAAATTCTGTTTTATCTCAATTTCGTCTTTTTTTATTTCATCTTCACCTGATTCTATGTTTAGATAATTCACACCACCTCGTATAGATTCTTCATAAGAGTTTTTTACAAAATCATAACTATGAACATTTATATAGTTGCTTTTTTCTTCATCAAGATATCCAAGTAAATAAACATATTCATCACTCAACTCACTGACATTATATTTTAATATGCAACAACGATTATTCTCAAGTTCAGCAATAAGTTCTTCCTTTGAAATTCTATTAGTTTGATATTCACTTTCATAAATTTCATCAAATATTAAATTAGAATAATCAATCAATTCATCATTATTACTTAATTTTGTAGTTGTTTGCTCACCTATAAAACTATTAGATCCAGAGTATAAATGATTCTGTTTTAAATCATAACCTTTTGCATAAGTTTGTATATCACCAACAAATTCTTGTATTTTTTTATTATATACAAACTTCAATAACAAATCTATTTCATATTCTTTTCTACTAGCACTTTGCTTATATTTTATATTATATTCTAAGTTTGGATTATTTTCTCGTTGAATTAAATCTATATAATAAGAAATTAATTTTACATTTCTTAATTCAGATGTTTCTATTTTAATATTCGTATTTAATTTTATATTTGATAAAAGTGGTGGTTGAATTATGTCTTGAGTTTTGTGATGATATATGTTGTCGTATTTTGCCAATGTATTTCTTTTTGCAACACCATCTTCATAGAAAATTACATTATTTAAATTTCTTTGAATTTTTACTTTTCGTGTTGCTTCAAGACGATTCTGAAATTTATATTTTATTTTAGTTGGTGTAGGAACAAGTTTTATTTTTTCAAAACTTTTAGTATTTTTTTCTATTTTGCTTGAGTCGTATAGTCCTAGATCAACAAGAACATAGTTGGGATCATTTTCTACGATTTCATTAATATTGCCATGCATTTGCTTGTTATTAAAATTACACCCACCGAATCGTTTATTGTTATAAAATCCATTTCTTAGAATAAAATCACTTCCTGTTTTTTTATTACCAACATACCCTCTTTTAAGTACACCGGAAAAGAAACCATTTAGTCTGAGTTTTTTATGTGAACCTTGAAATCTTGTGTATCCATTTCGTTTTACAACTACTTCATTGCCATTTGAATCTAATGTTATTTCATTATATTCACCATTAAACGACCCCTTGATTTGGCAATCTACTACTCCAAATACATCTCCTTCAAGTCTCATTATTTTGTCACCACCCACAGAAATTTTGGTAGAAAATGAATAAAACTTATAGTAAGTAATCGGTCCTGTTTTTCTAACATTTAAGAAAAAATCACTCCATGTTGTATATGCCCCACTTAGTTTTGAAATCTCTTGTGATACATTAATAGAGAAATCAGACGGAAAGTACCCATCCTCATCTACACTTGCGTAGAATCTTATTTTATTTCCATTAGATAATATTTTTTCTGTGTTTCTATATTTAAATGGGTCTTCGTTTACAAGCACCCATGCACTTACATATGGTTCGTAATATATAAACCAAGTAGATGCAGAGTTTTTAAATACTCGTTTCTTGTTTTTATTACGTGTTGAAGTGTATCTTCCTTCAGCAGATACTATATTATTTTTCTCAGATACACTCAATCTATCTTTGTCGTTTATTACAATATCAATTGTATATTTAGTAGAAATAGTATAATCAACTAGACCTGATTTGAATTGTGAATTTGAAAATAATTCTATGTTAGTTTTTTCTACTCGGTGTAGTTGTCCGTCATGATAATAATGACCGAACATTGTTGTGCTTCCAATTGAATCGTGTGAAATTGAATAGTCATAAAAGTTTGTATGATAGTTGTCTTTGTAAGATATACCACTTACTTTATTGTAATTAAAGTTACTGCTTAGACATATTATATTTTCAGAGGAAGGTTTATCTTTAAAATGCTGATTGTTTGCGAATGAAACAATATCTTTATTTTTATGTGATGCTTTTAATCGTATATTTTTAAGTGGTTTAATTTTATCAGATGATTCAATTACAGTTACATTATCTGTATTTACCTGTATTTCATTATCAACCCCAATTCCCTTTAACTTGCTTCTTTCTAATAATGTTGGTTCTACGACTAGTCCAGATATAACACGGGAACGTGCTGGTAGTAATTTTTCAAAATTAGAAAATAATGATTCATCGAGATATGCTTTTATCGTATTTAAATAAACTCCCCAGTCGGTTCTTGAAAAGCCCTCACGAAAAAATAATTTTCTAAAGTTTTCAAGTTCTTTGTATTTCTTTTTAGAATAGTCTTCAGGGTTTCCGATATAATCACCAAGTTTAAATTCTCCAAAAAATTTAACTATCTCCTCGTTTAAGGGAATACTAGGACCAAAGAATAAACCTATTGTATTTGAATCCTTTCCGACTCTATCAAGTGACTTTTTAGTTGATCTATTATACGGAGATAACGGAGCAATTATTTCTTGTTTTTCTTGTCGTATTTTATTGTTGTTAAATACGTGCATACCAAAACTTGGTAATTTTGCAAATTCTCTTTTGAACTTTCCTATAAAATCAAACGGAAATGTATTATTATTAAAATTAAAACACTTTGCATCCTTGGGTGCGGAGTCTGAAAATGAACTATTTGGTATGATGCCATAACCTCTTCTATAATTACTTGCATCTGAAATGTCATGTGGTGAATCAAAATTAGATTTAAATACAAGTATCTTTTTTAGCCTAGTTGGATTTTCTATATCATAAGACTGAGAAAAAAGAATGTGGTTTTCGAATCTTTTCTCTGATATTGTTCCTGTGTATATTCTTACTCTATCAAGAATTCCTTTAAATTTATGTTCCGTGTTGTTTCCTATGAACAATGATTTACTTTCAGAAAAGTTATTAAAAACTCGTTCATCAACAATCGCATCAGATTTGGAAGAGAATACTATTTTACTATCAAGTTTTCTTTTGACTACAATAGTAATTGTTTTTCTTTTAAGTTTATCAAATTGTTCACTTTTCTGTATTAATATATCGTAACCACCTTCAAACCAAGCATATATAGGTTTTTCGGTTTCGAGTGGACACATTTTTTCGTATTCGTGGGATTTAAAATAAAATCTACCAAATTGTCTGTCATTATCTGGTAATAGTCTTACTCCAAATTCCCAATCACCACATTCAATGATTCTAATTTGTGTACCAAGTTCTTTAGCACTCTCGTTCAATGCGACATTAAACTCTATTGTCGTTGGTTTGTTATTATTTTCATTCCAAGGAAATTCTACATACTGATTTTCCTGTTGTATTGAGAGTCCATAATCGTATGAATCAAACACAAATGCTGGGTTGTTCGTTGTTGTATCTGAGTATTCCGTTGCTCCACCGTACTCTCTTATTGAAAATAAATTATCAGGTACGTCGTAGCATCTTAGTAAGGCATTTATCGAAGCAAGTGTTCCTTTAGTTTTTAACAAATATGGTAAATTATTTAATACACGTCTCCATACTTGATTTCTTCTATATTCAACCGAGTTTTCGTTTTTAATTCCTACTTTTGATAAATCATCAGATGAAGAATCTTGTCCATCAAAATTCATTCCGAGTGAATTTAAAAAGTAATAAACAAGTTGATCAGGTATTCCTTTATTTGGAGAGTTTCTTACTTTCCTTGAATTTCCCATATTTTCGATATATCCGTGAACAGTATCGAAGTGTAGGCCTATGATGTTTAGAAAGTTAACAAAGTCTTCATTCGAGTCATCTCGTATCAAAAATTCAGGTATACTATTCACAAGGGACTCATCGTTACCTCTGTCAAAATACATTGCTTCTTTTAATTTCGCCGAATACCATTGATATGCGTGTGTTTTTCTCCACTCACCTGATTCACTTGGCATATAAGAGGGAGCAAGTTTTCCTGTTTCTGGTCCTAGGTCTATTAATTCTCTGGCACTTTTTAATTTATCATCTAAATTAAATCCCTCTGAGTCTAAAACTGATATTGTGTATTCAAAATAATAACTATCTTCTTTTATCTTAATCCAATTTGACAAAGTAAAATATTCTGTGTCTGATAATACCCAAGCACTATCTTCATTTGACCACCACAAAAACCAATTTGCTTGTTCGTGTTTATATTTGTATTTTTTATTTAAAAAACCATTTCTTACATATCTACCATTTGCAACATCATTTTTTCCATTTATTCCAGAAATAAATAAGTTATCATTTCTTGGATATGAGTGTTCTGAGTCTTCGTAATATAAAAACTTTTCATAACCACTTAGTGTCATAAGTTCTGTATTTAAGTCTCGTTTTGCTGAATCTAAATCAATTTTTCTTAAAACTTGAATGGCAGACTGAGAACCTCCAGAAACTGCTAGGTTATTCTCTATGTCTCTTTCTATTTGTATAATGTTATATTCAATATCTTTAATTGTTTTAATTAAATTAGATATTTTTTGGAATTTTAAAATAAAAACTTCTAGTTGACGTGTTGCTGAAGAATACTTAATAAAATTCTTAAAATCTGAATAGTCGTATTCTACATTATTTAAATTTTTATTATAGTAACTTGAAATTGACTTACTGCTTTCATCTAAATTACTTTCTTCCTGTTGCTCCAAGTCCTCTTGTTTTAATTTTTTTGTACCTGTATTGGATATAATTGCACTTTTATTTGGACCTCTTAATTTAAAAGCATTTGTCTGTGTAGTTTTAAAGAAATTTGCTTTTTGCATTATATCATCGGAGTATAATCTTGATGATATGTAGATTTTTTGACTTACCTCAATTTCACTTGGAAGAGGTTCAAGTAATTTAATGACTATTGGACGATGTTTTTTCTCATCATCTATATTTTCATTTGTAGGAACTATTGATAAAATTGGAAATGTATTTCCGTTTCCAAAATTAACAACATTGTTTAAATAAGTTTCAAATCTATCTTTATAGATTGTGTTTAAATAATCAACATCAAACAAAGAAATATAAATTGTTTTAAATAAATTATCTACATCTTCATCTACATTTTCTCCACCAAGTCTCGGATGTGAAGATATAATGTAATTTACAGAATTTAGGTATTCAATATAAAAATCCGACAACGTAAATGTATTGTTGTATACACTTTTTAATCTGCTTTTATACAAATTAAAAATATTATTTTTTAAAATATCTGCACTAATAAATACATCCTTTTCAGTTCCACCACCAAGCAATGTTATTGCTTTGTTTATTATCTCGTCATACCCCTCCATTAATTCACGAAGTTCAGATTGATAATTTTCAGAACGAATTTCTACGTCTCTTAATAGTTTATCCGTGATATTGTATACCGATGAAACCGGAAGTTTTTTATTTAACAAGTTTTCATACTCATATGAAAGTGAAATATCTTCAGGTTTATTTGATATTTTTAAACACTGAGGTATTACTTTTATTTCCGTTCGGGTGGTGGAGATTTCTTTGACAACTAATTTACTAGAATTTTCAAACGAACCACATAGATCATTCAAGAAACTATATCGTATATAGTAACTACCTCTATCTAAGTTAAGTTCTTTTGCATCATTTACAGGTGATACAAGTACATTATTATTTACACTTGTATAGTTGCTTTTGAATATTTGAACATCACCAGTTATCTTTTCTCCAAAATAATTGGTATACTCAAGTTGTTCTCGTTCAAAGTGTGGGTTATCATCAACGACTCTCCACCCAATAATCTCTTTGTTTAAATTGTATACCGAAAATTCAACAACATCTTTTGGACTTAGTCCAAATTCATAAACATCAGGTTCTTCTTGAAATGATATACCAAGTGTAGATTTATCTACATAATAACCTCGTGTAAGTTTACCTTCACTTTCTTCGTAGGTTTGAATATACTCTAGATTTACTGACATTTAATTAAGTACCCATAAAAGGAAAAGACTCAATTTTCTCTGCTTGCTTTTCTTTTTCTACCGATGTCTTTGGTAAGAATGGAAATACATCATGAAAATCATTTGTGGAGTTGCCTTCACCTGCGTTAATTCTTTGTGTAATGATTGTGTCCCGTGCGGCCAAATACATTTCGGCAGAATCTTCTCTAAACTTAACATTCTTTGCCATTTCTTCGTCAAGTTTCATTCCAAGTTCATCTATCTGTGTCTGCATTAATTGTTCATTTGAAATTGCTTCTGAGATTTCATCTTCTATTGATAGTAATTCTTCATCAGTTTCTATATCCACTTCTTCAATTACCTCAACATCAGCTGCGTATTCAATAACTTCAGTTGCGGTGTATGTTTCTACTTGTTCTTCTATTATGTTCAACTTCTCCATAGGAACATAAAGAAAATGTTCACCCATTTTAGTTTCTGAGTTTGCATCATTTAAATTAAAACTCATTGTACCGAGGTTATCTATGTTTCTGTTTATCTCTCCCGACAAAAGTTCTTGTAGTTTAGTCTGACTATAATTTGATTCTTGTATGAATGTTGGCAATGAATTTTTCATTTATACTTCCACAGTAAAAGTTCTAGTATCTTCGTGAATAGATTCACCATACTCGTTTTTAATTAGAATTGAGAATCTAAAATATCTACCAACATTTAAACAACCAAAGTTAAAATTAAAAAAGTGACCAGTTTCATCGGTACTTATTTTACTATATTTGTTGAACTCAATTATTGTTTCGTTAGTTTCTGCATCTTTTATTGAATAAAACATATCATAATCAGTATAATGACTTCCACCATAAACTGCTTTCTTTAAAATTGTCTTCATTGGATTTTTGCTACGAACACCTACGTCAATTCTTAATATTTCAGAATTTTTATATTTTTTGTTTATGGTTTTTATTTTAGAAATTATGTTTCCTGATATTTTTTGTAAATTGGTAGTTTGTTGAGTAAAGTTTTTGTGTTCAACGACTTCACACGAAGAATCTATAAGTTTTGTTGTATCAAAGTTACTATTTAGTATAGTTTCAAGTGAAACAATATCATAATCTAATAAGTCTGTGTTTGGTTTTTCATACCC
>Ga0055584_100001758_pt1 | contig 21278 bp, 22 predicted proteins | sample OSDHelmetaG_FD_58716 | JGI IMG/M metagenome (GOLD analysis project Ga0055584, IMG submission 58716) | Pelagic marine sediment microbial communities from the LTER site Helgoland, North Sea, for post-phytoplankton bloom and carbon turnover... | ecosystem: Environmental > Aquatic > Marine >...
TTTCTTGAACAGGCGTCTAAACCATGACTCATGAAGCGCGAACGGCACTACAAGATCTCGACACCGCGGATCTAAAACAAGAACTGAGCAGGGCACTCAATGCCGCTCACCTTTTGGTGGGGAACATGAAAAGCGAGTTGGCGGAACGCAAGCTCTCACCGGCTGACCAATATGTCCGACACGGCTTTGCTTGGTACGCCGCCTATGTTGAAACATTGGCCGCAACATTTCTTTGGATGGAAGAATTGGAGGCCAGTGGTCGCTTGGGCCGACTAGAGCGGCTTATTGGGATAGCGCTATTCGGTGATTATCTTACCCAATTGGCTCACGGTATTGCCATGAGCCAGGACGAGGTGATTAGACCGGAAAGGCTTGGCTCGACTGAGGCCATGACTGCTTATCTTGCGACAGAATCGGTTCAGGCTTGTCGTCAATCTAGTACCGCTGATCTTGCCAAAGAAATCGTCGATCTTTGTGCTGACCAAGGTGCTTATGGCAACCAGGGACTGGACGAAACCTTTGCAATGATTGCTGATCAATTCCACGCTTTCGTTGATGAAAATGTGAGTGAGCATGCGCAAAGTTGGCACTTAGAAAACCAGTTGATCCCAGACGGCCTGGTTCGCCAGCTCGCTGATCTCGGCGTCTTTGGTTTGACGATTAGCGAGGACTTTGGCGGCACAGGTCTTGGCAAATTGGCTATGTGTATTGTGACCGAAGAGCTGTCGCGCGGTTATATCGGTGTTGGCAGTTTGGGCACCCGCTCAGAGATCGCAGGTGAACTTATCCAGATTGGTGGGACAGAAGAACAAAAGGCCAAGTACTTGCCAGCTATTGCATCTGGTGAAATTTTGCCCGTGGCCGTTTTTACGGAGCCTAACACTGGGTCTGACTTGGCATCGCTTCGAACAAGAGCGGAGAAGATTGACGGTCGTTACAAAATAACTGGTAACAAAACCTGGATTACGCACGCCGGTCGTTCAGACCTTATGACTTTGCTGGTACGGACAAATCCGGATGAGCCAGGTCATCGCGGTCTGACGATGCTGTTGGCAGAAAAACAACGCGGCACGGATGAAGAACCTTTCCCAACGCCTGGAATGTCTGGAGGAGAAATTCATGTTCTCGGCTATCGCGGCATGAAGGAATATGAAATTGCTTTTGACGGGTTTGAGGTTCCAATAAACGCTGCCCTTGGCGGTGAAGAGGGTCAAGGCTTTCGCCAGTTGATGCAAACTTTCGAGGCAGCCCGTATTCAAACCGCCGCTCGTGCCATGGGCGTAGCCGTCAACGCAATGGAAGTATCCTTCGCTTACGCCCAAGACCGTGTCCAATTCGGCAAACCGATCATCGAGAACGAACGCATTTACGGCAAGCTGGCGCGCATGGTTGTTGAGATCATGGGTGTACGTCAATTGACATACGCTGCCGCCCGCAAAAAAGACCAAGGCGGTCGTTGTGACGTGGAGGCGGGCATGGCCAAGTTGTTGGCGGCTCGACTGGCTTGGTCAGCGGCGGATAATGGTCTCCAGATTCATGGCGGCAATGGCTACTCTTTGGAATTCCCAATTTCCCGCATTCTTTGCGACGCACGCATTCTCAACATCTTCGAAGGTGCCGCTGAAATGCAAGCAGAGATCATAGCGCGTGGTTTGTTGCCGAAGATTTAAATCTCTTCGCTATCTACTTCGATTGAAAAGCTGAAGAACAAGCAACTTGTGTCTTCATCGCTGCTAGATAAAGATCATGAAAATAACGCATAGCATGTTCTGAAATGTCATGGGCTTCAGGATCGGTCACATACCAGCCTTGTTGGTAACCACGTTGATGCATGCCACGTTGAACGTTTTCACAAAGCGCTTTGTCTTCCGCTGAGACCGTTGGGAACCATTCGGCACGTTGATTGTGGCGCTGTTCCATTTCTGGGTCTGTTGGAGCAGGAGGCTTCAGAGTTACCGATTTTCGCATAGTGCTGTCAGGCGTGACGGGGGTTACTGTTGATAGGTAGAAACCTTTGGCACCGGGGAATTGCCCAATAAGAGTGTTAGGGAAAAGCCACCAAAAATGCCCGGTTGTGATGTCGTGATTGCGGTCCAGCGGAAAGGCTTTGTTTTCTGCTTTATCCTCTGTTGGTGCGATCTGAAAAGTGTAGTTCTGATTGAGAGCGAATGACGATTTGCCGAGATCCATCATGTCATTGAATTGATCATGGGCGTTCAAGCAGTGATGGCATTCCAAATAATTATCGACCAGGACTTTCCAATTGGCCTCGCAAGGATAGTCGATGTCTAATTGAACGGTTTCTTCAGGTCGCATAGATGGGAGATCAGGCTCAATCGATAATATTTGTTCCTCAAGCCCTGGAGCGAAAACAGAGAGCGGTTGAGCCTGTGGGTCTAAGTTGATGAAAATGAAATCAACTAGGTGATCCACACGAATTTCCGACAAACAGATTTCGTCGTTTGATGGACCGGCAAGTGTCTCCGAGCTGCGGGCACCGATGCGTTTACCATCGAGGGCAAAGGTCCAAGCGTGATAGGGGCAAGTAATTCGGCTTTTCTTGCCTGATCCTTCCACCAGTTGATGGCCTCGGTGGGGGCAGACATTGTAGAAGGCGCGGATTTTATCTTCACGATCTTTGACCAAAAATAAGTTTTGATCGAAGATTTTGATCGTAACGAAGGAGCCTGGGTCTGACAGTTCGCTGGCATGACAAGCATAAAGCCAAGAGCGGAAGAAGACCTTTTCCTTCTCTTGGTTGAGCTCATCCTTGGAGATGTAATAGATTGCCTCGAGAGTCCTTTTACGGTCCGTTTCAATCGTTTGGCAGTCTAGTTGATCAAGCATCGCTTTATCTCTCACCAACGTTTGGTGCAGTTAATCACAGATTGGGCGGATGACCAGCGAAAAATACACAGGCCGTTTCGCCGCCTCTTTTCCTATATCGTACGCCCCATTGTCGGAGGCATACCATGCGGTGCTGTCGTTGACCGTAACGTGAATTGTAGAGAACAGAACCCAGTGCTAATTCTTAGTCAAATTCACCATTGTTACGAAATGGGTTTGCCATGACCGAAAATTCGCTTAACCGCCGCTCCGCGCTGTTGATGGCTGCTGGTGCCATGACGACTTTGATTTTCCCAACGCTCGGTTTTGCCAAGAGCCTCGTTTCAAAAACCAAAGCCGGTGTGGCCATCAAGGGTCATGACACTACTGCCTATTTTCAGAAGGGCTCTCATGGCAAAGGCAGCAAGACTCATGTCGTTGAATGGGAAGGTGCGAAGTGGCGTTTTGCTTCAGCGGAAGAGGCCGCTTTGTTCAAAACAAACCCTGCTGCTTACACGCCGCAGTTTTGTGGATTTTGCACCCGGGCGATGTCTTTTGGATCAAAGGTCCATTCCAATCCAAAGGTCTGGCGCATTTACAAGGACAAACTCTATTTGTTCGCGGCACCCAAAGGCGGTAAGTTCTTTGACAAAGGTCAGGATAAAATGATCGAGAAGGCCCAAGCTAATTGGGACAACCTTTAAGCCACTAGAGGAAACATGGAACTTAACGCCAATTTTGACGAGCGTGTCTCGGTACACTGTCATTCCAATCCTTGGGTGCCTTCCCCCATGGGCGGGGTTGAGCGCCGAATGTTGGATCGCTTAGGCGATGAGGTGGCACGCGCCACAACCATTGTTCGCTTTGCACCTGGCAGCCAGTTCTCGCCGCATGTTCACGAGGGCGGAGAGGAATTCCTGGTTCTGGAAGGTGTTTTTCAGGACGAACATGGCGACTTCCCAGCGGGCTCATATATCCGCAATCCACCAACGACGTCGCACACACCAGGATCAGAAGCGGGGTGCACAATCTTCGTAAAGCTTTGGCAATTTGATTTGGCCGATAGAACGGAAGTGTTCCACAGACCTGAAGATCAAACCTTCAAAGCAATTGGTGCTGAGGTAGAGCAGTTCCTGCTTCACAAAGATGACAATGAAGCGGTCACAATGGAAAAGTGGGCAGCCGGGGCAACAGTTGAGTTACAAGCCCCAGACGGCTTGGAAGTTTTGGTCCTTGAGGGTGGTTTTAGTGAAGGTGAGGAGAGTTTTGAAAAATACTCTTGGCTCAGACTGCCACGGGGTGCATCGGTGACCGCCAAGGTTGGAACAGAAGGTGCCAAAGTTTGGGTGAAGCGAGGTCATCTTGCACGGCAGCCAAAAGCGCCTAATCCTTAATCTCTAGTCAGTGAAGTGAGGCATAACTTCTTCAGCGAGCTGCTGAATGGTTTCCAGTGTTTCTGACTGAGTCATTCCGAAATTCAAATTTAGGATAATGCGGTTGACACCTAACTCTTGATAAGGCTTGAGCTTGTCGATCATTTCTTGAGGTGTGCAAATCAGCAAACCTTCGCCGAGATCTTCGGCCGTTTGTTTTCGCGGCAAGGGTTCGATCATGCCATTTTTGACGATGCCAGGCCCAGTGAAAACGTTGTCGAAGCGGCTGTAGTAGTCGTCGGCTTGCTGAATTTTCCGCCAACGATCTTTATCCGATGATGCCATGAAGGCGACACGTGATAGAGAGAGGGTCAGATCGCTACCCTTTTCTCCCAGCGCGTCCTTACCACGATTAAAGGCACTCACTTGATCCACCATATGCTGGTGATCGCCGGACAATGGCGTGGTTTGAATATGGAAACCACGCTTAGCACAGGCTTCAATAGCCTCGGGAATGAGAACAGCCATCATGATCGGTGGACCTTCGCCGTTGATCGGTCTCGGCATAACAGTGAGTGGATCGAACTTGTAATACTTGCCGCCCCAGGAGACTTCTTCCTCACGCATCAGGGCTTGAAGCACATTCAAGGACTCGTCAAATTTCTCACGCGTCGAAGCCATATCAACGCCTAGACGTTCGACCTCAAAGGCATAAGCGCCACGGCCCACACCGAGCATCAGCCGTCCATCAGTCAACATGTCAGTGACAATGACTTCGCCAGCATAGGTACGCATATCGTGGATAGGCAACACCACGACGGAGGTCATGATCTTCACACGTTTTGTCGCCGAGGCTATCTTCACTGCCATTTGCAAGGGCGCAGGCTGCATTAAGATATTGATTAGATGGTGTTCGGTTAGCGAAACAGAATCGTAACCCAGCTCGTCTGCCAACACAGCTTGTTCAAGCATGTCCTTGTAAACTTGATCCCCACCGTAAGACTTGTCTGGGAAGTAGGAAGAAAGCTGAATTGAAAAATCCATATGAGCGGGCCTCTGTCATAACCGTTGCCACTATCAGAGAATTCCACTTCTTTGACAATTGAATTTCTGTCCTGCTTGCTTGATTTGGTTCACAGCGTTCAGTTTTGCTTAAACAGCGATCAAAATATAATAAATGCGGGGGCCTGCGACAGTTAGAGCGATGGCCGCTCGAGCACTTAGTGCTATTTCCTTATTTGATCATCGGGTGCGACAAACAGTATGGTTGTTAATGAATAAAATTAACATATCTTCATGTTTGAATGTTTCATCTGAAGCATGTTCGAAACAAGGGGTAGGGTTATGAAGATTGGTGCTCCAAAGGAGACCTTTAAAGGCGAAGATCGTGTGGCGATGACGCCTCAGTCAGCCCAAGCATTACAGAAGCTTGGCTATGACTGTCTGATAGAATCTGGTGCTGGCGCTGCAGCGCGATTCAGCGACGAAGACTATGCTGCTGCTGGTGTGGAAGTCGTCAAGACGGCATCTGCACTTTGGAAAGCAGCCGACATTGTCGCGAAAGTTCGCCCGCCTTCTGACGCAGAAACCAAGAAACTGCGCAAAGGTCAGACCCTGATCTCCTTCTTCTATCCGGCACAGAACGAAGCTCTGCTCGAGAAGGTCAATAAAGCCGGTTCAACGCTGATCGCCATGGATATGGTGCCGCGCATCTCGCGTGCACAGAAGATGGATGCGCTGTCTTCTATGGCCAATATCGCTGGCTACCGTGCCGTCATTGAAGCGGGCAATAACTTCGGTCGTTTCTTCACTGGACAGATCACTGCCGCTGGAAAGGTTCCGCCGGCGAAGGTTTTGGTGATCGGTGCAGGTGTGGCTGGTTTGGCGGCTATTGGTGCTGCTCAGTCCATGGGTGCGATCGTGCGTGCTTTTGACGTTCGCCCAGAAGTGGCGGAACAAATTGAATCCATGGGCGCAGAGTTCCTCTTCCTTGATTTTGAAGAGAGCGGCTCAGGCGATGGTGGCTATGCTGCGCCTTCCAGCCCTGAATTCCGCGAGAAGCAACTGGCTTTGTTCCGCGAACAAGCACCGGATGTTGACATCGTTATAACAACGGCTTTGATCCCTGGTCGTGACGCGCCAAAGCTTTGGCTTGAAGACATGGTCATGGCCATGAAGCCTGGTTCTCTGATTGTCGATTTGGCAGCAGAGCGTGGTGGCAACTGCGACCTCACACAGATGGACAAGAAGGTAGAGACTTCCAATGGTGTGACCGTGATCGGCTACACAGACTTCCCAAGTCGAATGGCCGCTCAGTCCTCCACTCTATATTCGACCAACGTTCGCCACATGATGGATGATCTGACACCGGAGAAAGACGGTCAAGTGTTCCATAACATGGATGACGACGTGATCCGTGGTGCAACGGCGGCGCATGAGGGAGAGGTTACTTTCCCACCGCCACCGCCGAAAATTCAAGCCATTGCGAAAGCGGTTCCAAAAGCGCCGGAAAAGACAGCGGAAGAAATAGCCGCTGAAGAAGCGGCGGCCATGAAAAAAGCCGGCCGTTTCCAGACTTTGATTTTGATTGCTGGCGGTTTGCTGATGGCTTTTATCGGGGCTTTTGCACCAGCGAGCTTCATGCAGCACTTCATTGTGTTTGCCTTATCCTGCTTCGTAGGTTTCCAGGTAATCTGGAACGTCAGTCACGCCCTTCATACACCCTTGATGGCAGTCACTAACGCGATCTCCGGCATCATCATTGTCGGTGCTTTGCTCCAGGTTGGTTCTTCCTCAACTATTGTCATGGTCTTGGCGGCGATCTCAGTATTGATTGCTTCCATCAACATTGTCGGGGGCTTTATGGTCACCCGTCGTATGTTGGCCATGTTCCAGAAATCTTAGAGGTAGGAGAGAGCACATGAGTACAGGTATCGTTACCGCAGCTTACATTGCTGCTTCCGTTCTTTTCATCCTTTCGCTGGGTGGTTTGAGTAACCAAGAGTCCGCTAAGCGCGCTGTTTGGTACGGCATTGTCGGTATGGCGATTGCTGTTCTGGCGACTGTCTTTGGTCCTCTTGTTGAGTTAAGCACGATCCTAGTGGTGATGATTGCCGTTGGTGCCGTCATTGGCATTATCGTTGCGCAGCGTGTCGAGATGACTGGTATGCCCCAGTTAGTGGCAGCACTGCATTCCTTCGTTGGTTTGGCTGCTGTCTTCATTGGCATTAACTCAGACTTCAACCCTCCTGCTGGATTGGCTGGCGCAGAACTGATCATCCATGAGGTTGAGATCTTCTTGGGCGTCTTTATTGGAGCCATCACCTTCACTGGCTCCATCATCGCCTATGGTAAATTGGCTGGGTCGATCAACGGTAAAGCTCTGACACTGCCGGGTCGTCACGCTTTCAATTCGATTATGGTTATCGCCTGCCTTGTCTTGGGCGCAATGTATATGAACCACGCTGGTCCTTGGACATTGTATGCCATGACAGCAATCGCTTTCATCATTGGTATCCATATGGTGATGGCCATTGGTGGCGCCGACATGCCGGTGGTTGTTTCCATGCTGAATTCCTATTCAGGTTGGGCCGCAGCGGCGACCGGCTTCCTGCTAGGCAATGATTTGTTGATCGTGACTGGTGCGCTGGTTGGTTCCTCAGGTGCGATCCTGTCCTACATCATGTGTAAAGCCATGAACCGATCCTTTATCTCCGTTATCCTCGGCGGCTTTGGCGGCAGTAAAGGCCCGGCCATGGAAATTGATGGCGAGATGATCGCAACGGATGCAGACTCGGTGGCAGCCTCTCTTGATGAAGCTGACTCTGTTGTCATTGTTCCGGGCTACGGCATGGCAGTAGCACAAGCGCAGAGTTCCGTTTCAGAGCTCACCAGACGTCTTCGCGCTAAAGGCAAGAATGTCCGTTTTGCCATTCACCCCGTTGCTGGTCGTTTGCCGGGACACATGAACGTATTGTTGGCCGAAGCCAAAGTACCCTACGACATCGTGTTAGAAATGGATGAGATCAACGATGATCTGCCAGACACAGATGTGGTCATGGTGATTGGGTCAAACGATATCGTTAATCCAGCAGCACAAGAAGATCCTAACTCTCCGATCGCAGGTATGCCGGTGTTGGAAGTCTGGAAAGCTAAGCAAGTGTTTGTTTCCAAGCGTGGTCAGGGAACGGGCTACTCAGGTGTCGAGAACCCGCTGTTCTTCAAAGAAAACACCCGCATGTTCTACGGTGACGCGAAGGCGTCGATTGACGCGCTGTTGCAGAAGATTTCTTGATCAAACAAAGATCAACGATCAAAGCCTCACTCTCACGAGTGGGGCTTTTTTTGTACCTATGCACAAACGTCCGCGTAGGCTCTCACAGCATTTGCCCAACCATTTTCAACAGCCATGCAAGTGAGGTGATGACCAATAGAAAGCTCATGAAAAGGAATGGCATCCAGCAGCTTGGGCAAGTTCTCTACAGTGAGATCGTGGCCACCGTTGAGGCGCAGACCTAGTTCTGTCGCTCGGTCGGTTGCGGCTTTGATGGCTGCCAATTCGGCGTCACTATTGCCGAGGTCAAAAGCGTGGGCATAAGGACCGGTGAAAATCTCAATAGCCTGAATACCGCCCTCAGCAGCAAGCTCCACTGATGCCGGGTCAGCATCGCAGAAAACAGCGACACGTGTATGAGCGCTCAAGCGATCAACGGTCTCTTTCAGCAAATCATGCTCGTCGCATGGTCTCCAGCCACGATCTGATGTGATCTCGTTTGGCATTACAGGCACGACGGTGAACTGTGTTGGTTTGATCACCTCTGACATTCGGATCAGTTCAGGGCGCAAATCACCTTCAATGTTAAACTCAATCTCACCGGACTGAATTTGAGGCAGCTTGGAGAGCGCAACAACGTCATCCAACCGAATATGGCGCTGGTCAGCACGAGGATGGACAGTCAAGCCTTTGGCGCCATTATCGATGGCCAGCTGGCCAAAGTGCAAAAGATCAGGGGCGGAACCTCCGCGAGAGTTTCTCAGCAGGGCGATTTTGTTTAAATTTACAGATAATAAAGTAGCCATGAGTTTAGAAATAGCGCGAGATTTGGACTGAATAAATACATAGAATCGAACAAAATCATCAGACCAATTTTCGGATAGCGCTAAGTAGTTTCTATTCCGAGCACTAAGTTTGCCCAATGATTGAGCTGCTTACGTTCCTCTCCTGAGAGTTTCTGCCCTTGTTTGACAGCCTTGCTTTTCAAGACAGAGAAAACACCGCCGACAGCAAAGGAAATAGCCTCGTTTGAAGGCCGGCTTCGCTTTAACGCCAACTCATAAGTCAACACTTCGCAAACAGACCGTTGAAAACGAGCAAAGATAAAGTCATTCGCTGGACCATCCTCTTTGAAAAACTCGTCTTTGTCACTGATATGATCGAACAACCAGTCAAACGTGGCCCATTCACCCTTTGGTGTTTTGTGGCTTTGAACAAAGGCTTTTGCGGTCTCCATGCCATGGAAGAAGCCGAAATCTAAGAGCTCAAACTTGTTGCCGAAATGAAGATAGAAGGAAGACCGAGCAACGTTTGCTTCTGCGCAAATCCCGCGAACGTTTATGCTGTCCCAGCTTTGTATTCTCGATTGATTGAGAAGTGCTTCCCACAGCAAGTTTTTGGTCTTTAGAATTCTGCGGTCTTCTTGTTTGTTTTCGGACATTTATTTGCTCACTTGTCCATTTATGGACAGAATTTGAAACAGCGATCTTCGCTCTCGGTCAAAAGCACACTAATGGACAAGTGTCCGATAATTCAACCAAATTAGGCAAGCATATGAGCAATAAGGTTTCAGGCGCGGCGAGCTCCAATGACGGTAGAGTGAAGCTGTTACTACGTTGGGGACTTTATCCTTTGAGCTGGTTTGTGGTTCTAACGGCTTTCCACATCCTTCTTACACATGAGATAAATCCGCGCTTGGTCTGGGCCAGTACGATTGGTTTGTTAGGGGTCACGTATTTGCTGGTTGAATGGCGGTTCCCTTATGAGCAGCGCTGGTCAATGAGTTTTAAGTCGTTCCTGGCCGATATGAAATTTGCGATCATCAACACAGCTTTTGTAACGGCAGTGTCAGCAACATTGGCGTTGTTTGCGATCTCCCTATCGAGCGAAGTTGTTGGTCCTGCAACCTTCTGGCCCGTGCCAGTACAATTGCTGCTCTGCCTTTTGATATTCGAGGCAATCAATTATTCCATTCATCGTCTGATGCACGAGGGGAGGGGCGCGGTCGGTCGGTTTCTGTGGCGCGTTCATGCAGCACATCACCTGCCTCCTCGTCTCTACTTGATCATGCATGCCGTCTTTCACCCCCTCAATGGCATTCTGATCCAGGTCGTGGCGTTGGTGTTGCCCATCTGGTTCATGGGTTACAATCAGGAAGTCGTTGTGATGTTTCTGATCATTAACGGCTTCCACGGCCTTATCAGCCACTTCAATGTCGATGTCAGAATGGGATGGCTGAACTATCTCTTTATCGGGTCGGAACTTCATCGTTACCACCACAGTGCCAAAGTGAATGAAGCCAAAAACTATGGTGCTACCCTATCACTCTACGACCAGCTGTTTGGAACTTTCTATTACAAGCCAGGTGCGGCCCCAAAAAATCTAGGTGTTAGTCCTAAGTCTGGGTTGCCACCTTATGAGCGCAGCTTCGACGTACTCAAGTTGCCATTTGTCAGGAAGTAAAGCTCAGTTCTAAAATCTGAGCTCTTCTTTGACTTGTGCTTGGAAGGATCGGCTGACAGGCAGTTCGGCATTGTCGACCATCTGTAGGAAGAGCTTGCCGTCTACTCTCTTAGGGCCAGCGACTGCTTCTTTAGACACCCAATGTGAACGATGGATCTGCAAGCCATTGTAATCCTCGAGCTCAGCCAGCGCATCGGAAAAGCGCATCAGCAGCATTTCTTTACCTTTGGAAGTGACGACCTCAACGTAGTGGTCCTGCATAGAGAGGTACGAAAGTTCTGTGCCGAGATGATGAGGGAGCCGACGAAAGAAGGGGATTTCCTTTTCAGCCGATTGCGGGCGAAGTTTTCGGATCAAAAAGTTGATTGCGCATGACACAGCTAAGGCGATCGGCACTACAATTAACAACAGATCGAAAAACCCGGGGACATTGGGGTCAGCACCCCAAACAGTCATGTTGACCAGAAAAACTACTGTTGTGACAGCAAGGCTCGTTAGGACGGTGTTAGAAGCAATCTGATAGATGGCTTTATCATCGGTAAAAAAAGTATTGGCCGCTCTGGTCACGATATCTGAGATGAAACAGATCAGCAGCGTTGATACGCCCCAGTATCCAATCCGCCCAGGCCACGACAAGATCTTGTCTGTGCCGAAGGGACTAACAACAATTAAAATTACAGCGACCGCAGCATAGATCACCAGCCGGGTCGGGGCAAAGATCGTTGCCTGCATTTCACGAAGCGTCAAATTCAACTCCCGCCATTCACGTAGTTTTGGGGGCCTTTTACGAACGGTCGCTGGCCTGTCCCAAAAAGCCCCTTCATAACAAGCCCACCGCTGAGTTACAGCGAAAACACTGTGAGTTTTATACCTAGCTATTAAGGAAATACCATGCGTTTTTTAAAGACAGCTTTGATCACTTCTGGCGTTCTATTTGCAGGCACTGCGTTGCACGCTGCTGATCTGACCGTAACAGTTACCGGCCTAGAAACGCCAGGCGGCACGATCTCCGTTGGCGTCATGGACGGTGCAGAAGGCTTTCCAAACAAGCGTAAAGCATTGACAGGTAAGCGCGTCGAAAACGCCGTTGCAGGCTCTAATAGTTTCACGATCGGGGGCCTCTCTGCCGGACGTTATGCCATCGCTGGGTGGTACGATGAAAACACCAACGGCAAATTCGATACCAATCTGATGGGTATGCCAAACGAGCCTTATGGTTTCTCAAACGATGCTCGCGGTTCCTTCGGTCCGCCAAGCTTCGAAGACGCCTCTTTTGTCGTTGGTGAAGAAAATCTTTCCATCACTTTTCAAATGGCAAAATAGAGCGGGAGAGAAAACATGGATCGTCGTCAATTATTGCAAGGTTTTGCATTGTCTTTGGCCGCTGGAATGGTGACTGGTTCACCAGTCCTGGCTGCCGGAGACAACTGGAAAGAAGACTTTACCCGGGCACTCAAGCAAAAACCTTGGTTATTAGGTTACAAGGGCGTGGATCAAAACTTCAAAAAGACCAATCTAAAAATCGACGGCAAGTTGCCGGAAAACTTGAAAGGTATCTTCTACCGCAATGGTCCCGCGCGTCACGAGGTTGGTGACCTTCGTTATCGGCATTGGTTTGATGGTGACGGTATGATCCATGCTTTTAACTTCGATGGTGAAAGTGTGACCCATCACGGGCGTTTTGTCGACACGATCAAAACTGAAAAGGAAACAGAGGCGGGTAGAGCGCTGTTCCAAACTTTCGGAACAGCAGGTTCCTCTCTCACATCTGGGTGCAGTGCCGATGAGGTTAACGTGGCCAACATCTCTGTTATTAAACATAACGGGGAACTCTTGGCGCTTTGGGAAGGTGGGTCGGCTTATCGCCTTGACGGAGAAACGCTTGAAACACTTGGTCTCAAAACTTGGACAGAGGAGACAGCAGGTCTGCCGTTCAGTGCACATCCCAGAGTCGACCAAGACGGGACGCTGTGGAATTTCGGCTACGCGCCCATATTCGGCGCGTTGATTGTCTACCGAATTAGCCCTACCGGACAACTCATTGACAGGGCGCTGGTACAGAAGCCTGCGACGCCAATGGTGCATGATTTTCTGATCACTGAGAACCATCTTATTCTCATTCTACCACCTTACCACTTTGACAACGCGAGCGAAGGTGCCTTCGTTGATCGCTTTAATTGGTCGCCAGAGAAAGGCGGGCGTGCCTTGATCATTGATAAAAATAATCTGGCGGCTCAGCACGAGATCGAGCTGCCACCGTTTTGGGTGTTTCACTTTGCTAACGCTTTTGAGGACAGCAGCGGTGACATCTGTTTTGATGCGCCGATCTATCAAACACCAGATGTCATGACCTCGAGTTTCAGAGAAATCATGCGTGGCAATGAGGTTGGGAGCGACAGTGCTCAACTCATGAAATGTCGCTTAAATCCTTTAACCGGCAACTTTGACATGACGGAGATAGAAGAGGCGGTCGCCTCTGAGTTCCCTAGGATCGACCAGCGCATGCAAGGTCGCCGTCACCGTTTTACGGCAGTTATGCGCGGACAAGAGGGTGCTGCCTACAAAGGGATCAATCAGCTTATGTCGATCGACCATCAACAACAAACCACTGAAAGCTATACTTTCCCAGCCACAGAGATGGCGGAAGAGCATGTCTTTGTTCCTGACCCCGACAGTATAGAGGAGGGCAAAGGATGGTTGATGGGAACGTCGCTTGATTACAAGCGAGGCAAGTCAGCGCTCAATCTGTTTGATGCTCAGCGGGTTTCAGATGGACCGGTTGCCCGTATGGAAATGGACTACGCAATACCGCTCGGTTTGCATGGCAATTTCTACAGCAGTTAGGGGAGAGTAACGTTGAACATAGAAGTCTTCAATCAAGCCTCGCTGGCAGTGCAGGTTCATATTATTCTGGCGCTCGTTGCGATCCTCGTGAGCCCTGCCATCTTGGTTTTGAAAAAGGGGTCCAAATTGCATAAATTGCTGGGCAAGTTTTGGGCCTTGATCATGCTGGGGTTGGCGCTGGGGTCTTTTGGTATCAACTCATTCGATATGCCTTATGGGGTCAGCCCAATTCATATCGTTTCAGTAATCGTTCTGATTTCCGTGCCTCTGGGTGTCTATCACATTCGTAGAGGTAATCTACGGGGCCACAAACAGGCGATGTTGGGCACCATGATAGGCGGCATTTTGGGGGCTGGGTTACCGGCTTTACTCTCGCCTGACCGGGCCCTCAATCTTATGTTTTTCGGAAGCTAACCTTGCTTTATCAAATTATTATCAACGTGCCGCTTTGGGTTTGGCCGCTTTTTATCGGGCTACTCGCTATCGGCTTATTGGGTACGAGATCACGCCAAGCACCGCTCATCCTTTTCTGGTTCCTACCGCTTCTGGGGGCACTAGCAGTGAATTCAATGGCTGCTTTCGGAGCCACTGTTTTGGCATGGGCCGTGTTCGCCGTTTTCTACATAGCAGGCGGTCTGTTTGGCTTTAACTATCAGAAGAAAATTGTGCTAGAGCGCAAGGGATCACGCGTTTCGCTCAAAGGCGAGTGGCTCACTCTAGTCACGATAATGATCATATTCTGGACCAATTTTGCCAGAGGTTTGATGACCGCGATTTTTCCGGACATCATAGCAAATCCAGCGACCATAGCGATTATCGCCGCGATCGTTGGTTCCGTCTCTGGGGTGTTTTTAGGCCGCTCGATACAAACGCTCTTCGGCAAAGTACCTGAGTAGAACTAGGCCGGAACGTTCCAAACCTGCCCCGGACGCAGGGCGCGGAAACGCTCTTCTGCAATAGCGTATTTGGTTTTGGCCGCTTTCAAATGGTTGATCTGATCGTCTATTGATTCATCCGTTAACTGAAAGGTTCCCCAGTGATGACCAAGGGTATAGCGAGCTCTGCAAAGCATATGCCCTTGAACGGCCTCGTCCGGATTTTGGTGCTGTGCTTTCATGAAATCACGGGGTTCAAAGGCGCCAAAAGGAAGAATGGCCAGGCGGAACTCACCGTATTTGGCAGCAGCCTCGCGGTAATTGTGGCCATCATGAAACCCAGTATCACCAATGTGATAGATGGCACCTCCTGGCGTCCCAATGACGAAGGCAGCCCACAGGGCATTGCGCCGATCGGTTGTGCCTCGAGCCGACCAATGATGCGTCGGTTCTAAGGTTACATTAACACCAGGAGTTAGTTCAATCTGGTCACCCCAATCACCGGCGACTGTACGTGCTCGGTAATACTTTTTATGAATGATCTTATCGTTACCCAAAGGGACGACGAACAAAGGATTGTGAGCCTTGACCAAACGGCCAATGGTTTTGATGTCGAGGTGATCGTAGTGATTATGGCTGATCAGGACGACATCTATGGGTGGAAGATTGTCAAAATCGATGCCGGGCTTGTTTACTCTGCTCGGACCAGCAAAGGCGACAGGACTAACACGATCCTACCACACGGGGTCCGTCAAGATATTGAGGCCAGCCGTCTGAATCAACGTGGTTGCTTGGCCAACGAATGACAGCCTAAGCTGGGCACCTGCAACACGCACCGGTGGCTTGTCCTCAAAAGGGCTTGGGAAGGACTTGGGCCATTTTGGCCGGTCCGACAACAGCCACTTCATCAGTTTCTTAAACCCCCTGGGATGTTCCCCACCAGGATTGAAAAACTGCAAGCCGTCAAAATGATCGGACTTGGGGCCAGAATAATAGGGATTGGTGTTGGTCTTTACGGCCCGATATCCGCCGCCAGTAAAAACGGCGGTAACCGACAATAAACCGAACCATTTAAAAAAAGATCTTCTACGCATTCCTTCAATAACAGCATTGGCCGGAGAAATTCAATTGCTCTTGATGAGAAATCGACTAACTTTCTTTTGGAACAAAAGGATCATTCGATGTCAGACTTAGCTTTCCTCTCAGCATCCGAACTGGTTGCCAAAATAAAAACAAAGGAGATTTCAGCGCTAGAACTGTTGGAACATTTTTGGGCGCGCAAACAAAGATTAGATCCAGCCCTCAATTCCATTATTTTTGACCAGATCGAAAAGGCTCGAGAAAAAGCCAAGGAGGCTGACCAAGCGCTGGCAAAGGGCACTGACCTTGGGCCGCTTCATGGCCTGCCGATGACGGTCAAGGAATCGTATAATTGGATTGGCAGTCCGACGACCTGGGGCGTGCCAAGCTTGAAAGACAATTATCCAGCGACCAATGCAATAGCAGTGGATAGACTGGAAGCAGCTGGCGCGGTAATCTTTGGCAAAACCAATGTGCCTCTGCTGTTGTCGGATTGGCAAAGCTTCAATGACATCTATGGAACAACGAGCTCACCCTGGGGAGAAGGGTTGATTCCGGGTGGTTCGTCTGGCGGCTCGGCGGCGGCTCTTGCGGCTGGTCTTACGGGACTAGAAGCAGGGAGCGACATTGGCGCTTCGATCCGAAACCCGGCCCACTACTGTGGTGTCTATGGCCACAAACCTACCTGGGAGGCTGTATCTCCAAGAGGGCAGGCGCTACCAGGTGTGTTGCCGAGCACGGACATCTCGGTCATTGGGCCTCTTGCTAGGTCAGCATACGATCTGGAAACGGCTTTGCAAGTGATGGTAGGTGGTGACGCAATAGATTCACAAGCTTGGAAGCTAGAACTTCCAAACCCCAAACAAAAGAAACTCTCAGATTTCAAAGTCGCCGTTAAAATGGACTCCTTCGTTTCAGAAGTTGACCAAGAAATCCAAGAGAAGATTTTTGATTTGGCTCAGTTCCTGATCAAGCAAAGTGTGCAGGTTGATTTTGATGCTCGACCAGCTTTCTCCGACGAAGAGATCCACGATGTTTATATCGCGCTGCTGCGGTCGGCGACGTCACGGCGACAAACGGACGAGGACTATTTGGCAAACGTTGCGCAGGTCACCAACCTCGCGCCCGAAGACCAATCCTATCAGGCTAAACTCCTTCGCGCCTACGTCATGTCGCACCGCGATTGGTTGGGAGTGAACCAACGCCGTCACGAGTTGCGAATGATTTGGAATAGCTTTTTTCAGGACTACGATGTGATGCTGTGCCCCGCTGCAGCTTCTTGTGCCCACCCCCATGACCAAGCGGGCGAGCGGCACGAACGAACAATCCTTGTGAATGGCAAACAGGTTCCGACTACTGACCAATTGTTCTGGGCTGGTTATTCTGGCGTCACGCTAATGCCGTCCACGGTGGCACCCGCCGGTCAGAATGCGCAGGGACTGCCGATCGGTGTGCAAATCATCGGCGCACAATATCAGGACCTGAAGACCATCCGATTTGCGCAGTTGTTGGAACAGATCTACGGGGGCTTCGTTTCTCCGCCGGGTTACTAATTGGCATGTTTAAGGACCGCGCCGTCATAGCGTTGGCAATCGCCGAAACCCTGATCTGGGCGGCGACGTTTTACGTTTACCCGGCCATGATCTTGAGATGGGAAGCGGCCTTCGGCTGGAGCCGTCTGGAGGTCACGGGTGCGGTCACCTTGGCCTTGTTTTTGTCTGCAGCAGCCTCGCCCTTTATGGGTAAACTCATTGACCGAGGGTTTGGTCCCATGATGATGACAGTCACTGCTTTTGCGGCAGCTGTCTTGTTGGCTCTCATTCCTTTGGTTACTCAACTGTGGCAATTCTATCTGGTGTCCAGTGTTATGGGTGTCATGTGGGCGGGGTGTCTCTACGATCCCTGTTTTGCTCTTGTTACCAGAGCCAGAGGCCTAGAGGCAAAGTCTGGTATTGTCCGCATCACCTTGGCAGCGGGCTTCGCCTCGACCCTGACCTTTCCAGCTTCATACTTCTTGTCGGAAAATTTTTCATGGCAAGTTAGCCTCTGGGTTTTTGCGGCGGTTGTTGTTTTTGTAACCTGTCCACTCATGGCTTGGGGCGCTAAGAAACTGGAGAATGAAGAACGCAGCGACGCTACCTTGAAGGCTGAAATCGCGTCCGAAAAAGCCTTCCTTTTCCTGCCCTATTTTTGGTTCCTCGCCTTCGCTTTTGCTTGCATCTCGCTTTTGCATGGCACAACGATCCATCATTTCTTACCGATTTTGAGCGAGAAGCAGGTTAGTGCTGATCAAGCGATATTGCTGGCTTCACTGATTGGCCCTATGCAGGTCGCTGGTCGGATCGTCATGGTGATGGTTGAAAAACAAGTCTCCAATCATGGCGTCGCGATTGCTTGTTGTGTCTCGATTGGCTTGGCGATTCTGATTTTAGCGTCGGCAGGCAGCGCCTTTGCATTACTTGCCTTTTCAGTCGCTTTTTTTGGGGCTGCCTACGGAGTCGTATCAATCATACGCCCCCTGCTGGCTAGAGAAATTCTTGGCGGTGCAAACTTTGGGGCCAAGACAGGGATGCTGGCGCTTGTCTACTTAGTCGGATCCGGATCCGCGCCGTTTCTCGGATCTCTCATTTGGACACAGGGCGGCTATGATTTGGTGTTAGCGACAATGCTTGGTTTGGCCGTGATCGGATTGGTACTGTATTGGCTCGCTAAGCGGAGCGTGGCTCAGGCCTCGTAGACAATTTTCCCATCGACCATTGTCATGTCGATTTTTGCTTCTGGGATGGATTCAACACCCTCTGATACCAAATCATGTGAGATGATGGCTAGATCGGCAAGTTTGCCGGGTTCCAGGCTGCCTTTAATGGCCTCTTCTTTGCCAGAGTAAGCAGCGTTGACTGTATAGCTTTCAAGAGCTTCCTGAACCGTGAGGCCTTGCTCTGGGAAGAAACCGTTGTCTTCTCCAGGCCTCTTCCGCGCCATTGTCGAATAGAGGCAGTAAAATGGATCGATGTCTTCGATCGGCGAATCCGTGCCGTTCGAAAGGGGAATGCCCATGTCCTGCATCGTGCTAAAGACATAGGCGCGCTCTTTGCACCTCGCCTCACCCAACCGCTCCAACAGGAAATCGGCATCAGAGGCGACAAATGATCCCTGGATGGGTGCCAAGACGCCTAGCTGATTGAACCTTGGCAGATCATCGGGGTGAATAGCAGCCGCGTGTTCCAGCCGCCACCGCGCTTGCCGGACGAGGGGATGGGTCTCCGCGGCGCGCTGGTAGTGATCTAGAACCTCACGGACGGCTCTGTCGCCAATGGCATGGATCGCCATTTGCAATTGATGCTCTATCGCCAGTTGAATGGTTTCAGCAATCTTTTCTTCGCTGTCGTAATAGAGCCCAATATCGTTCAGCTTATCAGCGTAAGGCTCGAGCATAAGGGCGGTGTTGGAGCCAAAGGCTCCGTCCATAAAACGCTTCAGCGCTGTGATTTTAAGCCAATTTTCCTTGCCTTGATGTCGAGCGGAAGCGAGGCGTTCCTTCAAACGTTCAGGCTCTTCATGAATAAAAGCCAAGACACGCACACCCAAGCCGTTTTCTTCTGCCCTATCGAGAAAGAAATCGTATTCCTGGAACGTCGTCATCATGTCATGGAAAGTGGCGATGCCATGGCTATGCAAAGCATTGATTGCTGCATCCAATGTTCGATCATTGGCGGCTTTGATCTCGGTTGCTGGTCGGGAAGAAAGAGCCTTCTGGTAAGCAGCATAAATGTCTTCCCGTGCTGCTTCACGAAAGACGCCGGTCAGTTCGCCATTTGCGAGCTTTAGCTTGTCGCCGCCTTCAGGATCGGGCGTATCTTTATTGACCCCCGCCAGTTTGATCGCGAGTGAGTTGACGATCAGAATGTGACCTGAGTTGTGGGTCAAGATGACAGGATGATTGGGTGCAATTAGATCCAGCTCTGCGTTGACTGGCAGTCCCTCTACAGCGTCAGCGGGCAGTTGGTCCCATCTCGCCTGGTGCCAGCCTCGACCATAAATCCACTGACCTTCTGGCGTTCGCTCGACCTCCTTTTTGACCTGATGCAGAATTTCATCCCAAGACTTAGCGGCGTCAAAGTTGAGGCAAAGATACTTTTGGCCGAGTTTCATGAGGTGCGCATGGCCTTCGATAAAGGCTGGCATCACCATTCGGCCCTCAAGCGCAATCTCTTTGGTTCGAGGACCTCGGTAAGTGGCCATCTCCTTGGCAGTTCCAACGGCTAGAATCTTGTTCCCTCCAATAGCCACGGCTTCGCTATGGGGGTTGCTTTTGTCCATGGTACGAACGGAAGCTTCCGTCAAAATAAGATCGGCCGTCATAGCGGTTTCCTTGCTGCCATGTGCTAATTGCAGGGCTGGTGTACGTTTTTGATGCTTCTAAACTTTGTCCCTCGATGCCATATTCTGATCAAGACAACAACCGAACAAAAAGGACAGAATTCCATGGCACAGGCAGCAACAGCAAATTTTCAAATCGATACGTCAGCTGATAATCGCGTAGATGTTCTCGCTGCAATCGCTAACTTTTTCAGCTCTTTCAACCGCGCTTTAACAGCTGCGCAGTATGCTGAAGCCAAGTTCTACAGCAACCGCTGGAACGAGAAAGCAAGCCAGGAACTCCGCGTTCTTCTTAACAACTAAGAATTCAAGTTTAGTATCCTCCCTGATACTTTTGGCCGGTCCTTTGGATCGGCCTTTTTTTTAGTCAGATAAAGTTTCTAGCAAAGGTTTGTGTCCACAAAGTCACAGTTGAATAGAAATGTAGTGTGTCATCATAGCGAAAGTGCGGATTAGTACTTCTTAGCAATTCAATTGTGTTATCCGGATTATTGAATGATCCAGCATTTTTAGCTGGCTCTGGGGGAAAATAACGAAATGTTTGCTGTGTTTGGGAAAAAACTGATGCGTCCAGTGCTAACGGTTTTAGCGATTGGATTGCCCTTATCTGCCCCACATCAGGTAAAAGCGGACGATAACTTCACAGTCGTGTTCAACGGCTTGGTAGACACTCATATTTACAAACTTAACTCTCACGTCAGAGTTGCCACTGGCCTGACCGTGACCCATACCGAATATGAAGATTGGAACATCGATAATTTCAATACGAGATACGGCTTTACTGCCACAGGCGATACCGCGCTCGGCGCCTTTACAGCAAAGATTGAGGGCGAATTGTTAGGTGATCAACTTGCTATCATCCGACATGCCTTTGGACAAGTTGGTCCAATTCTCGCAGGTCAAACGGACTCACTTATGCGCGAAGGGATGCCGTTCCTTTCCGGCTCGGACGATAGTTTTTATACAATTGAATCCATTTCAGCGCCGACCACCTGGCGGCAAAGACAGCAGCTAAGATATACAACTCATTTTGGTGATGCGACGTTGGCCGTTGCATTGGAAGACAATTTTCAAACCAATAGTGACTTTTTTGACATTACCGCCAATCTGCAGACAGAAGTTGGGTCAGCGAAGATCGCCGTTGCTGCTTTATATGACCCAACC
>Ga0055584_100001759_pt1 | contig 21272 bp, 23 predicted proteins | sample OSDHelmetaG_FD_58716 | JGI IMG/M metagenome (GOLD analysis project Ga0055584, IMG submission 58716) | Pelagic marine sediment microbial communities from the LTER site Helgoland, North Sea, for post-phytoplankton bloom and carbon turnover... | ecosystem: Environmental > Aquatic > Marine >...
CAGGAAGTTGCTAATTAGTTTAAGGCCCACTTGTTGGCTTTTTTCTGGGTGAAACTGCGTGCCAATCATATTATCACGGCCAACCACAGCTGTGATGGGACCACCATAATCTACTGTTGCGAGAACATCGACTAAACTTGCGCAAGCCAAGTAATAACTGTGAACAAAGTAAACGTGGGGCCTGTTATCCAAACCGTCTAGAACCGGATGGTCAGCATTGTTAAGATCTAGCTCATTCCAACCCATATGTGGAATTTTTAGATTTTTATCGCTTGGATCAAGTGCGCAAACCGTTCCATTAATCCAACTCAAACCCGAATGCTTGCCATACTCCAAACCCAAAGTTCCCATCAACTGCATACCAACGCAAATACCCAAGAATGGCTTAGCTTTCTCCAGCACAGATTCATGTAACGCATCGGCCATACCATCTATGGCTAAAAGACCGGCTCTACAATCAGCAAAAGCGCCAACACCCGGCAAAACAATATGAGATGCATTTCGAAGGTGGTCAGGATCGGCGCTAACCTGAACATTCAAAGGAAAGCCGGCTTCAGCAATTGCGCGTTCAAAAGCTTTAGCAGCAGATTGTAGATTGCCAGAGCCATAATCAATAATAACAACACTCATGAACGTGAAGCCATTCTTGTCGATAGCTCAGGGCGGGCATCAAGAAAACGTTGAGTAGCCCTGTCAATATTTTGTTCCAGTACCACTTCTTCAAGACTGTAGCCCTGCCGCGTAAGAGCATTACGCCTAAGTTCGTCCGCCAAGAAACCAAAGGCGAAAGCAAGTCCGAACAAAGCAACCCCCTGCCCTGTTGCCATTATGTTTGTGACTTTAAACACTATTATTAAGGCAATCTGCAGAATTGCAAAAGCTCCCGCTACTGCCCACATGCGGTGAAATAAGGCCCAAGGTATACCAACAAAAAAGGCAGGCCAGCAAAAACCTTCTTTAACTAGTACAAGACCATCATCGCTGGCATCATCCAACAAGTGCACTGTGTATAGGCGTGTTTTCATGGTTATTGTGCTACTTAACCAGATTTATCTAGAGGGAACCACCAAGAACACCTTTGGTTGATGGCACTGCATTGGCCTTACGCATATCAATCTCAATTGCCTGGCGCAATGCACGGGCTACACCTTTGAAGCAGGACTCAACTTTATGGTGGTTGTTTACCCCATACAGACACTCAATATGCAATGTCAAACCAGCAGCTTGACCAAAAGCCTGGAACCACTCCTTAAATAACTCTGTATCCATTTCACCGAGTTTATCCCGCGTAAAGTCTACTTGCCAAACTAAATAAGGACGATTAGACGCATCCAAGGTAACACGGGTCAGGGTTTCGTCCATGGGTGACATAGCCTGACCAAAACGTGCGATCCCCTTGCGATCACCAAGTGCTTTTGAAAAAGCCTCCCCAATGGCAATGCCTGTATCCTCAGTTGTGTGGTGAAAATCAATATGTAGGTCTCCCTCAGCCTTAACTTCTATATCAATCAAGCTATGTCGGGACAACTGCTCAAGCATGTGATCTAAGAAGCCTATTCCTGTTGATACTGAGTATGTTCCAGTGCCATCAAGATTTAGTGACGCGATTATTTTCGTCTCATTAGTACTGCGCTCTACACTAGCCTTTCGCATAACATTCTCTTTTTTTCTGAAAATCCTAAGTCTTTGTAGCAGGTGAGAACACAAACCGGAAGACCCACTTGTGGGTTTTAATCCAAGCCACTCAGAAATGCCACGAGCTTTCAAGAGTCGTTACAATAACAATACTAAATTATTTGGCTTTTTACTGACTTAATTCATGCTCTTAATGGCTTATAGTTTCTTGGTAAACTTGAATATTTACTTGGCTATAATTATATCAGGTTCCCGGTCGCAATAGGCACCCCACATGGGTTTATTATCATTGTCTAAAATGTCTTTATTTTTAAGTTTGGGATGATGACACTGATTTTACCAAAATACGGGCAGCCAAGAGTAATTTAATCAACCCACTTGACCCCGCCGCCTGGTCAGCCTAAATCCACTGTTATAATTTAATTACAAAGGTGCAAGCTATGGATGATCATAAATTTCCCGGTTGGCGGGGCACCACAATTTTATCGGTTCGCAAAAATGGTGCGGTGGTTATTGCAGGCGATGGTCAAGTTACTTTGGGCGATACAGTACTTAAAGCTGACGCCTGTAAGGTTCGCTCACTTGGGGACGGTAATGTGATCGTCGGTTTTGCCGGTGCTACAGCTGATGCTTTCACCTTATTCGAGCGTCTTGAAGGCCGCCTTGAACAATACCCCGGACAACTTACCCGAGCATGTGTTGAAATGGCCAAAGACTGGCGAACAGATCGCTACTTACGCAAACTTGAAGCTATGATGGCTGTCGCCGATAAAGAAGTTTCTCTGGTTTTAACAGGTACTGGCGACGTACTGGAGCCAAGTCACGGTCTTGCAGGGATTGGCTCTGGCGGAAACTACGCCTTGGCAGCAGCCAGCGCCTTGATCGATATAGACGACATGGATGCTGAATCAATCGCCCGAAAGGCCATGGGAATTGCAGCTGATATTTGCGTCTACACTAACAACAATATCGTCGTTGAAAGCCTTTAAGCCATGTCCAGCTTTACACCCCGTGAAATAGTTTCAGAACTTGACCGCTATATAATTGGGCAAACCGACGCCAAACGCGCCGTTGCCGTTGCACTGCGTAATCGTTGGCGGCGTCAACAACTGGACAGTAGCCTACGTGAGGAAGTACTCCCGAAAAACATTCTAATGATCGGTCCTACTGGTGTTGGCAAAACAGAAATAGCCCGCCGCTTGGCAAAGTTAGCCCAAGCCCCATTCATAAAGGTGGAAGCAACCAAATTTACAGAGGTTGGTTATGTTGGACGCGATGTAGAGCAGATAATACGTGACCTTGTGGAAGTCGCCTTGCATCACGTCCGTGAGGAAATGCGAAAACAGGTTGTCGCCAAAGCTGAGGTTCAAGCTGAGGAAAGAGTAATTGACGCACTTGTCGGCGATAATTCTTCAAACGATACTCGTGAGAAATTTCGGAAATTACTACGTGAAGGGTCCTTAGCAGATCGTGAAATTGAAATAAATGTGGCAGAGTCTACCACAACGAATATGCCAACCTTTGATGTTCCTGGTATGCCAGGTGCTCAGATGGGTATGCTCAACATTGGAGATATGATGGGTAAAGCATTCGGCCAGCAAACTAAACCCAAACGCATGCAAGTATCCGATTCATATGAAATTTTAGTTGCTGAAGAAAGTGACAAACTGCTCGATGAAGACAAAATTATAAAAAAAGCTCTAAGCAATGTAGAGAATAACGGTATTGTCTTTTTAGATGAGATTGACAAAATTACGGCACGCTCTGACAGGGCTGGAGGTGACGTCAGTCGTGAGGGTGTACAGCGAGATCTTTTACCGCTGATCGAGGGAACAACCGTTTCAACAAAATATGGCACGCTGAGAACTGATCATGTATTGTTCATCGCCTCAGGAGCCTTTCATGTGGCCAAGCCTTCCGACCTCTTACCAGAACTACAGGGCCGTCTGCCAACCAGGGTCGAGCTTCGCTCGTTGACACGTGACGACTTCGTTCGCATTCTTTTGGAAACCGAAGCCAGCCTAATCAAACAATATACAGCCTTAATGGCTGTAGAAGATGTAACCTTAAAATTTGGTGATGACGCCATTGGTGCAATTGCCGACCTAGCTGAAGAAATTAACCAGGGTGTTGAAAATATTGGCGCTAGACGCTTACACACTGTGCTTGAAAAACTACTGGAAGATATTTCCTTTGATGCGTCAGAAAAAGGAGGCGAGACTTTCTCAATTACCGCAGACGATGTATCTCAACAAGTAGGTGGTTTGGCCAAAGATGCAGACCTGAGAAAGTTTATTCTTTAATGTGTTGGCCCTTTCAGGGGTGCTTGGCGTCCCCTAATTTCGCTAATTATCCATTGCAAAGTCTCAACATCAAGTTCACGAATTGTCTCAGCCAAAACGTTTGCCAGTTCCGTTGCTTGGGGACTCAGCCCTGAAGTATCTACGATCACCCGCGGACGAGATAGTTGGGCTAGTTGTTTAATTTCTTCAACTTCATCCCAGATCAAATTGAAATAACCACAAATTTGTTGCAAAAAACCAGTGCCGGGACAACCACGATAACCATGCTCAAGGGCAGACAAATATGCGCTAGAAACACCCAGATCCATGGCCATCTTTTTTAATAGTATGCCCTTTTGTTTTCGCAACTCTCTGACTTTTTCACCAAACGGGGTCATCGCTTCCTCTTTAACATGACATAAAGAGCTCCTTCTCCTCCGTCTTTTGGAATTGCATAAGAAAAGGCAAGCACACGACTACGATTTGGTTTTTCATTTAGCCAATGCGGTACCCTCAAACGCAAAACACCAACAGCCCCCTCTATCTTCAAACCCTTTCCAGTAATTATTAAAATACAACGTTTTCCTGATAGGTAGGAGACTTCTATAAAATTATTTACTGCTACATGTGCACACTCTTGTGTCATCCCATGCAAATCTAATTGTGCCTCAATGGTGTGCTGTCCTTTTCTTAGTTTTTTTGCATTTCTTCTATCGAGCCCCGTCGAAGTACCGTGGCGCAATTCAGGTAAAGGAGGAGGTCGAAGTAATTCATCAGATCTCATAGGGACTGAATTTGTACGTTTAATAACTTTTACATGAGTGCTTTGTGAAGTTGGCCAAATTTCCTTTTTCAACACCCTGTTTTTTAAACTACTGCGTAAGGGCTTAATACTAGCTGTTACCTGTTCCCATATTTCCTGATCTTTGGAAAATTTTTTATTGTTCACTTTGTGGGATTTAATAGAGTTTTTTGTCATTTAAAATCACTACATGAAGTTAACTTTAGCTATATGCGTCCCTGAGCAATATTTACTCAACATTAGTTTTCTTGAGAGTCCAATGATCTAATAACCCGTTTACAATTTGGCGCTGGTTCTTTCCCAAAAAAACACACTGTGGCTCTTCGTAATATTATTTGATGATTAGCTAAATCAGGTTTGGCTTTCAAGAACATAAACTGACAAAATCAAAAAAATTCAACACGGAAAGAATTTATTTACCCACATTTAAATTTCTTTACTTTTTGGGCAACAGCAGAAAATACCTACCAGTTTGCTTCATTAACCCTGCCTTTGTTGCTGCCGTGGCCCCAAAACCCCAAAACAAATCACCACGGACTGGGCCCTTGATAGCACTACCAGTGTCCTGGGCTACGACTAAACGTCGCAAAGGATCGCTTGTGTTTACTGGGTCGGTAGTATCAAGCCAAATGGGTGTGCCTAGAGGTATATAACGACGGTCAACCGCCAAGGAGCGACCTGAGGTTAGTTGAACTCCCTGTGCACCAACAGGGCCATGCTGCTTACCTAAAGATTTAAGGGCGCCATCAGTAATTTGGAAGAAAATAAAGGAACGGTTTGTTGCCATTAATTGGGCCGCTTTTCTGGGGTGGTCCTTCAGCCAGCTTCTAATAGACTGCATAGAAACACGCTCACGCTTCAGCTCGCCTATTTTAATCAATTCCTTCCCAATGGAGTAATAGGGGTGGCCGTTGCGTGCCGCATAACCAATACGAATAATTGTGCCGTCATCCATCATCACTCGGCCTGATCCTTGAACGTGCAAGAAAAAAGCATCAATTGGGCTATCAACCCAGATTAACTCAAGACCACGACCAGAAAGAGCCCCAGCTTCAATCTCGCCACGATCTTCAAATGGTATAAATTTGCCAGCAACAACCTTTCCCAAAAGTTTCTGACCTTTCAAGTCATTTTTGAAAACGCCAAGATTAACTTCAACTAGTTCAGGTGGTCGTTCGTAAATGGGGGTTGTGTAAGGCTCTTTTCGTAACCAAGAACCTCTAAGCTCCATTTCAAAATAACCAGTAAACAACCCCTCGGGTCGACCGTCGGCCGTAGCCAAAAAAGGTTGGAAACGTGTTTCAAAAAAACGTCGAGCCAAATCTGGGCGATCCAAAGGCAACGCAGATGCAATATTACACGGCTTTTGCCAATCATCCGCGACTCCGCCAATAGAACCCATGGGAAATCTAATAGGTATTTTTTTTATTTTAGCGCACGAGCGAATAAAAACAGCAAGGGCCTGATCGTGTTTGTCACCGTTCCACCCGATAATTTTTTTGAAACTTGTTTTAGTAAGAACTAGTCTCGGCTCTGCTATTGTTATCTGAGCAGACTTGCCTTCTGGGATTTTCGTTAATAGCTCTTTAGGAGGGGTTACTGGTCCACAGGCCGAAAGCAAAACCAAAAAGACGACAATCAGGCCCCACATACGATCAATCCAAACTTCGTGTCGCTGAAAGTAGCCAGTTAGGGTCATTGGAACGAGTATCACGGGAAAAAGTCCAAAAATCAGTAACGCTGACAATTTTATCACGGTCACCTTCAACAACATTGCCATCGCGATCACTTAATGCATTTACCTGATCACTTACAAATTTAACTGTGATTAGGGCAACTGATCCTTCCATTTCAGCCTCAACCAGTTCCGCCTTGGATATACCAATCAATGTTTCTTCCATAATTCGCCCAGCCTTTTCACGCTCACGGATGGACAGATCAAAATTATCAAAGACATCAATGCTAAGAAGTGGCTTTAATGCCTTTGAGTCACCGCCTGCATAGGCACCAAGAATGTATTCGAAAGCAATGCGTGCCCCGGAGATAAATTCATCAGCATCAAAGTCTTTGTCAGCGGATACAATGGTGTTTAACTGCGCTTGTAAAGGTGTCTGAGTAGCTGGTTCAACCTCTAACTGCTCATCTATGTTTACTGTTTCTTGATCTAGGGCAATAACATTCTCGTCGATGTTTTCCTCACTATCTTCCTTTTTTCCTTTCTTCAGTACCTGTTTGAAGATATCAGGAAAGTCACCTTGGTGACCATCGCGACGGCCCAGAACTCCTCGCAAACGCAGGATTAAGAAGACTGCAATCATTGCAAAAAGGATTATATCGAAAAATTGAATACCGTTGTCCATGATGCTTTCACTAATTTTTAAATGTTGTTGGATTAACGTACAAGATAGCATTATTCCCTAGTTTAAACACTATACGCCCTTTTAGATTAGCGATTAAGTACACTTGAGTATCTACAGATAAGGCGTCTTGTCCTTGCGGGCAAGGGGAAGCAAGCATAGATAGAACTAAAGATTACAGGAGCATTTTTTGGGTTTGTATTTTTTGCTAGTTATGATTGGTGTTCCAATCATAGAAATATGCGTGTTTATACAGGCTGGTAAACACATTGGCCTATGGTCAACTATAGGGTTAGTAATCATAACAGCTTTGGTCGGTTCAGCTCTATTGCGCTACCAAGGGCTTTCAGCATTATTCAATGCTCGCAAAAGTATGAACGCCGGAATGGTGCCCATAAATGAGTTGTTTAACGGCTTATGTTTATTGTTGGCCGGAGCCTTTTTGATAACCCCAGGCTTCGTCACCGATGGATTTGGTTTAATGTTATTTATACCAGTTTTTAGAGATACGATCAGAAGCCTTATAAAAAAACGCCTTGAAAACCAAGGAATATCAAATTTAGGCAAGCATCCTGGGTTTGAACAACAAACTGATCGTAATCAGAGCCCAATTATTATTGATGGCGAGTTTTATGAAGTTAAAACTAATAATGATAACAAGAGTACAAAAACTAATGACAGAAATCCTCTATCCCCCCCCCAGTTTTAAAGATCGCCCCAAAAGGACGGAACTGTTGTCTTCATAGAAAATTAAGTGTAATTGACTTAATTCCTAAATTTGGCATCGTTTGGTAACAGGAGAGAAATTTATGAACGACAACTTAGCAAACCCAATACCAGACGAAGCACCTCCAATCCAAATTAATGCCCAATATATCAAGGATCTCTCCTTTGAATCTCCCTCGACACCAGGTATTTTATCTAAAATGCAACAGGAGGCGCCAGACGTTAACATTAAGGTAAATGTTAATGCACAAAATATTCAGGGTGTTCTTTTTGAAGTGCAGATACATATCCACGCCTCTTGTAATGTTGGCGATGAGACCGCTTTCATTTCAGAATTAGTGTATGGCGGCCTATTCAAAATTAATGTGCCACCCGAACACCTGCAGGCTATTTTACTTATTGAGTGCCCACGTCTGTTGTTTCCTTTTGCTCGAAATATTATTGCTGACACTACCCGCGACGGTGGTTTTCCCCCCTTAATGATTGCGCCAGTAGACTTTGTGGCAATGTTTCAAAAACAGGCTAGTGATCAGACAGTTGAGTTAGACAAGGTTACGGCTAAAGAACAAAAGAAACAAAGGAAAAAGAGCAGCAAAAAAGAAAAAAATTAAAACTAAACTTTTTTTGCCGTACCATGCCAGATTGAATTATTTAAGTCGGTTATAAATCTTTCATGAGCAATGGACTCCTCTTTGCTTATGCTGTGTGGACGTGGCTTACGGATGCTTTTAGCCTTCACGCCACCGTTAGTAAGAACTCCTGAAATTTTATCAGACTTATTTGGTAGAATTAAATCTGGTTGCTTACCGCCAATCAACTGCAGATAAACTTCCGCCAGTAATTCTGCATCCAATAATGCTCCATGTAGCCCGCGATTAGAATTGTCAATTTTAAAACGTCTACACAAGGCATCTAAGCTAGCTTGTGCAAATGGAAATTTCTTGCGAGCCATACTCAAGGTATCCACGCAACGATCTACAGATAATAAAGTCTTGCTCGTACGATCTAGTTCGGCATTAATAAAACTTAAGTCAAATTGAGCATTGTGAATAATCAGCGTCGCATCCCCAATAAATTCTATAAAAGCATCTGAGATTTCTATAAATTTTGGATATTTGCTAAGAAAATCAGCTGAAAGCCCGTGAACAGAAAAGGCTCCATCTGGCATATCACGCTCTGGGTTGATATATTGGTGGTAGGTAACACCAGTAGTCAAATGGTTAACCAACTCTACGCAGCCTATTTCAACAACCCTATCTCCACCTAAAGGGTGCAGGCCTGTGGTTTCCGTGTCCAAAACAATTTCACGCATCTACATTAAGTCCTGTTCCATTTATTATATGCAGGTAGCCAATGGCGAGGTGGCCAAAGTTTTACAGTCCTAGTAATTTTTGATATTGCGCGTAAACTATGCAAACGACCAAGTCCCGTTTGAACTACAAAGTCAGCTCTACGACATTTATGATTATTTTCAATCTGACAGTCTAGGATCCTTTGAAAGCGCTCGATAGTCATTCCCGGACGTTGTAAAACACGGCGTTTTTGAACTGTTGCCGGTGCGCTAACAACAACAACCCCATCACATTGAATTTCACCGCCCGTTTCCAAAAGCAATGGTATATCTAGAACAACCAAACGCTCATTTTTACGGGCATTTGTTGCAAGAAAAGCATTTTTTCTTTCTTTAACTAACGGATGCAAAATACTTTCAAGTTTTTGTAATTTTTTTTTATCAGCAAAAACAATTTTGCCCAAAGCTTGACGGTCAACCCCACCATCCATGGCTAGGTTGGGGAATGTTTTTAAAACTTTATTTACAGCAACGCCCCCCGGCCTCATCAGGCTGTGAACAATATAATCAGCATCATAAACCTTAACACCTAAAGAACGAAAAGCATTTGCTGCGGTCGTCTTACCCATACCGATAGATCCTGTTAAACCTAGGATAATCATGTTTTTAATTTTCGTTTATAGTTAAAACATGGTTGCGTAAATCCTTTGTAACTATAGGTTCTTCACCGAACCATGAAGCAAATCCTGGGCGCGCTTGATGGAGCAACATACCAATTCCATCAACTGTTGGGTTACCTTTAGCTTTAGAGTTTATTAAAAGTTTTGTTTGTAAAGGGGAATAGACAATATCGGTAACAAGAGCTTTTTTTGGTAATTCGTCTAGTCTTAACTCAAGAGGAGGTTTTCCATTCATACCTAAAGTGGTCGCATTGACAACAAAGGTAGCTTCTGCGAGAGAATCATGACGTTTACTCCAGTCCAAGATGTTGATGGGACCACCAATATCTTCAGCTAACTTTTCTCCATTACTGCGAGTACGATTAGTTATGTAAATTTTTTTTGCGCCAACACCTATTAAAGCCACAACAATTGCTCGCGCAGCACCTCCTGCACCAATCACGACACAGGTTCCAGTATATGCATCCATTCCTTTATAATATTGCTTTAGATTTTCAATAAAGCCAAACCCATCTGTATTATCACCGTAAAGTAAACCATTCTTTTTCAAAGTAATGGTATTAACCGCTCCAATCTTAAGGGCACGATCGCTCAACTGGTCAACGTACTCCATGACTGTTTGTTTGTGAGGAACAGTAACATTTAAACCGGTAAAACCTCTTTCCTCCATACTATTTAAAAATTTAGAGACTGCATTTTTTTTGACAGAATAGGCTTTATATAAACCATTAATATTGTATTTTTTTAACCAGTAATTAAAAAGACGTGGCGAGAGCGAATGAGCAATTGGTAAGCCGATAACACCAGCCTTTGTTATACTCTGAAACATTCCAATACACCTATTTATCGTTCTGAAATTATCAGCTGGCGTTATGTTCATAAAAACCAAGATTTTTTAATTTAATAGTAAGCATGTAGTAAATTATATTTGTATCAACTTTTAAGAACTATAATGCATTCTACTTGTGGTTAACGTGTGGATAGACAAATGTTATCCACTTAAAGAACTGTAATTAACTTTCTTTCCCTGTAATGCTTTTTTTAGTCCTACAAGTAGTAACGATAAAAAAATTTCTTTCACACCACAAAGATAACGAGTACAAAATTTTTAGTTAAAGACTTTTCCACATAATCCTTGTAACTAAATTATTTTTTTTATTTGATACTAAGCATATTTAGGGGCTTTTTTTCCTTAAACTTTTTTTATTAACAGGTTATCCAAAATAATTTAATATTTTTTCCTTAGCCAATTAAAGTTGTGGAAAATTTGTTAATGAAAAATAATACTTGTCTTTAAGGTTACTACAACTACTACAACCTATTTTTAAAAAAATATTTATTTAAAGTAGGTGTAAAGAGAAAATTCCGTTATTTTCTAATCATGGAAGCAAATAAAAAATTACTCCTTCGAGCTATACGGGGTGAGACTGTAACAAGGCCTCCTGTGTGGCTAATGAGACAGGCTGGAAGATATTTACCAGAGTATCGAAAAGTTCGCTCCCAAGAAAAAAACTTCTTAAAATTTTGTTATTCTCCCGATTTTGCTGTTGAAGTAACTTTACAACCTCTTACGCGTTTCGGATTGGATGCCGCTATTTTGTTTAGTGATATCTTAGTTATTCCGGATGCACTTGGCCAAAATGTTGAGTTTTATGAAGGTAAAGGACCAGTGCTTGATCCAATTTGTAATGATAAGGATTTTGAGCGGTTATCTATGGAAGGTTTCCATAGTCATTTAGCTGGAGTTTACGAAACTGTTTCGAGGCTCTCAAAAAAAATACCTGAAGAGACAACCTTAATAGGTTTTGCAGGAGCACCTTGGACAGTCGCGACATATATGGTTGAAGGACAGGGTTCAAAAGATTGTCCAACAACTCGCACCTGGGCTTATCGTGAGCCGGATAGCTTTAGTAAATTAATTAATCTATTAATTGAAGCCACCACTGTTTATTTAATTAAGCAGATTGACCATGGTGCAGAAGTAGTACAGTTATTTGATACTTGGGCGGGAGTCTTAAGTGAGTATCAATTCCAATGCTGGGTGACTGAACCAACCAGAAAAATTGTGCAAAATATTAGAAAAGTTCATCCAAATGTTCCAATAATGGGTTTTCCTCGTGGTGCTGGTATACGGTATTTAGACTTTGTTGAAAAAACTGGTGTAGATGGGGTTAGTTTAGATAATGGTATATCAATTAAGTGGGCTGCTGCCAACATACAACCAAAATGTACCGTTCAGGGTAACTTGGACAACACAGCTTTAATTGCTGGTGGCGAATTAATGGAAAAAGAGATTTATAGAATTCTTGATGGTTTTTCGGGAGGTTCGCATATTTTTAACTTAGGTCATGGAATACTTCCACAAACACCACCTGAGAATGTCCTGAGGTTGATAGAAATCATTAATGAATGGAAACTTAAATGAAAGATTTAAATGAAAATTGCTATAGTCCTGTTTAACTTAGGTGGCCCTGATAATCCTAGAGCTGTTCAACCTTTTTTATTTAATCTATTTAATGATCCTGCAATTATAGGTGTTCCCAATCCTCTACGTTGGCTACTTGCTAAACTTATTTCATACAGGCGAGCACCTACTGCAAAGGCAATATATGCTCATTTAGGTGGCTCCTCACCTTTACTAAAACAGACGGTAGACCAAGCTCAGGCCTTAGAAAAATTATTTGACAATGAAGACCAAGTAAAAACATTTATTGCTATGCGTTACTGGCACCCTTTAAGTGACGAGACAGCAAGGTCAGTCAAAAACTTCGGAGCAGATCGCATTGTTTTACTTCCCCTCTATCCCCAATATTCCACAACAACAACTGGATCAAGTATTACAGAGTGGCAACGTGCAGCTCGAAAGGCCGGAATAGTTGCACCAACTTCAGCAATTTGTTGCTACCCTCAAGAAACTGGCTTTATAGAAGCGATCGTTAAAGATACTCGTAATGTTATTGTAAAGGCGTCTAATAAAGGTAATCCACGTATACTTTTTTCAGCACATGGCTTACCACAGAAAATAGTCGATACAGGAGACCCCTACCCAAATCAAATAAAGTTGACGGCTGCTGAAGTCGTAAAAAAATTAAATATTAGCAATCTTGATTGGACAGTCTGCTACCAAAGCAGAGTCGGGCCACTCAAATGGATTGGTCCTTCTACTGATGATGAAATCGCTCGGGCGGCTAAAGATGGTGTACCAATAGTGGTTGTTCCTATTGCGTTTGTATCTGAACACTCAGAAACCTTAGTAGAACTTGACATTGAGTATCGTGAACTTGCAACCTCGTTAGGGGTGCCTGCGTATTACCGTGTTGCTACAGCTTATATTACGCCAATGTTTATAAGTGGACTCAAAAGGCTTGTAAATAAAGCTCTGAAAGAAATTAAAGAGGCTGATAACCCAGAAATACTTTATATTTTTTCAGGCGCAGGCTCTAAAATATGTTCTTCGACTGGATCCCAGTGCCGCAATAACGAAAAAAATTAAGTTGATAGATTTTTCAAACGATACTTATTTATGGCTTAAAGCTGGGCATATTATCTCAGTTATTGCTTGGATGGCTGGCCTGCTTTATTTGCCACGTTTGTTTGTATACCACTCGGAACTTAAAGCGGGTTCTGAGGCCTCTGAACTCTTTAAAATAATGGAACGTCGCCTGCTTAGAGCAATTATGAATCCTGCAATGTTTGCATCACTTATTTTTGGGGGTCTGCTATTGGCCGACAGTTCAACTGACTGGAGCGCTCGCTGGTTACCTGCAAAACTGGTATGCGTTGGCGCGCTTATGGTTACCCATATGAAAATGGCGGCTTGGAGGCGATCTTTTGAGAATGATGCCAATACGAAAACACAAAAGTATTTTCGCTTTGCTAATGAGGTGCCTACTTTGTTAATGATTATAATTGTTTTCTTGGTTGTTCTTAAGCCTTGGTGAATAGGGGCTTGCTTTTTCAGTTGTGATTGATTAAATCATTAGTATTAAAACGATTAAACTAATCGTTCAAATTTCATCTTTACGCTTTCAAAGATAGTTTTTAGTTAAATAGTGTATTTTGGAATTTTCTTCTTACGTGAAACCTGCGTAAATCGCGGTGATACTTCCATCTAATTATCTTTTTTCAACCTCGCAACGGCTATTCCCTAGACCGTTCAGCTCATCAGAGTAAATTTATGAATTTTAAAGAATTGAAAGCAAAATCACCCGCAGACCTTTTGGCTTATGCCGAAGAACTTGAAATTGAAAATGCGTCAACGCTCAGGAAACAAGATATTTTCTTTGCTATATTGAAAAGACTTGCTGAAAACGACGTCGCCATTTTTGGCGACGGTGTTATAGAAGTACTACAGGACGGTTTTGGCTTTTTGCGTTCGCCTGAAGCAAACTATCTGCCCGGGCCAGATGACATTTATGTTTCGCCTAGCCAAGTCAGACGTTTTTCATTACGGACAGGTGATACGGTTGAAGGTCAAATAAGATCCCCTAAAGATGGTGAGCGCTATTTTGCTCTTCTCAAAGTTAATGAAATAAATTTTGAAGATCCGGAACAAGTACGTTATCGCACTAATTTTGACAATTTGACGCCACTTTATCCTGATGAGCGCCTAAAAATGGAAATTGATGATCCAGAAGTCAAAGACCGCACATCTCGTGTCATTGATTTAATTTCACCTATTGGTAAGGGTCAACGAGCTTTGGTGGTTGCCCCGCCGCGAACTGGTAAAACAGTAATGTTACAGAACATTGCTCAAGCCGTGTCTGCTAACCATCCAGAATGTTATCTGATCGTGCTTCTAATTGATGAGCGTCCTGAGGAAGTTACAGATATGTCACGTTCTGTTAAAGGGGAGGTTATTAGTTCTACCTTTGACGAGCCCGCTTCCCGACACGTTCAAGTAGCAGAGATGGTTATATCTAAAGCTAAACGTTTAGTAGAACACAAGAGGGACGTTATTATACTATTAGATTCTATCACACGTTTGGCGCGTGCATATAATACCTGCGTTCCTTCTTCTGGTAAGGTACTGACGGGCGGTGTTGATGCCAATGCCTTACAGCGACCGAAACGTTTTTTTGGCGCAGCGCGTAATATTGAGGAAGGGGGCTCACTAACCATTATCTCCACTGCTTTGATTGATACGGGGTCGCGCATGGACGAGGTTATCTTCGAAGAGTTTAAAGGTACTGGCAACTCTGAAATTATTCTTGATCGTAAACTTTCTGATAAACGAGTTTGGCCATCTATAGACATAACCAAGTCTGGAACTCGTAAAGAAGAATTACTAGTTGATCAGGGTACATTATCTAAGATGTGGGTGTTGAGACGTATATTAATGCCGATGGGTGTAGTCGACGCGATGGAGTTTCTAAATGGAAAACTCAAGGATTCAAAGTCCAACGATGATTTTTTTGACTCTATGAATAGTTAGAAGTCCAGAAAATTTTTATTATAAAAAATACTAATTTAGCTTTGGTTTTGTTTTGATACTTAGCATAATTTTGTTTATTTGCCTGTTAAAATTTCAAAACATTGATGCTAGTGTTTAAGTAGGTTAATTATTTTTTACTCATTTCTTGATTTTGTTAAAATGATCAGGGAATTAGTATAGTTGATCCTGTCGTTTTCCGGGCTTCTAGGTCTGTGTGTGCCTGATCTGCGTCACGAAGATTATAAGTTTGGTTAATCTGGATTTTTACTGCACCAGAAGTAACTATCTTAAACAGTTCCGTTGCCATAGAAACCATATTTTCTCGTTTGGCAATATAGGTAAATATAGTCGGGCGGGTTATAAACAAAGAGCCCTTAGCCGCAAGAATTTTAGGTGAAAAGGGGGTTATTGGCCCAGTGGCATTTCCGAAGGTAACCATCATCCCGAGTGGTTTGAGACTATCTAAGCTATTCATAAAAGTAGACTCACCAATAGAATCGTAGACAACATCAACGCCTTCTCCTTTTGTAATTTCTAATACACGGTCTTTGAAGTTTTCTTGAGTGTAGACAATTGCATAATCACAACCATGGGATTCAGCTAGTGCAGCTTTTTCCTTGCTTCCAACTGTGCCTATTACTTTTGCTCCTAGATGTTTGGCCCATTGACATACAATTAGGCCAACACCGCCCGCGGCGGCATGAATTAATACGTGGTCACCGGCTTTGAGATTGTATGTTTGGTTCAATAAATATTGAGCGGTCATACCTTTTAACATCATTGCTGCAGCAGTCTCTGCGGAGACCTCATCTGGCAATTTAATAAGGTGGCTAGCTGGAACAATGCGTTCTTCTGAATAAGCGCCAGGAAGAGACATTACATAAGCTATCCGATCGCCAATAACAACATTGCTAACACCTTCACCAACGGCTTCCACAATACCGGCAGCCTCCACACCTAGTGTGTGTGGAAGTGAGGGTAGAGCGTATAGGCCCGTACGTCCGTAAACGTCGATATAATTAAGACCTATAGCTTTATGTAAGATCTTGGCCTCGCCATAACCTGGGACTTTGACATCAATGTTTTCCCATTTTAAAACTTCGGGCCCGCCAGTTTTGTAGATTCGAATTGCCTTGCTCATGATTATTCCTATTTTCTAATTCAAAACACTAAAGTGTTTCCCTCAAAGCGCAATAAGGAGACTTTAGTTTGAGTGCCATCGCCACCACTAAAACCGCCAATTTTATAGTTGGCAGCAAGAACTCGATGACAAGGTACGATAATAGGGATCGGGTTTTTTCCGCAGGCTCCACCGACAGCACGGGGTGCACTTCCTAAATCATCTGAAAGTTGACCATAACTGCGAGTTGAGCCATAGGGAATTTCTACTATAAGTTTCCACACAGCTTTTTGAAAGTCCGTTCCGGGAGTTTTAAGTGGCAAATCAAAATGTTTGAGTTGGCCTTTAAAATAAGCTTTTAATTGAGAAATGGCTTCTTTTAGTAGTGGCGATGACTTGTTCTTTGTTACGGTTCCAAATTTTAGGGCTATAACGCTGTCAACTTTAGCAAATAGTGTTAGAGGTCCGAGTGGGCTCTGGGTTGTCTTAAAATACATTTTGCTGAGTTTATATCTTAGTTAGATGTTTTCAAGTTTTTCCATTTTAGTGCTTTATGAGCATTTATCCCTGATAACTTCTAGTAAGAACCATTGGCGAGATGTTGAAAAAACATGGGTTGATTAACTCATCCTGTCGATGACGGCTTGTGTATGATACTCTTTTATTAGGTCCGTAACCTACGGATTTTGTGTATTACGGATGCAAAAAACAACTTTTACTTTTTTGAGGTGGAATGAAACCCCAAAGTTATCTTTTGCAATAATCGCAATTTGGTAGAGGCGCAGAGCGCTGTGGCCCTTTTAAACACTATGACCATGAAAGCTGTCATAGTGTTGTGAGCTGAAGTAATTATGAAGGCTAACTTATACTTATATGAGCTATTTAAGACTTGATTGCTAGCCACGTTGGAAAGAACGGGGCATAAACAAAAATTGATCTTTTCGAAATTGTACTAAGGCAGGGGCCAGTTTAAATATGTCTGATTGTTATTATCGCTTGCACGTTTTTTGTTGCACAAATAACCGACCTAAAGGACATCCTCGTAGCTCCTGTGCTGAGCGTGGTTCAATTGAATTGCGGGACTACATGAAGGCGAGAGTTATAGAGATGGGACTATCAGGCATCCGTATAAATGCTGCTGGATGCCTAAATCGTTGTGAGCTTGGCCCAACTGTGGTGGTGTATCCAGATGGGATTTGGTACCACATGGAGACGCGTAAAGATGTGGATGAAATTCTTGAGCTACATCTGAGAGGTGGAACAACTGTTCAGCGGCTTTTATTGAAAGCTGACGCATGAATATTGAGGATACCATTTTTGCTCTTGCGAGTGGAAAAGGACGGGCTGGAATTAGCGTAATTCGTCTCTCGGGTTTTGCTGCGGGTGCAGCTTTGAGTAGTCTCTGCAATGACGATCTTCCAATACCTCGACAAGCAAAATGGACAAGCCTTGTTAACTCAAAGGGTGACATTCTGGATAATGGTATTGTTCTTTGGTTTCCCTCTCCCGCCAGTTTTACAGGCGAGGATGTGGTTGAGTTACATGTCCATGGAGGAAATGCAGTAATTAACGCCATTCTAAAAGCCCTATCTGTTATGCCCGGTTTGCGCCAAGCCGAACCTGGAGAGTTCTCTCGTCGAGCTTTTGAAAACGGCAAGATGGATCTTACAGCTGCAGAAGGTCTTGCTGACTTGATTGAGGCCGAAACTGAAGCTCAGCGGAAACAGGCACAGAGGCAATCTCGAGGAGAATTGGGCCGTTTGTATGATGGCTGGCGAGAGAACTTGATCAGGGCTCAGGCACTGAGCGAAGCTAATATTGATTTCTCCGACGAAGATATTCCGGATGACCTTACAGATGAAGCAATTTATATTGCCGCGCAAACGCTGGAGGAAATAGCCAAACATCTTAATGATGCTCATAGGGGAGAGCGTCTGCGCGCAGGACTTAGTTTGGCCATCATTGGCCCTCCCAACGCTGGCAAGTCTTGCTTGCTAAATCGCCTAGCAAAGCGCGATGTGGCCATTGTTAGCGATATTGCGGGAACGACACGGGACATTATTGAAGTTCAATTAGACATTGGAGGTTTTCCTGTTACTGCGGCTGATACAGCGGGTTTGCGAGAGGCTGGAGATAAGATAGAGACCGAAGGTATACGACGGGCTCGCGAGCGGGCCGAAGATGCGGATATGAAAATTGTTGTATTTGATGCCAGTGATGTACGAGCGGCAGCGGCACTGGACCCATTAACGCTGGAACTGATTGATTCCAACACTCTGGTAATTTTCAACAAATGTGATGAGCCCCACAGTATTTTACCAGATCAGGTAAAAAACCATCCAGTATTGGTTCTATCAGCAAAGACAGGTGAGGGTTTTGACGCCCTGTTGGTTGCCATGGAAGACTTGGCTAGCAAACTTTTAGCTGGAGATTCAGGGCCTAGTTTAACACGTTACCGGCACCGGGACGCCCTTAAAGATTGTCTAAATTCGCTTGAGCGGGCTATCGTGGTGGGGGAAGCGGAACTGATGGGTGAGGACCTTCGATTAGCTGTCCGGTCATTAGGTCGAATTACGGGCCGGATAGATGTTGAAGATATACTTGACGTAATTTTTTCCAAGTTTTGCATTGGCAAATAACTCTTAATCTAATTAATCCCTCCGCTTTTTTTCTAGCTAAAACCAAAAAGAAAACAACTTCATAGAACGTTAAGTGTTATATCAATTGTTTCACGTGAAACAGTATGGTGAGCAATGCTTTGACTCTAGAAGGCGGCATGCCTACATTCTTGGCATGTTAAGTAAGAACACATATGACGTCATAGTTATTGGTGGCGGACATGCCGGTACGGAGGCCGCAGCGGCGGCCGCTCGCATGGGTGCTGATACCCTGCTACTGACTCACCGGATGGATACTGTCGGTGAAATGTCTTGTAACCCAGCTATTGGTGGCCTCGCCAAGGGGCAGCTGGTTCGTGAGGTTGATGCTCTGGATGGTATAATGGGCCGGGCCATTGATGCTTCTGGCATACAGTTTCGTATGCTAAACCGTCGCAAGGGCCCAGCGGTTTGGGGCCCGCGCGCCCAAGCAGATAGAGGCCTCTATAAAAAAGCGGTTCAAGCTTTGTTAGCTGATCAGCAGAACTTGCATATGGCTGCTTGTTCTGCTGAAGACTTAATTTTTGATACTTCTGGGAGGGTGACCGGTGTTATTACCGCACAAGGCAAAACTTTAAAGGCCGCAGCAGTGGTAATTACCACGGGCACTTTTCTGCGTGGAATTATTCACCTTGGAATTAAACAAACACCAGCTGGAAGAGCTGGTGAAGCTCCGGTTGTTGGCCTGGCTGAAACAATTGAAAAATTGGGGTTTCGTCTAGGCCGCTTGAAAACAGGAACGCCACCTCGCCTTGACGGCCGCACTATTAATTATTCTATTTTGCAGGAGCAGCCCGGGGACGAACCACCAGTACCCTTTTCTTTTATGACGAATAAGATAATGGTGCCACAAATTTCCTGTTATATCACTGGCACAACAGTTGCCACTCATGATTTAATTCGGGATAATCTGGATCGCGCTCCGCTTTATTCAGGACAGATAGAAGGTGCAGGGCCGCGCTACTGTCCTTCCATTGAGGACAAAGTTGTGCGTTTTGCCAAACGTGAGCGCCATCAGATCTTTCTGGAGCCCGAAGGCCTAGACGATCCGACAATATATCCCAATGGCATTTCCACTTCTCTACCTGAGGATGTCCAACTTGACTTGTTGAAATCAATTCCTGGGTTGGAGCGAGCAATTATGCTTCAGCCGGGTTATGCAATTGAGTATGATTTCGTCGACCCTCGCGAACTGGCTCCGTCCTTGCAGACATTTCGGGCGCCAGGCCTGTTCTTGGCTGGGCAGATTAATGGAACAACTGGATATGAAGAAGCTGCAGCGCAGGGCCTGATGGCCGGTGTAAATGCCGCCATTGTTGCTGGCAGCAGCAGTTTTGAGTCCCAACCTTTCGTTCTAGATAGGGCCGACGCTTATATAGGCGTTTTAATTGATGATCTAGTTACATTAGGAACCGAAGAGCCTTATCGTATGTTCACATCGCGCGCTGAATACCGACTAGCACTTCGTGCTGACAATGCGGACCAGAGACTTACTGCTAAGGGTATTAAGCTGGGTCTTGTTAACGAGCAAAGAAAAAGGGTGTTTCAAAACAAAACCAGTTCCTTAAATGAGGCTCGCAAACTTCTTGATAATTTGTCGGCAACCCCAAACCAGTTGGCTGCTTTGGGGCTTAATATTAATCAGGACGGAGTGCGCCGTTGCGCCAAGGAGCTCTTGTCTTACAGGGGCATTAACCGAGACGCCCTTATTCCCTTATGGCCGGAGCTGAAAAAAATACCCTTGGATATTATGGAGCAAATTGAAATTGATGCTCATTATAGAAGTTATCTTGAAAGACAAGAGTTAGACGTAAGGGCCTTTCGGCGAGATCAAGTCTTAGCCATACCTAATGATCTAGATTATAAGACCATGCCCGGTTTGTCGACGGAAGTTAGTGGGAAGCTGGAACAGGCACGGCCCGCGACATTGGCTGCTGCAGCTCGTATTTCTGGGGTCACCCCTGCTGCTTTGACGGCCCTACTTACCCACGTGCGCCGGCGCGATAAGGTAAAGTCTTGATGTTTCACGTGAAACAATTTCAGAAAGCGACAGGCGTTAGTAAGGAAACATTACAACGCCTGAGGGTCTATGCGGAACTATTAGAAAAATGGCAGAAAAAAATTAATTTAGTGGGTAGCAATACTATTGCTGATTTATGGAATAGACATATGTTGGATTCTGCACAGCTGATGCCCTTATTGCCCCGACCGAAGTGCACAATTTTGGATTTTGGGAGTGGCGCTGGTTTTCCGGGTTTGGTGTTGGCAATTTTGGGTGGCCCGCAAGT
>Ga0055584_100001761_pt1 | contig 21270 bp, 22 predicted proteins | sample OSDHelmetaG_FD_58716 | JGI IMG/M metagenome (GOLD analysis project Ga0055584, IMG submission 58716) | Pelagic marine sediment microbial communities from the LTER site Helgoland, North Sea, for post-phytoplankton bloom and carbon turnover... | ecosystem: Environmental > Aquatic > Marine >...
AGAAGATCATACTTATAGCATGGAAGCATCTGCAAAACCGTTCTTAGAGGAATTATCCTCTAATACGAGACGACATATTTATCCATACATAGGCATTGAGATACTTGAGGATTCGTTCATCGAAGATAAAAATTTGGACAATATTGGTTTGGTTGAAGATAGGCATATTGGCTCACGATTTCATGCAAAATTAGGCTATGCTTCCAGTAAATTTGATGCTAGTTCAGATGCTTGGTACTTTCGGGCAGGCTATAGTAATTCTTTAGTCTTTGATCAAAATAAAACATTAATGTTCACGTCGTTGCTTGAGAGTACCATTGAAGAGAAAAAAGAAAATAATATAAAATTAAGTATGAATGCGCGCTACGATGTTAGACATACCTCAAAACGTTTATTACATCTTGAACTAGATATAATCACAGCGCAAAATCTCAATGCAAATGAATTAATATACCTTGGCGGTGACAATAAATTGCGAGGTTATCCTGCTAGATACCAAACTGGGGATAAACGTATTGTATTTACAGTAGAGCAACGATACTTCACAGAATGGTATCCATTTCGTATTGCTAGGATTGGTGGGGCTATATTTGTGGATATTGGAAAGACGTGGGAACATGATCAATTAAATTCTTCTCAAATGGGCTGGTTAAAAAGTATTGGATTTGGCTTACGAATTACCAATAGCCGCTCAGAGATTGGCAAGGTATTGCATATAGATATTGCTTATCCAATAGATGGCGGCTCTGATCTTGATAAATTACAGCTTTTAATAGATGCAAAAAAAGGATTTTAACTCTATTAAACCTTAGCAGTGTCATGATCAAGCATTGTGGGCTGTAGTAAAAAAATTCTGCAGCCATTTATATAGAGGTGTATTATGAAATACCATGATGAGGTTGATTATAATTCTTAACATAGTGTTGATCAGCTCTAATTTGCATGCGGAAATTACATGCAAAGGTGAGCCCATAAAACAAGGTAGATACTTGAATAAAAATCCACCAAAAAGCTGGTCTCAATGTTATGGTCAATATACATATCTTAATGGCTCAATATATAAAGGAAGCTTTTTCAAAGGTAAGCTTCAAGGAGAAGGGATATTAAAGCAGTCTAATGGTAGCTACTATGAAGGCACTTGGTTTAATGGTAAACCAACTGGCAGTGGGCTTGTGGTGACAGTTGAGCCTATTTATTACAAAGGTACTTGGAAAGATAATGTATTTACAGGTAATGCCACTTTTCCAAATAATGATAAATTTGAAGGCACTTGGATTAATGGTCAGCATAATGGTCCGGGTAAAGTGACTTTTAATAATGGTTTAATCTATGAAGGTGACTTAAAGGATGGAAAGTTTAATGGTGAAGGTGTATTAATTTTTAAAGATGGAAGCAAATACACAGGAGAATGGTCAGAGGGTTTGCAGCATGGTAATGGAAGCCTTACCTTTAGTGATGGAAAAGAATTTATGGGGAATTGGTATCTAGGTAAGTTTTATGGCAATCATTTGCCTGTACAATCAGATTTTTAAAAAATAATAAGTTAGTCAGAGGAATGCATATGCATCTAATTCTTAAAAAATTTATCGCATCAATGTTGTGTCTTTATATCAGCGGCATATATGCGCAAGAAACTAATTACCCTTCAGCTGATTGGTCAATTGTTCCAGCAAATGATTTAGGTATTAATCAACAAAAAGTGGATAGATTATTTGATTTATCGTTTGAGGACTCTGCTACTCAAGGTGTTGTATTAATTAAAAATGGTCATCTAATTGGTGAGCGTTATGCTGATGGCTACGACCAGGATTCATATGGAACATCCTGGTCTATGGCAAAAAGTTTTTACGCAGCACTCATTGGTATCTCTATCGATAAGGGTGAGATTGATAGCCTAGATGATAAGGTCAGTAAGTATTTAGATTACTTTGAAGATGATCGAGATATAGTAACTATTCGCGATATATTAAATATGACTAGTGGTTTAGAGTTTCCAAAAAGTGAGCATGAGAATATGTTCTTTCGTAATGATCAAATGGCATATGTTAGATCAATTGGGATGGAAAAGTCCCCCGGTACAGTGTTTGAATATAATAATGTTAACTCGATGATTCTTGGTGATATTCTCTTGGAAGCCACTGGCATGAAAGCTGATATTTTACTTCAAGAGAGAGTTTTCAATGAAATTGGTATCAAAAGTGATGATTTCACTTTATGGAGAGATGGTTCAGATAATGTAATGACATATTGCTGTATTGATATGTCTGCTAGAGATTACTCCAGATTTGGATTACTTTTTTCTAGGCAAGGCAAGTGGATGGACAAGCAAGTTATTTCTGCAAATTTTGTTAATGAAACTTTCAGTACCGTGTGGAACACAACTCCAAACTGGTGGACTGATGAAAAACGTGGCTACTCATTGCATTGGTGGATTTCTAAGAATGATGAGGAGAGCACAATCTTTAACGCAAGTGGTAAATTTGGTCAATATATTTTTGTAGATCATAAAAATGACATTATATTTACGCGTATAACCAAATATCATCCGATGCCTGGCTCGACCCAAAATTGGGGCTTCCTGAAATATCTTGATATCAATAATGTTGATCTGTGGATAAATGTATTAAGATTCATGCATCAAATTGGAATAATTGATCTATCCAAAGATATCACTACACCTAATACTTTTCCTGATGGAGAATCAAAAGAATTTTATACTAATTATGGATCAATTATAGACGCTATTGCAGATCTGAGTCGTGATTGATAAAATTGTTATAAATTAATTAGAGGTAGTGTAAGGACGTTTTACCAAATTAATTTTATCATTTGAATGACCAGGTGAGAGTTTTCTCGGCCTTCCGGCTTGGTTGTCACTTGCATAAAGATTGCCATCTTCATCAACAGAGATCGAATGCATTTCAATCCAGAAATTTTCCCCAGTTTGCGGTAACTCAATTACATTGATCAGCTCACCATTTAAGGTATAATTTTTTAATCTTGGTGGATTAGTTTCAGTCAACCATAATGAATCATCATTGACTATTATGTCTAGTATAAGCCCCATATCTTGCCATGTGTCAACATATTGATATTTAGGATAATTTTCTGACTCTAATTCAACTGTTTGACGGTAAACTTTAAGATCTTTATTGATTCGATCTACGACATATAGTGTTTGATTTGGGCCAAATCCAAGACTATGGACACTTCCAAATTGATGTGGCAGCTCCCCAGCTTCCCCAAATTCTGAATGGTATGAATGATCACTATTCCTAATTACTATTCTCTTATTACCTATGCCATCTGCAATTATGTATTTACCATCAGATAAAAACGCAACATCTTGGGGTAAGTTTAAATGATATTTATCATTACCTGATACATTCTTCTCGCCAATGGTTGAAATTAGCTCTTGACCATCATTAGAAAAAACATAAATTATATGACCAGATTCATCAACAACCCATACTTTTTTCTCTAAATCATATGGATTGATACGGATACGATGTGGTCCAGGGCCTTCAGTTCCATGAAACAAATAATCCCATTGTGACCATACCTCTAGGATCTCACCATCACTATTAGCGATGTAAATACAATTATTCCAGACACGGCCTCGTCCTTGAAGTACGTTCCATTCTGGCACACCCATTGAGGCGGGAAAATTTGTGTAATTACTTGGTATTGGATTAGGGAGCTCAGTTTCACCACGTTGTAAAAAATAAATACGATCTTTTGACTCAACTTGCACGCCTGAATTACCGCCCCAGGTACGACCTATGCCAGCAAACGGTTCTAGCCAAGTGGTATCATCAAAGATATAGGTTGCTGGTTTATTAATATCAGCATAAAGATATTGATAACCAAAAATCAGAGAAACTAAAATTAAATTTCTTGCAATTCGTATATGCACCAAAAAACTCATCTCGTGAAAATCTTAATTATAATACGCTGAGTTGTTTTCATAAATATTTATCCTTGCATTTCACTGTCATGCCCAATAATCACCACTGTATAATTTGCTGTAGTTTATAACAATTTATTGTTTGTCGCTTTCCATATATGTAGTGCAAGATATGATCTATATGGTGAAAAAAAATCCAATAACTCACTTTCTGAATAAGATGTCTTGTCACTTAAAACGTTTAATCCTCGATTAAGTATAAGGTCACCATGTGACCACACATCATTAAGACCTAAATAAAACATAGCTACCATATCACCAGACCATGGCCCAAAACCCCAAAAACTAGATATAAGTTTAACAACCTCAGGATGAGTTTTATTGATAAGCAGTTCTTTAGATATTTCTTTATTTATAAATGCGGTCTTTAAACCAAGCAAGGCTTTTACTTTATTTCCTGAAAGGCCACATGATGCAATTTTATCAATATAATCGTTATTACATGCTTCAAAAAGAAAGCGATTATCTGATTCTAATTGTGCGACAATTTTCTTCCATATAGTTTCAGCTGCGCTCAATGATAATTGCTGACTACAGACTAATCTAGCCATATATATGAATAAATCTTCTTTACTGCTTGACAGATATAAAGGTCCATTGGCTTCAAATATAGCATGTAGATTTGATAATTTTTTACGAGTTTTTTTTAAAAAAATCTTATGGATAGCACTACTCATACTCATATTTTATCAGTTTAAAAAATTTAAATTATTTTATTTTCTTGGTCTTTGGTATAGTGCATTCCAACTTCATAGTAATAACTCACGTAATCTAATAGCTTATCCTTATCCGCAAATGGTTTGTGGGTTTTGTTACAGCTAATCAATAGGAAAATTATGCTATTTAACTCGCTAAATTTATCTAAAGAGTTGGTTGATGCTTTAGATAAAAAAGGTTACAAGGAAGCTTCACCTATTCAGGAGCAGGTCATCCCTCTGATTGCTGCTGGAAATGACATACTGGCTTCAGCTCAGACAGGAACAGGTAAAACTGCTGGCTTTGTATTGCCATTACTACAACTGATTCAAAATACTCCTATTAATGATAAATCCATAAAAGGTTTAATTTTAACCCCAACAAGAGAATTAGCAGCTCAAGTTGCTGATAGTATAAAGGTTTATGGATCTAACTTAGACATCAAGACGATTGTACTTTATGGCGGAGTCAGCATTAATCCACAGATATATAAATTACGCAAAGGTGTAGATATAGTTGTCGCAACACCTGGAAGATTACTCGATCACTTGCGACAAAAAACAATTAAATTAAATGCAGTGAAAGTATTTACCTTAGATGAAGCTGATCGAATGCTTGATATGGGTTTTATTAAAGATATCCAGAAAATAATGAAGCATTTACCAACCAAGAGACAAAATCTATTGTTTTCAGCCACTTTCTCTAAGGAAATAAGGTCACTTGCGAATAGTTTAATGAATAATCCTAGAGTTATAGAGGTTGCTAGACCTAACTCTACTGTAGACAAAGTTAAACAGCTAGTACTTCCAGTTGATAAACAAAGAAAGCGAGAATTATTGTCCTTTCAAATAGACATGGGAGAATGGGAGCAAGTTCTAGTATTTACTAGAACCAAGCATATGGCAAATCGTTTAACTGAAAAACTAAATGATGATGGTATTTCATCTGTAGCATTCCATGGAAATAAGTCTCAAGCAGCAAGGATAAACGCATTAAATAAATTCAAAGCCAGGGAAGTAAGAGTGATGGTAGCAACGGATGTTGCTGCTAGAGGAATAGATATAGATGCATTACCATACGTTATCAATTATGAGTTACCTTATCTACCTGAAGATTATATCCATCGAATAGGTCGAACCGCCAGGGCAGGTCAAGATGGTTTCGCTATTTCATTAGTATGCATTGATGAAGAAAAATTGTTACGAGGAATTGAAAAACTTGTAGGGCAGAATATTGAAAAGCAGATTATTCAGGGGTTTGAAGTCGACCCTAGGATAGTTGCTGAGCCCATCAGAAAAGGTAACAAACCCATCAAACGTAATCGAGAAAACTTCAAAAAAAACAGAAATAAGAAGCATCCCAGTAAACGTTGGTCAAAAAGAAAATCCCAAAAGAAATAACACAATTATTCACCATTTGTAACATCATTTTGCACTATAATGATTATCTGAATAACACATTTGTAAGAGCTGCTCTTGATTAATCAACTATCAATCAATAATTTAACTCTATTTAGAGAGGATAACTGTGTAATTGATAATATTTCTTTTACCGTCTCTTCTGGAGATCTAATATTAATTATTGGACCTAATGGTTCAGGAAAAACCACTATACTAAAAGCTGTAGCTGGCTTGATTGACTCAGAAGAAGGTGAAATCGCTTGGAACAATGAATTAATATCAAATGACATTCAAAGTTATTATGAGCATATGACATGGATTTCACACTTACATGGCTTCAAGAGTAATTTAAGTATTAACGATAATCTTGCATTCGAAGCTGCATTATTTGGTTATGATCACACTGATATTAGTTCCACTATAAAAGATTTATCACTGATAGCAGATTGTCACAAACCATTTAAAACCTTGTCCGCAGGACAAAAGAAAAGAGCTGCATTATCGAGGCTACTATTAGAGAAAAAACCATTATGGTTACTTGATGAGCCAACATCTAATCTCGACAAGTCGGCACAACAACAATTATTAGATATGATTGATTCTCATATAAATAATAATGGTATGTGTATTATGGCTACCCATCAACCGGAACTATTTAATGATATTTCGAGTATCATCGAGCTATCGTGAATAAAACCAGCGAATTGAGTGCAACAAAAGCGACATTCGCTATGTTTAGGCGTGATTGTCTTCATTATTTTCATAAACCAAGTCAAATTTTTAATCCATTATTATTCTTTTTCATGGTAACTGCAGCAATTCCATTTGCTATAGATACAAGTGAATTTCAACTATCGCTGTTAGGGCCTGGCCTCATTTGGATTATGGCTATACTGTCCTATATGCTCACATTGAATCAACTATATAGCGATGATCTTATGGATGGTTGTTTAGATTACATAGTTATGAGTCGGCAGCCACTCCCACTTCTTATACTCGCAAAAATATGTGCTCATTGGGTTGCTAGTGGTATCCCCTTAATTCTCATCAGTCCTATACTGGGCATGATATTTCAGATGCAAGTCGATACAATTTTAGTGATGATTGTAACTTTGATTTTTGGTACTTTCGCACTTAGTTTATTGGGTTCTATAGGTGCATCGATTACAATTAGTATCAACAATAGTAATATATTAACAAGCCTTATAATTCTTCCAATAGCTATACCTATACTTATCTTTGGAGCAAGAACGATTGTGTTATATCAAACTGGTATCTCAGCTTTATCTGGTTTTTATTTCCTCAGTGCTTATTGTATGTTTGCCTTAAGCTTTGCTCCTTATGCATCAGCATCAGCAATAAAAATAGGCTTGGATTAGATTTATGTGGTTATTTTTTCATAAACTAGCATCACCCAAGTATTTCTACTCAATTGCGACTAACTTTATTCCGTGGTTATTCGTTCTCGGGGCAATATTGATGTTTTTTGGTATTATTAATGGGTTGTTTTTTGCGCCGCCAGACTATCAACAAGGAGATGCATTTAGAATTATTTATGTGCATGTACCTTCTGCCTATTTATCAATGATGATCTATGTATTAATGGCCATAACTAGTATTGTTGGATTAGTATGGCGCATCAAACTTGCACATGCAGTTACAGTTAGTGCTGCGCCTATAGGGGCATGGTTTACTTTGTTAGCCTTAATCACTGGTTCTATTTGGGGTAGACCGATGTGGGGAACTTGGTGGGAGTGGGGTGACCCTAGACTAACTTCAGAGCTTCTGATGCTATTTCTTTATCTCGGCTACATTGCGCTCAGAGCCGCTATTCCTGATAATAATAAAGCGGATAAATTAAGCTCCATCCTTATTCTTATTGGTGCAATTAATATCCCAATCATTCATTTCTCAGTAGAGTGGTGGACATCTCTACATCAAGGATCTACTTTACTTAAATCAGGTGGCCCTGCAATTGCGACCTCAATGCTTTATCCGTTATTAGCTATGATCTTTGGTTTATCCATATATTTTTGTGGTTTACTGCTAACAAGAATTAAAGCGGAAGTATTAAATCGCGAAAAGCATACTCGATGGATTAAAGAAATGATTAGGAAAGATGCAAAATGAATGGAATATTAGATATGGGTTATGCGTTATATGTGTATGGGTCATTCGCGATATTTATTGTAATTCTAGCCATTTGCACAAAATCATCCATAGACCTGCATAAAAAAAACCTGCGCAGCATATCACTTAAATTAAGACAAATGAGCTCTAAGAATGAAACCTAGAAAACAAAGAATGTTAGCCCTTGGCTTATCCGCAATTGGTTTAATTTCGGCAGCAATCCTAACATTTAAAGCTTTTGATGAAAATATGATGTTTTTTATCAATATCACTGATGCCGTGGAAGGTAACAATATTCCAGAGGACAAAGATATTCGTGTTGGTGGTCTCGTTGTTGAGGGAAGTATTTATCGCCAACCTGGTAACATGACAATGAGTTTTTTACTTACTGACAACCAGAATAATTTAAAAGTAAATTACACAGGGGTTGTTCCTGACTTATTTAGGGAAGGTCAGGGAGTTATCGCTCACGGAAGATTAGCTGATGATGACACATTTACAGCAAAAACTATTCTTGCAAAGCATGATGAAAATTATATGCCTCCAGAGGTCATGGAATCACTGGCCGAACATGTCTCCAGTAAAACTACCCAATTTACTGATTAATGATACCTGAAATAGGACATTTCGCCCTCATTATTGCTTTATGCTTAGCATTGGCACTAAGTTATTATGGCTTGATAGGAGCTTATCGTCAGCACAATGATTTAATGTCATTAGTCAACCCATTGACATATGCTCAATGCTTATTGGTTGTTATCTCGTTTTTTTGTCTAACTTATTCGTTTATTAGTGATGATTTTACAGTTCTTTACGTAAGTAATAACTCCCATACAGAACTTCCGTCATTGTTCAAAATTTCTGCTGTTTGGGGCGCCCATGAAGGATCATTGTTACTTTGGATATTAATACTAACGGTATGGATGGTTTTAGTTGCTAAAAATAGTGATCAAGTCCCAAGACTTTTTATTAGTCGTGTAATAGGTATTTTAAGTTTACTTAATTTTGGGTTCTTATTATTTACATTGCTCACTTCAAATCCTTTTTTACGCCTTACACCAGCTCCATTTGAAGGTGCGGATCTTAATCCATTACTCCAGGATATAGGTTTGGCAATTCACCCACCCATTTTATATGTTGGCTATGTAGGTTTTGCTGTGGCTTATGCTTTTGCAGTTGCCGCAATGCTAAGTGGTAATCTCGATAAGCAATGGGCCAAATGGACTAGGCCTTGGACCACAGCGGCCTGGTTATTCCTAACTATTGGAATTGCTTTAGGAAGTTGGTGGGCCTATTACGAACTAGGATGGGGTGGTTGGTGGTTCTGGGATCCCGTTGAAAATGCATCATTCATGCCATGGCTTGTTGGCACCGCATTAATTCACTCTTTAGCAGTAACTGAAAAAAGAGGCCTATTTAAAAGTTGGACATTATTGCTGGCAATATCTGCTTTTTCACTGAGCTTACTCGGAACTTTTCTTGTTAGATCAGGAATTTTAATTTCAGTGCATGCTTTTGCAACCGATCCAGCTAGGGGTATTTTTATATTAATGTTACTTCTGCTTGTAATTGGTGGTGGTCTTTTACTTTATGCATTTAAAGCGCAAAGTATTGATGATGATGTTGGTTTTAATATTCTTTCCCGTGAAACCTTCTTATTACTAAATAATGTTCTTCTTGTTATAGCTGCTACATTAATATTACTTGGAACATTAGCACCATTAGTATTGGAAGTATTTAATGCAGGTAAAATTTCTATTGGTCCGCCATGGTTTGAACTAGCTATGATTGTCCCTATGTTACCTCTGATAATATTAATTGGTGTAGGTATGAATACATCATGGATCAAACAATCAGCAATGAGCCTACAAAAAAAATTATTACTGCCAGTACTTCTATCCATATTAATTGGAATTATTGTTCCTTTGTATTTTTATGGTGATTTAAGTTTATTACTATCCATAGGATCAGTAGCAGCTACCTGGATAATAATTGCATCAATATTACCTATTTATAGTCAATTGCAAGGTTTTTCAAATACAAAAAAGATCAACAGATCTGTAATTGGTATGTCGATTGCTCATTTAGGTTTAGGATTATTTGTGTTTGGTGTTGTGATTGTCTCATCATTCGGAATCGAAACCGATAGAAGTTTCAAGCCCGGTGAATCAATAAGTATAGCCGGTTATGATTACAAAATGAGGGGCCTTAAAAATGTTTCCGGGCCAAATTACACTGCTATCGAGGCAGAAATAGATATATCAAAAAATAATAAATTCTTAACGCAATTGCGCCCACAAAAAAGAACTTACCGTGTGCAACAAAGCCCGATGACAGAAGCGGGTATCTCAGCCGCATGGAATAGAGACTTATTCGTAGCTCTTGGGGAAGATTTAGGGGATGGATCATGGAGCATTAGAGTGCAATACAAACCTATGATCAGATGGATATGGTTTGGTTGTTTTGTGATGGCATTAGGCGGATTGATCGCCATCAGTGATAAACGGTATAGAAATATTAGATAAATAAATGTAATTAAATGAATATAAAATTTTACATACCAGTAATCATTTTTATCATTATGCTACCAATATTTATTGTTGGTTTAAGCAGAGATAAATCTGAGCTCCCATCTCCGTTAATAGGAAAATCAGTACCAGAATTTACTTTACCTTCACTCTTAGATCCAGCTAAATCAATTAATCAAAGTAGCTTAAAAGGTAAATTTATTTTACTTAATGTATGGGCGACATGGTGTGTTGGCTGCCGTGAGGAGCATGATTTTTTGGTAGAATTATCCAAATTAAATATTCTACCTATTATTGGATTAAATTGGCGTGATGATAGAGATAGTGCACTAAATTGGTTAAATGAATTGGGTAATCCCTATGCATTAACAATTGAGGATAAGGCTGGTCGAACAGCTATTAATCTGGGTGTTTATGGTGCACCTGAATCTTTTTTAATAAACCCAGAAGGAATAATTTTATACAAGCATTTAGGGCCTTTAACTACTAAAATATGGGAAAATAGATTCATACCACTCATGGGTCAGACGAGATGAAAAAATTATTGATAATGCTAATTATTCTATTTTCTTCATCTGTCGTTATAGCAATTGATAAAGGACCTGTATTTAGTGACCCTGAATTACAAGCAAGATATGAAAATATCATATCTGAGGTTCGATGTTTAGTTTGCCAAAATCAATCAATCAAAAGCTCTAACGTATTTTTAGCAGTTGATTTACGTAACGAAATAAAAAACTTACTTTCAGAAGGTAAATCAGATAATGAGATTGCAGAATTTTTAGTTGATCGTTATGGAGAATTTGTTCTTTATAGGCCTAGATTTGTCGGTGCTAACATCATCCTCTGGTTAGCACCATTATTTTTTTTATTAATAGGTGCAATGTTAATTTTTAATATTGTAAAATCTAGGGCCCAGCTCACTACTGACAGTTTAACCGGGTCAGATTAATATGCTGTATATTTATTTTTTATTAATACTAATGATTGCTTGTATTTTTATTGGTATGACATATATATCCAACGAAAAGAAAATAAATCGAAATTTATTAACTTTATTTACTTTTATTTTTATTTCTAGTTTTTCTCTTTATTATTACATTGGTAGTCCAGCATCCACTGATATCAAGACGGCTGAACAAAACATTGAAACTATAATTAAATCTATGGAGGTTCGAGTTAATGATTTTCCTGATGATGTTAACGGGTGGTCATTGTTAGCAAATAGTTACACAATTCAAAAAGATTTCACAAAAGCATTTTATGCATTTGAACAATTAATATCACTAGAAAATAATAGTAATGATGAATCACTAGCCAATTATGGAGAGTCTTTGATTCAATCTGGTGATGTTGATTATCTTATAAAGGCAGATGAACTCTTTGAATTATCGCTTGGTATCAATAAATATAATACGAAAAGTCTTTTTTATGGCGGTATTACTGCAATAAGTAACGGTAATGCTAAGCTGGCAGTTACTAGGTGGGAACAATTGCTGGCTTTATCACCACCAGATGATATTAAATCAACCCTTCAAGAAAAAATTAATGAATGGGGTGGAAGCGAATACTCAGAAAGTAATGTAAATTTACAATTTTCAATTAATGTTAATATCAAACCTGAGTTACAGATCACATTATCAAATTATCCAAATAAAAAGCTATTCATAATAGCTAGAGACCCAGAAAATCCAATTCCACCGATTGCTGTAACAAAAAATAATGTTGAATCCAGTATCTATAGCCTTAATGATACAAATGTTATGATTGCAGGCACCAAACTGAATAATTTTAAACAATTAGAGTTCATAGCAAGAATATCTCTATCTGGGGATCCATTGGACAGATCTGAGGCTTTAGCAGCTTCAGTTACTATAGAAACTAAAAATACTAATGATATCGTACTTAACATAGAGTGACAGTGAACATGAGCAATGAAATTCTAGAAGATGCCTCAAAATGTTTTGCATGTGGTCCTAATAACCCAATTGGTTTAAAAATAAACTATACCTTGGATGATCAAAATCGATGTGTTGGGTACTTTGAAGCTAATGAGAATCATGTTGGTTATGAGAATACAGTTCATGGCGGCATCATCTTCACTACGCTTGATGATGTAATGGCAAATGTATTGTATTTGAATCAAATAAAAGCCTATACGGCTAAATGTGATATTCGTTATCGACAGCCTCTCAAAACAAAGCAGAAAGTTAAATTGATTGGGTGGATTGTTTCAGAAAAAAGACGGTTGGTAACTCTTAAAGGTGAGGCAGTTTTATGTAACAATCATAAAGTTATTGCTGATTGTGAAGCAAAATTCATGCTCGTTGAGTAATCATTATGAACAACAAAGAAATACTTTTAGATCGACTTAAGTTACCACTAATTGGATCTCCAATGTATATCGTATCTGGTCCAGATTTGGTAATAGAGCAATGCAAAGCAGGTATTATTGGTTCTTTCCCTGCACTCAATGCAAGACCAAAAGAAATCTTAGATGACTGGCTTATAAGAATTTCTGAAGAATTAAGTGCATATAAATTAGCAAATCCAAATACTAAAATTGCACCTTATGCAGTCAATCAAATTGTTCATAAAAGCAATGATAGGCTTATGTTTGATATGGAACTATGCGTAAAACACAAAGTACCAATAGTAATTACCAGCTTAAGACCTCCTGGTGAAGTGGTTGATGCAGTTCATAGTTACGGTGGTCTTGTTTTTCATGATGTGATTAGCATCAAGCATGCTAAAAAAGCTTTAGATCAAGGTGTCGATGGTATTATAGCAGTTTGTGCTGGAGCAGGAGGGCATGCAGGCACATTAAGTCCTTTTGCATTAGTAAAGGAAATTAGAGCTATATATGATGGAATTTTGATTCTTTCTGGAAGTATGAGTTGCGGTCAAGATATATTGGCAGCTCAATGTATGGGTGCTGACCTTGCTTATTTCGGTACTCGTTTTATCGCTACAAAAGAGGCTAATGCTGTATCTGACTACAAAGATATGATTGTACAAAGTAATGCAGAGGATATAATTTACTCCTCTTTGTTTACTGGTATTCATGGTAGCTATCTAAAAGGAAGTATTGTAAATTCAGGTTTAGATCCCAAATCTTTAGTAGATGGCAGTAAAAATAACATGGATTTTGGCTCTGCAGCTAACAAGGCCAAAGCCTGGAAAGATATCTGGGGGGCAGGTCAGGGAGTTGGTACAATGAAAGATATACCAAGTGTAAAGGATCTAATAGACAGACTGTCAATTGAATATGATTCAACACTAAATGAGCTTACTAATTAACTCAATGCAAACATCTATGAGCTCTTTTTTATTGGTTGGGCTTGGTGGTGGAATTGGTGCTATGTCTAGATTCGGTGTATCAATCTTAGCAAATCAATTTACCATGATACCCGTTATAGGTACGCTCATATCTAATACTCTTGGGTGTTTAATAATGGGTGCAATTTTCCAATTGTTATATGTAATGGCTATTGATAGTTCGAATGAGCTATTAGTTGAACAAAATAGATTATTCTTTGCAGTTGGTTTTTGTGGGTCATTTACAACACTATCAGCGGTAATTCTTGATGCCAAACAATTGTTTGATATTAACCAATATATTCAATCGTTTATGTATCTCTTTGGGACGATGTTTTCCAGTATAATATTTTTCTTCTTTGGCGTATTTCTTATTAACTACTTTATTCAGAACCAATAAACTATATATTAAATTGTTGAATCAGGGCGTATTGGCGACCCATCAAAGAAACGTCTTAATTTAAATGCATCAAGATTCATTTCGTTAGAATTTTGTATTAATGAGGCTATTGTTTGTCCTGCTGCCGGGCCAATACCAAAACCATGACCACTAAAGCCTGTACCAACATAAAAGCCAGGGATTTGCTCCAATTCACATATTATTGGAACAACATCTGGTGTAGTTTCGACCATACCAGCCCAAGATTCAATAATTTCAACATTTTGTAATTCTGGAAATACATCACCTAATTTATTACTTATTTCATTGATGATTGAATTATTAGGTTTAGGATTAAGTACTCGACAATTTTCAAAAGGAGTTATTTCATCCATCTTCCATTTTTTTGGCATTTTTAATTCATCAAAGAATTCTTGGCCTATTGATAATCTTAATGCGTTAAATTCCTTCCATAATGCTCTTAAATATTTAGGCGCATATTTGAATGTATTTGGCGTAATACTGTGATCTAAAACTGAACCATGAGCTACTGTATATCCACCATCTACGCGCTTTCTTATTCCAATATTCTTATCAAAAATATTTCCTTTAATTGGGGTATCAATTGCACTAGTTCTAGCAACCGTGCTGCGCACTTTTAATTGTGGCAAATTTACTCCAATTGATTGACAGAATAAAGATGACCAAGCTCCGGCAGCACAAAGAACAACAGGTGTTTTTATGATTCCATCCTCAGTAATAACGGCTGATATTTTACCACCCGATTTTTCAATTCCCCTTACAGCACAGTTTGTCTTTATTACTGCTCCTTGTTTTATTGCGCCACGAGCAATAGCTAAACTGGCATGCTGTGGCTCTGCACGGCCATCAGTATGAGTAATGATTCCACCAAGCCAGTTTTTAGCGCCATTACCAGCTTGTTCAAATAATTCTTTTTTTCCAATTAACTTGGTATGGATATCATATGTCTTTGCTAGTTTTAACCAAGAATCAAAAGCAGTTAATTCTTTGTGCGAATAAGCCGTATAAAGACAGCCTTCTTCTCGATACCCAACATCTTCGCCTAATTCTTTAGAAAGATTACGCCATATATTCAAGCTTTTTAGCATCATTGGTATTTCACGTTCATCTCTACCCTGAACTCGAACCCAACCCCAGTTTCTACTTGATTGTTCTCCGGAGATATATCCCTTTTCACATAAACAAACATCTATTCCCTGCTTAGATAAATAATATGCCGCAGAAATACCTACGATTCCACCACCAATGATAACAACACTAGATTGCTGCGGAAGATTAGCTTTATATTGATACCCATTTAGCCACGTATCGTTTACTTGCTCAGTTATAATCATGAGTTAATTTCTATTATAGTTATAGATTCGTGCAGCATATGCGATACTCTTTTACTATTATTATAGTATGTTGTAGAAAATTATTTAATAACCTTAAGAAGAATCTTATGAATAAAATTTCCATAATAATGATTTTCACTTTATTCATGATTTTAAATGGATGTGCAACTCTAGAAACTCCAAATAAATTTGGACTTTTGGAGAATAACGCAATAAATATGAACGGTCATTGGGAGTATATTGGCGATTACAATGAAAATGAAAAACAAATAATTTCTGCTATTAAGGACAGCAGTGGTGTTGTTTATCGTGCAATAAAAACTACTGGAGTCTTTGATGGGAAGTCAAGCGAAAAAGTACGTAAGAACTCACGTGGAGTTGCCCACCTATTTTTTGAAAACTCAAAAAAAATTCAAATAACCCAAACAAATTACTCCATATTTATCAATTTTGATCGTTCAATTGTAGAAGAGTATAGTTTTGGTGAGTTAAAAAAAATTCAACTTGGAAATGTTTCTGCCATGCGATCTTCTGGTTGGGTTGATAAATCTTATTTTATAGAGACTCTTGATGCATACGGAATGAAAATAACTGAAAAATATAGTTTAACAGCCAACAATATTTTAAAGAGGATAATTATTTTCAGGGACAATAAAATGAATGATGTCAAGATTGAGCAGTTATATCGAAAAACTAAGTAGTTTTTCTGTAGTGGATTAGCTCAGCATTCATCCAGAGTTTATCATTCCTGTATTGCTGAATACGCACTGGTAAATAATCTAAATCTATTGCGCACCAGAGAATTGACATTTTAGAAGATCCACTCGCTTGATTCTGGATACCAATAACATTGTATGTTCCCGTCGGCACTTTGATAGTTTTTTCGGGTAATATTTTTGCTTTTATTTCCTTAATTTTATCACCTTCATGAAGGCGGTATATTTTTGTGTTTCGATCATTTTTCAAATCATTCATAATCGCATATTTCAAGGTGATGCGATCATAAACATTCTGAGTCAATGGAAAAGAAGAGCTTAATTGATTCTCTCGTACATACAAAATATTATCTTGCCAGTTGAAATCCAATTGTAATTCTTTCTCTTTGGATGAAAGTGTGTCCAATGAATAATATTTACTCGGTCTTATATAAGTATTGTTAATTTTAAATTCAGCTGTTTCTGTTACAACACCTTTCAAGAAAGCCCCTATAAGACCGGTAGTTTTTAACTTATTAGATATCAGAAAATCATTAGCATCAGTTAATTTTACTGACGTTTTAAGTTCACCAGTAATGCCACGAACAGATACTTTGTAGTCTGCTTCATGCGGATGAAAAAATGAAATATCATCGCCATAAACTGAGGTTGCATAGCTCAGCAAACACGAGATAAAACAATACAGATATAGTAATTTTGTTTTAGCGTGTATCTCAAATTTAATATAAGTGCTCATTTGACTCTTTTGTTAGCTGATTCATCGTATCTTGTATTATATTTCTATGCTCTTCCATTTCTACTAAACTACAATCCTTAGGTATTTCGTATGGCTTACCAATCATTATAATTATTTTTGAAAATGGCTTTGGAATAAAAAAATCATCCCATCTATTGAGTTTCCAATATTTATTAGAAGCGCATGCCATCGGAATGATTGGGGTTTGATTAATTTTAGCCATCAGTGTCACTCCACTCTTAAATGTAAATTTAGGTCCTAATGGTCCATCAGCTGCCGTTACAATAGAAACACCTTGCTTTATAATATTATGTATCCCCATCATAGCTGATGCCCCAGTCCTTACTGCTGACCCCCTGATAACATGCGCACCAGATTTTTTGGCAATTGTTGCTGGTATTTCTCCATCGACAGAAGGGGAAACAATAAAACCTCCATTAAAACCTTTTTTTATCCAAGATAGAATCAATGTTAAACATACGAAACTATGACCATGCCAGTAACACGGAGCGGTTACATTTTTATTCATGATAATATCTTCGACTACCTTATTATCGTCAATAATCTTTGTTTTATATGTGAATGTTAAAAGCTTTATTGCAATTAATAACATGGGCAGGCTAAAGAAATAATAAATTCTTCGCCCTAATGATAGTCGTCTTTTTCCATGGTAAGAAGAGGGTGTTGATTTTTTATTATCATTTAGCATTTTATAAGTTATAGTTTTTATCAGTAGTTAAACATCAAGCCCATTAATACTAATTATTATAATCCACTTTAACCAATCAATGAAAAATTCTATAGAAAATAAATCTTGTAACGAGGTAACTAATTTTGAATTAGATATTGATGTCAATGTTGATACTTTAACTGAATTAATAAACTTACAAGAACAATATGGCAATTATTTTAAAGTAAGATCAGGTAAAGGAAGGTTCGCATATTTTGTTAATGAACCAGAATTAACTAATTCATTGTTAGTTAAAAATCATGGAAATTTCAATAAAGGCCCCGGATTCGAGAGAATTAAAATGCTTCTTGGTAACGGCTTAATTGTAAGTGATGGAAATATATGGCGAAGAGCCAGAAGAATGATTCAACCCACGTTTTCAAGACAAAATATTCATAAATTAATTTCTAAGATGGTGATATGTGCATCTGATAGAGCAGCGTTATGGGATAAGTTAATTTTAAAAGACGAACCAATCAATATTACCCAGCAAACAAGTGATTTTGCATTGGAGCTAATATTGAAATCAATATTTGGTCATAACTATACTAATTTATTTGATGAAAGCGGTGATAATCCATTCTCTTTCTTAAGTGAAGATTCGACACGTGATTTGACCGTGGTCATAAAAATGCGAAATTTGAGAAAATTAATTTTACATATAATCAACACAAGGAAGGAGAGCAGTGAGCTTGATAATGAGTATGATTTTTTGCATATGTATTTAAATGCTACTGACAAAGATGGCCTTAAATTTAGAGATACTGAATTAATAGATGAAATCATTACTTTGATAGTAGCTGGGTATGAAACATCTGCAGGAACACTTAATTGGGTATGGTTACTACTATCACAAAATATTGAAGCAGCTGAGCAACTATATATTGAATCTGATTATTTGCATTCGAATATAGAAAATATTGATATAGAGATGATCAATAATATGAAATTCACTCAAAGTATTCTGGAGGAGACTTTGAGACTTTATCCGCCAGTATGGCTGTTTTCTCGAAGAGCCGTTATAGACACAAAAATTGGCGAGTCATTAATTCCTAATAAATCTGATATATATATTTCACCATATATAATGCACCGAACGACTGAATACTGGAGCAAGCCAAACCTTTTTCAACCCAGTAGATTTATATCAAAGAGAAAGAACAAAAAAAATAATTCCGCATTTATTCCATTTTCCTTGGGGCCAAGACGATGCCTTGGTGAGTATTTCTCTTTTCTAGAAATGAAGATCCACTTAGGCATCATGATTAAAAAATTCCAAATTGAAGTTGGCCCAAGATATAATCCCCAGTTAAATCTTGGTATCAATCTAAGATCAAAAAATGACATATTCTTAAAATTAAGAAAAAGATAATTAAATATGCCCACGAAATACAAAACATTGGTCGATCTTTTTTGCGCCCAAAAAAAAGTGCCTGGTTCTATAAATTTTATTGATGTCAATTCTAATGAGAAATGCATTTCATTTAGTGAATTTTGGATACTAGTTATTAGGTGCTTAGGTTATCTGCAGTCAATTAATATAGGACCTGGTGATGAAATAGTTATCTGCACGAAATCTAATGAAAAGTTTTTAATCGTATTCTGGGCAGCCATACTTGGTGGGATAATCCCGATACCGCTCGCTGTTGGGATTAATAAGGATCATCGTAAAAAAATACTAACAATTGCTAATAATTTATCAAATCCAACACTTATAACAGACCAGAAAGTTAAAGAAAGACTTGATATTTTTAATGAAACAGAGGGTGAATTTCCTCAACTAAAAGATTTTATTGAAAGCGCTATTACTGACTATAGTACTGATATAGATGGAAAGCTTCATGAGGTGCAATCTACCAATATAGCTTTTATTCAATACTCCTCTGGCTCAACTAACGAACCTAAGGGTGTTATCTTGACACATGAAAATCTTACATCAAACATTTATGCTATCGCTGAAGGCCTTGATTTAAAGACGAATGATATCGGGCTCAGTTGGATGCCACTTACACATGATATGGGCTTAATAGGTACTCATATGACATTATTTTCAAATGGGTTAACTCATCATATAATGGATACAGACCTTTTTATAAGAAGGCCATTGATGTGGCTGTCAAAAGTAAATCAGTATCGTGCTTCAATCCTTACATCCCCTAACTTTGGCTACAAACATTTTCTTAAAGCATTCCAGAGAAAATCTATTGATGAACTAGATTTATCTTGTGTTCGATTATTAATTAACGGAGCGGAATCTATTTCATTATCAATTTGCAATGATTTTTTAAATACCTTAAAGAAATATAAGCTTAATCCCTCAGCTATGTTTCCAGTTTATGGTTTAGCAGAAGCGACATTGGGTGTTAGTTTCCCAAAGGCTGGTGACCACTTTCAATCTGTCTCACTGAATCGAAAGCACTTAAATATTGGAAATCAGTGCATAGCAGCCGATCCCAATGAAAATAGTATATCTTTTATTCAGCATGGTAACGCTATTCGTGATTGCCGTATCAGAATTGCAGACAAAAACAACAAGCCATTACCAGGCAATCATATAGGTTATATTCAAGTAAAAGGTGTGAATGTATCGAAGGGAATCTATCGAGATGATATTAAGACGCAAGATCACTTGCTTGATGATGGTTGGCTGGATACAGGTGATTGTGGTGCAATTTATAATAACGGCCTAATCATTACAGGCAGAATAAAAGAAATAATTATTGTTAACGGGCAAAACTATTACCCACATGACATTGAGGAAATAATAATTCGTGGTGGGAATTTTGATTTAGGTAAGATTGTTGCATGTGGTGCCATGGATGAAAACGGTATAGATCAGGTATTAATATTCGTTTTATATAAGAGTGATCTCCAAGTGTTTCCTAGAATAGCTGAACAAATAAGACGTATTATTAGCCAAGAATTAGCTTTAGAGGTTAATCACATATTACCTATTAAAAAAATTCCTAAAACCACAAGCGGTAAATTACAAAGAACTAAACTTGCAAATCAATATTTGAAGGGTGATTTTAGCGAGCACATTAGACAACTTCAAAACTCTGCGGTTGAGCCAGATGGATCCGATCATGCGTCCAGCACATTAAAACATTTACTTGTAATAACTAATGAATATTCTAAAGATATCACTATCAATTCAGATGATGATTTATTCGAGGTAGGTATAAGCTCCCTAACGTTAACTGAGATTATGATGGCTATCGATGAAATTTACCCCAACACTGTTCAAATCGAAGATGTATTTGAACATCCAACATTATCTAAACTTGCAGAATT
>Ga0055584_100001762_pt1 | contig 21268 bp, 18 predicted proteins | sample OSDHelmetaG_FD_58716 | JGI IMG/M metagenome (GOLD analysis project Ga0055584, IMG submission 58716) | Pelagic marine sediment microbial communities from the LTER site Helgoland, North Sea, for post-phytoplankton bloom and carbon turnover... | ecosystem: Environmental > Aquatic > Marine >...
TTTGAACCCCCGACATTCGCCTTGTAAGGGCGACGCTCTCCCAACTGAGCTAATCACCCATAGCACAGAGAGACGCGCATTTTACCGACTTAGGTCAACATGTCAACAACGGCGGTGCTCTCCGCGCTGCAGAAACAGGAAATAATTTAGTTGCCGGGCTACTTACTGGTATGGGTGAAGGAGCCGTCCCAATCCTCGGGTAATACCTCCTCCCGCAGGGTCGCAATGCGCTCCAGATAGACCTCGTACAACAGGGCATTCGGCTCGGCTTCCTGAAGCTGTAGTAGCGATCGCTCGGCGGCATCCCAGTCCTGCGCGAAGTAGAAATCCAGGGCCTTATGGTAGTTGACCACGCGGGAATGTAGCTCTTCGCCTGCCTCGTTCAAGGCACAGATCGGCTCAAAACAGTCGACGGCCTTTATCTTGCCTTTCACCTTGACCCGGTCGATCAGCCGAAACAGGAAATCCTGATCCAGGCCGGTAAGGGCCGCCTCGCCTACCAGCAATTTGATGCCGTAGAACTTGGTCAGGCCTTCGAGACGTGAGCTCAGGTTTACGGCATCGCCCAATACGGTATAGGAGCGGCGGTAGATCGAGCCCATGTCGCCGACGTTCATCATGCCGGAGTTTATGCCAATGCCGATCGCAACCTCCGGATAGTTCCGCTCCATGAAGACGGGCTTCATCTCTTCTACCTTATCAAGCATCAACAGCGCGGCAGTGATGGCGTTCTTTCTATGGTTGGGATCTTCCAGCGGCGCACCCCAGAATGCCATCACCATATCGCCAACGTATTTGTCTATGGTGCCATTGTTCTCGAAAATAATCTGCGTAATGGGCGTGAAGAAATCATTCATTAATTTCTTCAGTTCGGTCGCGCTGAGCGACTCGGAGATGGTAGTGAAGTTGCGGATATCGCAGAACAGAACGCTCAGGTCCTTACTCTCACCATCGAAACTGTAGTTGTCGGGATCATCCAGCATGGAATCGATGTGGGCCGGTGGCACATATTGATCGAACATGCCCTTGATGGTCTTGCGCGTCTGACTCTCACTAAGAAAGCCGTAGATAAGATTCATCACAGTGATCAAGAGAATCAACATCAACAGAAGTACTATGGGATAGTCCAGCTTGTAGATATCCCATAGCTGGAAATTACCCCACAGCGAAGCGCCAAACAAGGCGGCACCCGTCGCCGTCATCGTCGCCGCCCCCATGACTGGAAAGACTGTCGCCATGAGCAGCCCCAGGACAGCCAGGCCCGCGAAATAGGCGCCCGCGGCCCAGTCTTGCCGGTAGGGAAAATAGATGTCGCTCGGCGGAATGAACGTTGAAAACACCGATTCTGTGGAGCTTTCGCCGCCGGAGTCGACCTCCACCGTGGTAACCGAGTCCAGCAAGGCGTTAAGCATATTGGCGTGCACCTCAACTCCCGGATAGAGTCGATCCAGTGGCATGGCACGAATATCACCTAGCCCGGGTGCGCTGGTGCCCACCAGTACCAGGCTATTCTGCAACTGCTCCCTCTCCTTCTCGCTCAGGGTGTCGCGCAGCACATCGGTAGCGGATATATAGGGGAAGGAGCTGTCGTCGAATTCTGAAGACGGGCCTATATAAGGAACGATGACCTTCGCTAGGCCGTCGGTGGGAATCTCGAATCTACCTGCCCCCGAGCCCACGGCGACACCGCGCACGACTTCAAGCCCATCGTAGTTCTCGGTCAGCAGTTCGTAGCCCTCGGCAAAATTGTAGACACGAATCATCTCAAGCGAGAGCGTCGGATACAGCTGCGAGCCATAACGCATCAACAGCGGAACGCGCCGCACCACACCGTCAACATCGGGCACCTGATTCATGCTGCCGCTGCCGAGCGCCGCTTCTTGTAAGATACCTATGTTACCGGTATAGCCAGTCATGTCGGACAGGCTCGCCGATTCGGCAAGCTCCTCGCCAATATCCACTATGGACTTGGGTAACTCGTTGTAGGTCGCTGTCGACTGCGGCGTGAAATTAATAGCCAGCACAACGTCGATGCCGCTCTGCATCGCGTTGGCGAAATACTGATCGGCGTTAATCTGTGGCTCTATCCGCTCCAGCGTCTCGCTGAATCCCGCATCGAGTTCGCTAAGATCGATGGGAGCCAATAGGTCGCGGATGTCGCGGTCGGGCTCCGGGAAGGTGATGTCGAAACCCACCACCAATACGCCATAGTCGCGCAGCTTCTCAGTTAACTGCCCCACCTTGATGCGATTCCACGGGTACTGGCCCTCGGCCTGCAGCGAGCGCTCGTCGAGGTCAACGATGACGATCTTGTTGTCGGGCGATTTGACATGCTTCGGCATGACGCTGAGCCGTTGATCGAATACCAGATGCTCGAGGCGTTCGATAATGCCGTCGATAATTGGGGGTGGGCTTACCTGCAACCAGAGGATGAAACAGGTGCTGAAGATTCCCAGATAAATAGGCAGCCTCTTGCCTTCAGAGACAAAGCGGCGAATGGGTTGTAGCCATGCTGAATGATTCATCTAGGGCACCTAGCGCCTTTCGCCTATAATCTCAGGGAGTGAAAAGATTATATGCCAAAGAGCCTATACATAAAACGGACGAGATAGTATGTTGCGCCTTCAGCCGCCGGGATTGCACCACCACCGCCTGGCGCTATCCAGGCAAGCAGCAAGATGAGTAGCAGATGAAGATCTTTAAGGAATTCCGTTTCGAGGCCGCCCACAGGCTTCCCAATGTCCCAGTCGAGCACAAGTGCGCACGCCTGCATGGCCACTCCTTCGTGGTCAGGGTCGAGGTCGAGGGACCCGTGGGAGACGAGAGCGGCTGGGTCATGGACTTCTCCACAATCTCGGAGGCATTCGATCCGATCTTGGCGCGCCTGGATCACTACTACCTGAATGAGATTCCCGGCCTCGAGAACCCCACCAGCGAGGTCCTTGCGCAGTGGATATGGCAGGAACTCAAACCTGGCCTACCGGCACTTTCCACTATCGAGATTCGCGAGACTTGCACTAGCGGCTGCGTATACAGCGGCAGCTAAGCCTGGAATGGGCTAGCCGCCTACGAATTGCATCGGCTCTATGGCTTCGTCTCGCAGTATCTCAATAGGCACTCGCGCCTTCGCCTTAACCAACTGCTTGCTGATCATAAATTCCTTCGGCCGCGCCACACAGTCTGCCGCGATGACCACCCCATCCTTCAGATAGAACAGCGCGAAGCTAGCCGCCTCGCCGCCGTCTGCGGTGCCCCGCATCACCATCTGATCGTAGCCACTGCTCAGCCCCACCATCTGCAACTTGACCGAGTATTGGTCTGACCAGAACCAGGGCACGGCATCGTAAGCCAGTTCCCTGCCACAGATATTGGCCGCGGCGGTCCGTGCCTGATCGTTGGCATTCTGCACGGACTCCAGACGAATGCGACTCTGATAGATCAGATTGGGGTGCCAAGTGCAGTCCCCTGCTGCGAATATATGCTCATCGCTAGTACGGCAATATTCATCAACATGTATGCCGCCCTCAGTCTCCAGTCCGGCCGCCTCCGCCAAAGCCGTATTGGGATCTACGCCTATACCGACTATTATGAAGTCCACTACAGTCTCCGAGCCATCGCTGCTACTAATCATCTTCTTAGCATCCTCGTCTTCGATGGCGTCGACAACACTCGTCGTGCGAATGTCGACATCGTTTGACTCGTGGAGGCGCTGCATATAGGTAGACATCGTCTCGCTGGTGACTCGCTGCAAGATTCGCTCAGCCATCTCGAACAGGATCACGCCGATACCGGCCTGACTTAATACTGCCGCGGCTTCGAGCCCGATGTAGCCACCGCCGATGACAGCGGCCCGTCGCCCGGGTTCGACCTGTTTCGAAAGTTCGGCAATATCCGCCGCATTGCGAATGGTAAAGACATTCGCCAGGCCTGCAGCAGGAGCATACTGTCGTGGGCTCGCGCCGGTGCATAGCGCCAGCTTGGCATAGCCTCTCTTCTGTCCGTCTTCGAGAAAAACCTGCTGCGCCAGGCGATCTATGCTCGTCACGCGGGTAGAGAGCAGTAGCTCGATATCATTATCTTCGTAGATCTTCGCGGGGCGCAGTCGCATCGCGTCTAGATCCTTCTTGCCCGCCAGATGCTCCTTGGAAAGCGGCGGTCGGTGGTAGGGTAGTTCCGCCTCTTCGCCTATCAGGGTAATAGGCGCAGTCCAGCCCTCCCTGCGCAGTTGCAATGCGAGGGAAACACCGGCATGGCTCGCGCCGATGATGATGCAGCTGTCACTCATAATGGTTTCCTTAAGTTCTGGCAGGCACTAGCCCGAGAGCTGCCAATCGATTGCTGCCTTGTTCTGCTTCACCAAATACTCGTTAGCTTTCGAGAAGTGATGATTTCCGAAGAAACCGCGACTCGCCGAGAGCGGAGAAGGATGCGGGGACTGTAAGACGAGGTGTTTGTTTCTATCGATCATCGCGCCTTTTTTCTGCGCGTAACTGCCCCATAGAATAAAGACTATGCCGGCAGCGTTCTCGTTTAGCTCATGAATGATTCGATCGGTAAACTGCTCCCAGCCCTTGCCCTGATGGGACGCAGCGAGGCTGGCCTCCACCGTCAGCACAGCATTGAGCAGTAGCACGCCCTGCTCGGCCCATTCATTCAGACAGCCGTGCGGGGGCGCTTGAAATCCTACATCGGCTGCTAGCTCCTTGTAGATATTCCTTAGCGAGGGGGGCACGGCTACGCCATGACGAACGGAGAAGCAGAGGCCGTGGGCCTGGCCGGGGCCGTGGTAAGGGTCCTGCCCCAGAATCACGACCTTCACCCTGTCGAAGGGGGTTGAATTCAAGGCCGAGAAGATTTCTGCGCTAGGCGGGTAAATAGTCTTGCCCAATGCCTTCTGCTCGCGGAGAAATTGCCGCAGTACCGTCATATAGCTCGCAGCGAATTCGGCCTGCAGGCGCTCGCGCCAGGAACTCTCTAGCTTTATCTCTCTGGCCTGCGACTCGCTCGCGCTCACTCTCTACCCCGTCTCACTGCTAGCCGGGTTCTTTCTGCGGCCGCATATGGGGAAACAGCAGCACATCTTTGATCGAGGCAGAATCGGTAAAAAGCATCACGAGTCGGTCGATGCCGATGCCCTCGCCCGCTGTCGGCGGCATGCCGTATTCCAGCGCGGCGACATAGTCGTGATCGAAGTGCATGGCCTCGTTGTCACCCGAGTCCTTCTGCGCGACCTGCTGCTGAAAACGTTCTGCCTGATCTTCCGGGTCGTTAAGCTCCGAGAAACCATTCGCCAACTCCCTGCCCCCGATGATCAGCTCAAATCTATCCGTGATCTCGGGATTCTCCTCGTTGCAGCGTGCCAGCGGTGAGACCTCGATAGGATACTCGGTAATAAATGTAGGCTGATCGAGCTTGTCCTCTACCTTCTGATCGAAGATCTCCATCAATATCTTGCCCTTGGGCCAGGCCTCATCGAAATGCACATCGAGACTCTTCGCCAAAGCCGCGACGGACTCCTTCGATGCGAAGGCCATATCGTCCTCAACCGCGCAGTGCTGCCGAATCGAATCGGTAACCGACAGCCGCGCAAACGGCTTCGCAAAATCGTACTCGGAGCCCTGGTAGCTAACCGTGCTACTGCCCCCGATCTCGATCGCTATCTTGCGAAAGAGATCTTCCGTAAGGTCCATCAGGTCTTGGTAGCGAGCGTAGGCTTGGTAGAATTCCAGCATGGTAAACTCGGGATTGTGTCGCGTCGACAAGCCCTCGTTCCTGAAATTTCGATTGAGCTCGAAGACGCGCTCGAAGCCGCCTACGACCAAACGCTTGAGATACAGCTCCGGCGCCACGCGCAGATACATATCCTGATCCAGTGCGTTGTGATGGGTTATGAAGGGTCTCGCGGTAGCGCCACCGGGTATAACTTGCATCATGGGGGTTTCTACCTCCATGAAATCCAGGGATTCGAAATATTGTCTTATGAAGCGCAGGATGCGTGACCGGGTCTGAAAGATTCGGCGCGACTCCTCATTCACGATCAGGTCGACGTAACGCTGGCGGTAGCGCATCTCGGTATCCGTCAGCCCCTTGTGCTTGTCTGGCAACGGGCGCAGCGACTTGGTGAGCAACTCGAATTCGGCGGCCCGCAGCGTTAACTCGCCCTTGCCTGTCTTAAACATCTCGCCCTGCACGCCGATGATGTCGCCCAGATCGAAGGACTTGATCTCCTCGGCCTGCTCTTCGCCGAAGGATTTATTATTGATATAGATCTGCATCTGCCCGCTGCCATCCTGCACGACGACGAAGGGGCCGCGCATGCGAACGATTCTGCCAGCGATGGTGGCCTTGACGGCGAGCGCCTCTAACTCTTCCTTCGACTTGTCTTCATATTGCGCCGCTAGTGCCGCTGCCGAGTGCTCCCGAACGAATCCGTTAGGGTATGCCACGCGCTTCGCTCGAATCGCCGCGAGCTTTTCCCTGCGCTGCGCGATGAGCTTGTTCTCGTCCAGATGTTCTTCGGTCATTTCGTCCTGCTTCCTGTTGCTCTTGTTCGATTCTGTGTGCTGCTAGTCACGATGGGCCAACAAGCTCTGTCCTAAAGACCCATCTTCAGGCTGGCCTCGATAAACTTGTCCAGGTCGCCATCCAGCACGGCACCCGTGTTGCTTACCTCGACATTGGTGCGCAGATCTTTGATGCGAGACTGATCCAGGACATAGCTGCGAATCTGACTTCCCCAACCGATGTCTGCCTTCGACTCTTCGACGCTCTGCGCCTCTTCTCTCTGCTTCAATTCTTCCAGCTCATACAGCTTCGCCTTTAGCTGCTTGATTGCCATATCCTTGTTCTTGTGTTGCGAGCGCTGGCTCTGGCATTGCACCACAATGCCACTTGGCTCATGGGTCAGGCGAATCGCGGAGTCGGTCTTGTTCACGTGTTGGCCGCCGGCGCCGCTCGCCCTATAGGTGTCTATCCTCACCTGTGACATATCGAGGTTGACCTCGATATCGTCGTCGATCTCCGGCGAGACGAATACGGAGGCAAACGAGGTATGGCGTCGGCTGCCGGAGTCGAACGGCGACTTGCGCACCAGTCGATGCACGCCCGTCTCCGTGCGCAGCCAGCCAAAGGCAAACTCACCACTGATCTGCAGGGTTGCGCTCTTGATCCCGGCCACGTCGCCGCCGGATACTTCGACGAGTTCGGTCTTAAAACCCTTCGCCTCGCCCCAGCGCAAATACATCCTAAGTAACATCTCGGCCCAATCCTGCGCTTCGGTGCCGCCCGAGCCCGCCTGAATATCCAGATAGGCATTGGCCTCATCCAGATCGCCAGAGAACATCCGTCGAAACTCCAGCTTCTCTAGTCCGGCGCGCAGCTGGTTCAGGTCTTTGTTAGCGGCATCGAATAGTTCCTGATCGGATTCCTCCTGCGCGAGGGTGAGCAGATCTTCTACCTCGCTGATGCCGGCGTCCAGTTTTTCGATGGTCTGCACCACCGCTTCCAAACTGGCTCGCTCCTTTCCCAATGCCTGTGCATAGTCCGGCTTATCCCAAACCGAGGACTCTCCCAGTTCCAACTCGACCTCTAGCAGGCGCTCCTTCTTGGTCTCGTAGTCAAAGATACCCCCTGAGGCTATCCGTGCGATTCGTGAGTTCCTTCAATGTCCCTAATTGACTGTTTATCTCCAACATCTTGCAAAATCCTGTGACCCTGACGAGCAAAGCCAGCATTTTACCTTATAAAGCGCCGCGAGTGGGCGCCCAGACGCGGCTATTTTAGCTGGCGGAAAGTGTGTAAGCTCTACTCTCACTCCAGCCTGGAAGAATTATTCTCCGTCCTGCCGTCACCGGCCAACGCCGCAATGAAAGTACAGAACGCCGACATCAGCTGGCTCGAATCCGGGCTACCCTATTCCACAGAATTTCAGGACATCTATTACTCCGAGGCCGACGCGCTCGCCGAGAGTGAGCACGTCTTCCTGAGCGCAAATAGCTTGCGCGAGCGCTGGCTGAACTCGGACCGGGACTACAGCTTCCGCCTCGGCGAGCTGGGCTTCGGCGCTGGACTCAACTTTCTGCAAACCTGCAAGTTGTGGCTGTCCAGCAAGAGGCGACCACAGCATCTGCACTACATCGCCTTCGAGAAATACCCGCTGAGGCACGAATACATGCAGCAGGTACACGCATGCTGGCCGGCGCTTGCTGAACTTAGCGCCTCGTTGCTCTCGCGCTACAGCGATCACGGCGGCGGCTGTCATCGCATCAAACTCGACGCCAGCATCACACTCGATCTGTATTTCGGCGATGCTAAAGAACAGTTATGGCGGCGCATGACCCAGGCCTGTCCAGCCATACACTGCTGGTATCTCGACGGCTTCTCTCCGGCACGCAATGCAGAACTCTGGCAGGCATCCTTGATGGGGCTGGTAGCGGCCTCCAGCGAGATCGGCACGACGCTGAGCAGCTACAGCGTCGCAGGCAAGGTGCGCAATGCGATCCTGGACGCGGGCTTTGAGGTGCAGAAGATTGAGGGTTTCGCCGAGAAGCGGCATAGCCTGTTCGCCACAAAGACAGAACCGACCCCCACGCCTGCCAATACGATGCGTCGCACGCCGTGGTTCATTCTACCCAAACCCCGCTTCGCTGGCAGGACTGCCGCGGTCGTAGGCGCAGGCCTCGCAGGCTGCAGCACCGCGTACAGCCTCGCCCAGCGTGGCTGGCAGGTGACGGTTTTTGACGCGGGGGACGGCCCTGCCGCGGGCGCGTCGGGCATGGCGCGTATGGCGCTGCGCTGCCGGCTCTTCAATACGACATCAGAGGAGGCAGAGTACTACCTGCAGGCCTACCTGTTCGCACTGCGCCAGTTCGCCGACTTCGACGAAGTCGACTGGGACCCTTGTTCCGTCTTGCAGCTGCTGGGCGCCATGAACAAGAAGACACCCCTGCGTGAGGAGAACCTACGCGAGATCTATTCGAGGCAGGTCGTAGAACTACTGGATGCCACCGCCGCCTCACAGCGCGCCGGGCTGGCCCTGCCCGACGCCGCCTGGCACTTCCCGCAGGCTGGCGCGATTCGCCCCGCCTCGCTCTGCCGCCGCTATCTTGCACATCCCAATATCAGCAGCCTGTTCAACACCCCCATTACTTCGCTTGTGCAGCGTGAAGGTCGGTGGCACTTGCTGGCTACAAACGATGAGGCAGCAATCGCGGATGCCGTGGTAATCGCCAATAGCCACGGCGCCACTACGTTCTCACAATGCGCCACATTGCCCCTAAAGCACTCTCGCGGGCAGAGTACGGCAGTAATTAGCTCCGAAGCTAGCGAGCAGCTACGCTGCGTGGTCAGCGGCGGGCGTAGCGTATTTCCGAGCTCCGCGGGTCGCCACATTATCTCTGCCAGCTATGCCCAGGGCGACGATCTACAGGTTTCGAGTGCGGACCAGCGGGAGAATATACGCCTGGCTAGGGAAGTCTTCACTGATGAGGCGAGTCTAAGCGATGAGCCCGCTGCCGACCGGGTCGCGCTGCGCTGCAACAGCGCGGATCGCATTCCGATCGTGGGCATGGCACCGGATAGGGAGCGTATGCGCGAGCGCTTTGGTGCCCTGGCGCTCAATGCCAAGGCCGAATTCGAGAAGACAGGCGAGTACCATAGCGGACTCTACTTGAACGTAGCACATGGCTCCAATGGCCTGGCTAGCTGCCCACTGAGCGCAGAGTACCTGGCGAGCCTGATATGTGGTGAGAATCTGCCGCTGAGCCGCGACATGGCAATGCGATTGAGTCCGGCGCGCTTCCTGATCAGCGAACTGAAGAAGCAACGCAGCTAACGGTTATAGAAACCCTGTAGCAATTTGCTCATGGCCTCGACATCGGCCACGCCCGCACACTCGCGGATCGAGTGCATAGCAAAACTCGCCACCCCTAGATCCACTGTAGTGATTCCAAGAAGGGCCGATGTGATCGGTCCAATCGTGCTGCCACAGGCCATGTCCGAACGCATAACAAAAGACTGATGGTCTACACCAAGTCGGTTGCATAGCGACTTCAGTAGCGCGACGGACTGGCTCGTGCTCGCGTAGCGTTGATTCGCATTGATCTTGATAACGGGCCCGGCATTGAGTTTGGGCGAGTGCTCGTTGTCGTGACGATCGGCGAAGTTCGGATGAACGCCGTGGGCATTGTCTACCGAGAGCAGAACGGAGTTCTGAATCGCTCTATCGAACGCGGTCTCGGCGCCCGCCGCTGAACCGCCTGCAGCTTCCATCATGCGCTGCAGAACCGACTTCAGGAACGGGCCCTCGGCACCGGAGGCTGAAACCGAACCCACCTCCTCGTGATCGTTGCACACCAAGATACTGGCCGCGTCATCCTTGCTGTCGATCAAGGCCTCGAGGCCAATGAAGCAGCTCAGGAGATTATCGAGTCGCGCGGAACTGATGAACTGTTTGCGCAGACCAGTTAACGCAGGCGCCTGCGTGTCGTACAGGCTTAGCTCGTGCGACAGGATCAACTCGGCATCCCCATGACCCGCATCGCTCAGATGACTGAGCAAGTATTTCTCGAGGCTGAACTTCTCGTCTTCGTCTAGCTGCAGCAGTAGCGGAGGTAGTTCCTTCTGCTTATTAATTAAGCGCCCTTCGTTCGCGGTGCGGTCCAGGTGTATGGCGAGGCTAGGGATAATCGCGACGGGATCTCGCAGGTCGATCAGCGTGGAGGCTAGCGCACCCCCGCTCGTCTGGTAGTTCACCCTGCCCGCGATAGACAGGTCCCTATCGAACCAGGGATGTAGTAAGGCACCGCCATAGACCTCAACGCCCAGCTGGGCATAGCCCTTGTTGGTGACATCGGCATTGGGCTTTATCTTGAGACAGGGACTGTCTGTGTGGGCGCCGGCGATTCGAAAACCCGCTTCGGCCAAGTCGCCAGCGCCGGTCTTGAACGCGATGATTGCTGAATCGTTGCGCGTAACATAGTAACGCGCGTTCTGCTCGAGGCTCCAGCTGTCGGTAGATTCCAGGCGCTTAAATCCAGCCGCCTCCAACGCCGCCGCCATATTCGCGACCGCGTGAAAGGGTGTGGGAGACTGCTGCAGAAACTGCAGCAGTCCGCTTAAACGATCCGTGCTTGCCAACTGTGTTCAACCACCTGCGCGGTTAGAGGATATCCAGAAGCTCTACGTCGAAGATCAAGGCAGAGTTAGGTGGAATTGCCGGCGTGGGCGATGCTTCGCCGTAGGCCATACTCGCCGGTATAAACAGGCGCCACTTGTCACCTACAGACATGAGCTGCAGGCCTTCGGTCCAGCCACTGATAACCTGTGACAGGCCAAACTGCGCCGGCTCACCGCGGTCCACCGAGCTATCGAACACGGTGCCGTCGATCAGGGTGCCGTGGTAGTGCGCCAGCACGCTGTCTGTTGCCGTGGGCGAGGCACTGCCTTCCGGACCCGACTCTAACACCATGTACTGTAGGCCAGACTCCAGCGTGACTACTCCCTCGGCGTTTGCATTGCTTCTCAGGAATTCTTCGCTGGCAGCGGTGCTCTCCGCGAGCGCCGCCTGCTGCTGCTCGGCCATGCGTGTCTGGAAGATCTGTATGGCGGCGAACATTTCTTCGTTGCTCATCTTCACGTCGCCGTTCACTGCATCGAGCAGACCCACGACGAAGTTGTCCAGATCGACGCCATTTAGTATCTGCTGGGATTGCAGATTCTGGCCAATATTGACGCCGATGGAATAGGCGATTCTGTCGTCGTCGCTTTCGAGGCTAACATCGCCCTGAGCGAATAGCTGCGCGCTGAATAGTGCTGTTACCAAGCAAGTCAGAATCCAGCTCTTGCGTGTACTTATGTTCATACAATTTTCCTTTAATTCGTTAGACAATTGCCTACTAAGGGGTTAAATCCGGTCAGCGACAAGGCCTCGCATACTAACTGGGACCGCCGCGAATTTCCAGCCCTTCTCGACCCGGACACGGCCTGTGCCGAGGCGCCGTAAGTGCTAGTGAGCTTGATTTCACTAGGATAGAATGCCCTATGAATCGGCCAAACAGACAGCTTTCGAAACGACGCTCGCCTACCTGGCGGGCGCTGTTAATTTGTCCGCTGCTGCTACTCACCGCCTGCGCAGATCGCTACACCGTAGCCATTAATAATCAACCGGTGTTCGACCCCACCGGACGGCTGTTTGACGGCAGGCTCGCCGACCCGGACCTGCAGGGCTGCGTCAATATCGCCATGCAGAATCAGAATATACAGAACGCCGAGTTACTCCGAGTCCTGGCCTGCGCCAACTCGGAGGTTGAGACCCTGGAGAACATCGACCAATTGCCGCAACTGCGGTTCCTGGAGCTGAGTAATAACCGCATTCACGAGATTAGCGATCTACTAAGACTCGGCTCTCTCGGCGGGCTCGACCTGAGCAACAACGCGATCACCGACATCAGCACGCTGCTGAACATGCCCAGTCTTGTCACGGTCAATCTATCGGGGAACCCCGAGATACCCTGCCAGCAGTTGGATATTCTGGGGCAGCGCCTGGGGAATAACCTGACCCGCCCCGCTACCTGCAGGAATGGCCGCTAGGCTGGCAGGCCGCTGTGGAAGCGAAACTCCGCATCTGGCGTGGTGATTAGTCGGCTCTCTGCGTCGGCAAAGCGCGCCACCTTCGCCGCGATGTCACCCTCGGCATTCTCCTGCGCGAGCGCAAGATAGTCCTCGAAGTGTCTCGCCTCGGACCGTAGCAGGCTCGTATAAAACTTCTGCAGTTCGCTATCCAATAGCGGCGCCAACTTGGCGAAGCGCTCGCAGGATCGGGCCTCGATTAGAGCGCCGACGATCAGCGTATCGACTAGCTGCTCCCGCTCCCCCTCCTTCGCGATCAACTCACGCAGCGACGCGGCGTAGCGCGACGAACTTAGGCGGGCATAATCGATGGCACGCCGCTCGAGTATCTCGACCACCTGCTGAAAGTGCAAAAGCTCCTCGCTCGCCAGCTGCGACATCTTACGCAGGAGATCCGGCTTCTCCGTATGGCGAAACATCAGGTTCATCGCCGTGGCCGCCGCCTTCTTCTCGCAGTTGGCGTGGTCGATGAGCAGAGTTTCCTGATTCTCCAGCGCGGCCTGCAACCAGGCATCCGGCGTTTCGCAGTGGAGGAAATTATTAATAGCAGAGAGTGTCATAGAGCGAACAGGGCAATTTAGCGAGCTGGATCAGTGACGAGTCTTTTCGTTCAAGTCTTTCTTGGAGTCGTCGTCAGCCAGTTTCTCGACGGCGGCGATCGCTTCTTCGTCTTCGGCCAGAGCCTCGCGCTCTAGTTTCTTGGAGGTCTTGGCGCCCAGGGTCTTGAGATCTTCTACACGCTTGATCAGGTTGCCAGTACCGGAACGCAGCTTATTGTGCGCCTTGTCGTAGCTCTTGCGTGTCGATTCGATCCGCGCCCCGATGTCTTCGAGATCGGCGATGAAGTTGACGAACTTGTCGTAGAGCCCGCCCGCCTTCTCGGCGATCTCTACCGCATTCTGATTTTGCTGATCGAGGCGCCACAGGTTCTGCGCGAGTTTTAGCGTGGTTAGCAACATCGTCGGGCTGACGAAGACGATGTTCTTCTCGAAGGCATACTGCGACAGCGCCGGGTCGTTCTGAACCGCGACCGAATAGGCGGCATCGATCGGCATGAACATGAACACATAGTCCAGCGAGCTTATGCCGGCGAGCTTCTGATAGTCCTTGCCCGAGAGCGCCTTGACGTGACTGCGTACCGATTGGATATGCTGCTTCAGCAGGCTCGCTCTTTCTTGCTCGTCGTCTGCCGAGCAATAGGCATCCCAGGCCTTCAGCGACACCTTGGAATCGATGATGATGTCGCGCGACTCGGGTAGATGCACCACGACGTCCGGTTGCAGCTTGCCACCCTCTTGAGACTGCTGGCTTACCTGGGTCTCATACTCCCTGCCCTTCACCAGGCCAGAATTTTCCAATAGGCTCTCCAGAACCATCTCACCCCAATTGCCCTGAGCCTTGTTGTCGCCCTTCAGCGCATTGGTTAGATTTACCGCGTCTTCGCTGATCTGTGCGTTCAGTTCCTGTAGCTGCTTGATCTCGCGCCCTAATGAGAATCTTTCTTTAGACTCTTTATCGTAAGTCTCCTCGACGCGCTTCTCGAACTGCCTGATCTTCTCCTGCAGCGGGCTCAGCACGGTCGAGAGGCTCTCCTTGTTGTTATCAACGAACTTCTTGCTCTTGTCTTCGAATATCTCGTTCGCGATGTTCTTGAAGGCGACGCTGAGCTGCTCCTTAGAATCCTTAAGAAACTCCAGATCCCTGCCGTGCTGTTTCTGCTCCAGCTCAAGGCTAGTCTCCAGCTTGGTTTTCTGTTCCCGCAGCGACTGCAATTCGCTGGAAAGCGATTGCATCTCAGTATTAGTCTTCTGAAAGGACTGCTGCAAGGCCAGCAGTTCGGCTTCTCGCGCGAGCAGTTTTTCGCGCGCCGAGAGCTCGGACAGCTTAAGTTGCTGCGACTGGCGGAATGACCAAATAAGGAGTGCTATGAGACCAAGGGCTACAACAATGACTACGCTAATTACCAGGGAATCCATAGGTCTCGCAATACTATCGATAGCCTCGAGGCGACGATCCGATCAAACGCGGATCGCCAGAACGCCTCTAGCTGAGATTGTCGTTGATAACGAGCAGTAACTCCGCCGTGAGATCGGCAAGGTCGTCGCTCGTGTCCAGGGGTTCGGCGATAACGGTAATCACGCCATCGGCATCGACGAGGCGCACGCTGAAGTCTCGCTCCGCGGCCATGGCAGCCGAATCGTCGCGGCTAAACAGCCTGCCGATGAAGCCGGGCTCGTCTTCGTCCTCGCCAATGCCGGAGAAGCGTACATTGAGGAAGGCGAGGTCGCGATCGTTCTCGAGTATATCTATGCCCGCCTCATCCAGCGCAGACCTTACCAGCACCCAGGCGCGATTGTAGTCGAGGCGTAGCTGCAATACCTGGCCGCCCTCGCCATCGTCGATTATGTTCGCCTTACGTTCTGCCTCGATGCTGCCTGCCAACAGGCTGGCAGACGAAGCCTGATAGACATCGTTGCGATCGGCCAGGTACTGCGACAGGCTGTCGAGAATCTGGCGCTCCCGATCCTCCGAGCTGGAGGTCTCCGGCCAGGTGGTGATGACCGGCGCTGGCTCGCTGCGCGGGCTCTGCAGGTGAATCACGTAGATCTCCGAGTAACCCGAATGCAGGCCCGGCTCTATCGTCACGCGGTATTTGTGCCGGGTCTCAAGATTGCTATCCACTTCCAGCCAGCTGGTCTCCATGATGCCGGAGCTAGGGTTCTCATATTCGAGAATCACCTGTAACTGCGTCCAGTAATCGCGCACCAGCGGCCACACCTGCCCGGGGGTCGCGTCTAGCACGATCCAGCTTCGGTCGGCGAGATTCTGAATAATTACCCCTTCGCGGCGGCTCGCCTCGATCGGCTTCGGCAGGGGGATGTCCTCGAAGGGCTGCGCCGAGGCCGATACCTGCTCGGGAATCACATACAGCTCATCGAGGGTGTAGCTATCGAGATCATCGGGGACGCTCATGACGGGCAATACCGGCGCCTCCATGTAGTCATCGCCACGATCGCGAAAGGGTCCGTTCTCGCCGGCCAGGTAGTTACAGCCGGACAATAGCGGGATCAGACCGAGTAGGATTAGGGTGTTACGCATGCAAAAACGTTCCTGTAGTGCTTCTATCAATTCGATTCTCACGCCTCGATGCCAGCGGCAGCGAGGGCCTCCCGAACTTTGACGTGATATTGCCCATCAAGTTCCACCAATGGCAATCTTATTCCGGTACCGATCTTCCCCATGGCCTGCAGGGCCCACTTCACGGGGACTGGATTGCCCTGCAGAAACAGATCCCGGTGCAGCGGCGCAAGCTTCGCGTCGATCTCTTCGGCCGCGGCCGTCTCCCCCGCCAGCGCGTGCACGCACATCTGCGCCATCAGCGCCGGTGCGACATTCGCCGTAACCGAGATAGTGCCATCGCCGCCAGCCAGGGTGAGCTGTCGACTAAGCGCATCCTCGCCGCTGTAAATAGCCAGCCGCTCGCCACAGTGCTCGATAAGCTCGAGCCCGCGCGCCAGATCGCCCGTCGCGTCCTTGATCGCGACGATGTTTTCGAATTCTGTCAGACGCTTGACCGTCGCCAATTGCAGGTCACAGGCCGTGCGACCCGGCACGTTGTAGAGTATCTGTGGGATGTCTACCCGCTCGGCGATGTACCGGAAATGCTGAAACAACCCCTCCTGCGAGGGACGGTTGTAATAGGGCGTGACCAGCAGCGCGGCATCGGCGCCGTGATCCTTTGCTGACTGCGTAAAGAATAGCGCCTCGTCGGTATTATTCGATCCGGTGCCCGCGATAACCGGGATGCGCCCCTTCACCTCGTTCACGCAATGCGCGACCAGGTCGCAGTGCTCCTCGATGCTGAGTGTCGCCGACTCGCCAGTTGTGCCGACGATAACGATGGCGTTCGTGCCAGACTCGATATGCCACTCGAGCAGCTTGTTCAGCGTAGGCAGGTCCAGCGCCCCATCGGGTAGCATCGGGGTTACGATGGCGACAATACTGCCGCGAATTTGATCGCTCATGGGGAAACCTGTCACTGAAAATGAAGGAATTTTATCACAGGGCGGCTACATCGACCAAAGCACGAAGGCATTAGCTAGGCAGCGTCATTCTGCCCCTGTGCTGCCTCGCTGTTCGATTGCACCTTATTCGGCCAGGCATTGATGATCGCCTTGATGAGCGTCGCCAGCGGGATGGCGAAGAATACGCCGGCCAAGCCCCAGATTCCACCGAACACCAAGACGGCGGCGATAATGGCGACCGGATGCAGATTCACCGCCTCGGAGAAGATCACCGGCACCAGCACGTTGCCATCGATGAGCTGCAAGATACCGTAGGCCAGGAGCACCGTGTAGAACTCGCTGCCAATCCCCCACTGCACATAGGCCACCGCAGCCACCGGGATAGTCACTACCGTCGCACCAATATAGGGGACGATTACCGACAGGCCTACCAGTACCGAGAGCAGCAAGGCGTAATTGATGCCCAGCAGTACGAACATGAAGTAGCTAACGCTACCGACGATAAATATCTCGAGCACCTTGCCGCGGATATAGTTGGAGATCTGCTGATCCATCTCCTGCCAGATGCGATTCATCAGGGGTCGATTGCGCGGCAGGAAATTGCCCGCCCAGTTGATGAGCTCCGACTTATCCTTCATCACGAAGTAAACCAGGATCGGAACCAGCACCAGAAACACGATCCACGCGATGATGCTGGGAATACTCGCCAGCGAATATTCCAACACCGTCTGCCCGTAGCCACCCAACTCGCCGCGCACGCCATCAATGAACTCGCGGATCTGTGCCTCGGAGAACAGGTTCGGGTAGTTCTCAGGCAGCAGCAGCAGCGAGGCCTGCCACTGGCTGATCAGGTTCGGCAGTTCGTTAACCAGGCGACGTAGCTGGTTCCAGGCCGAAGGCAACAGGAACAGCAGCATCGACAGGAAAACGCCGATGAACAGTGCATAGACCAGAATGAAGGCGAGCCGGTTCGATAGCCCGTAGCGCAGCATGATGTCGACGAGGCCCTGCATGAGATAGGCGAGTATGATAGCGGTGATGAGCGGTGCCAGCACGCCACCGAACATCAACAGCACCGCCAGGCCGAGGGTGAGCAGCAGCATCAAAATGATGGACTCCTCGTCGTGGAAATAGCGATCGAGGAAATCGTTTACCAGCTTCTTCATCTCCAAGGGCTCCTATCCCTTCCTGATCCAGTAAAAATAGGCGCTCTCATCCTTCTGAAAATTCAGAATCTGGTGATCTGTCTGATCGACGAACATGTGAAAGTCCTTTTCCGAGCCAGGATCGGTCGCGACGACCTTGAGTACCTGGGCAGGTTCCATGCTATTTAGGGCCAATTTGGCCTTGAGCAGCGGCATCGGGCACTGCAAGCCGCTGAGGTCTATCTCTATATCGACATTTATATCCATCGCTGCATTTTATCAAGCTATGGGCCTCAAACACCATGAAACTGTTGCTTTATATGGCGCTGTGAATCGGGCAAAGCTATTGAAATATGGGCAATTAGTTGAAGACTTCTTATGTTAGTCTCGGTCTTGGAGTATTATGAATAGACATATGAATAGCTATTGGCTTAAGAAAGCTCTCCTGACGCTGTTAGCAGCATCGCTGCCCGGACTGCTGTCGGCACAGCCCGCCCTGCCTAGTCTGGGCGACCGCATCTCCGGTACGGTCTCGCTGGAGCAGGAATATGCCATGGGTCAGCAGTTTCTGAGCAGCATACGGCGCAGCGCACCGACCATCCCCGACCCCCTGCTGAATGCCTATCTGGAGAACGTGACCTACAAGCTCGCCTCCCGCAGCCAACTCAAGGACCACCGGCTCTCTTTCACCATCATCGATAGCGAGGCGCTCAATGCCTTCGCCGCTCCAGGCGGTATTATCGGAGTGAATACCGGGCTGTTCCTGAACGCCCAGACCGAGGCTGAATTCGCCTCGGTCATGGCCCACGAGATCGCCCACGTCAGTCAGCGCCACTTCGCCCGTGGCATCGACGAGGCGCAGGCTGGCCGAATCCCGCAGATCGCCACACTGTTGGCCAGTGTCATCATCATGGCCACCTCCGATGCCAGCCACGGTACCGCCGCAGTCGCCGCCGCTCAGGGCAGAGCCCTAGAGAACCAATTACGCTTCAGCCGAAGTAACGAGACCGAGGCCGACCGAGTAGGCCAGGATACGATGTATAACGCCGGCTTCGACCCGGATGGCATGTCTACCCTGTTCGAGCGTCTCATGTCGATTAACCGATTTGGCCGCCGCCCTCCCGAATTTTTGCTCTCACATCCCCTGACCCAGTCGCGCATCGCCGAGAGCCGCTCTAGAGCGACTCGCTATCCGCGGCAGCAGTACACGCCCAGCCTCGAGTATCAGATCGTGCGCGCCCGCGTGCTCGGTCACTACGCCGAGAACAAGGCTGATCTCGTGCTGGAGTATGAGCGCAATCTGGAAAACAGCCGCAGCGAATTTTCCCGGGATGCGAACCGCTACACCCTCGCTATCGCCTACTACGAAGACAGGCAGTTTGCGAAGGCCACGGCGACGCTTGCCCCGCTCTTAGAGAAATACCCGAATCGCATCAGTCTCGTCGTTACGCAGGCGGAGATACTGACCGAGCAGAATGAACCGGGGCAGGCGATTAATTTCCTCGACCGCCACCTCGCGATAAACCCGGGCAATCATCCGCTAACCATGGCACATGTGGACGCACTGATCGAGGCGCGCTCCTATTCGGCCGCAGCCGAAGTCATGGAGCGGCATAGCCAGAACAGACCTAACGACATGCACCTGTGGTTCAAGCTCGCCGAGACTCAGGGGCAGGCAGGCAATATCGGCCAGGTGCATCAGGCGCGAGCGGAGTATTTCCGCCTGATCGCGGACTATCAGAATGCACGGCAGCAACTGCAGCGGGCGCTGCGCATCGTGAGCGACAACGGCGGCTCGCCGGCGGACGAGGCACGCCTCAGACAGAAGATTGAAGAGATAGAGCAGCTACAGCAGAACGCGTAGCCGTTTCCCGACGCTAGGCCTTACCACGCACCTTCAGTTGATTGCTGGCCGCGAAGTCCAGCATGCGCTGTAGCGGAATCATAGCCTGCTCCGCTAGCGCGGCGTCCACGCGAATCTCGTTGCTGCCATCCTTGAGCGATCCGCGCAGGCTTTCCAGCGAATTCATTCCCATCCACGGACACTGCGCACAGCTCCTGCAGGTCGCATCGTTTCCTGCCGTGGGTGCGATGATGAACTTCTTATCCGGCGCAAGCTGCTGCAGCTTGTGGAAGATCCCCTGATCGGTCGCGACGATGATCTCGGTCTTTGCGGACTGCCGCGCCGCATTGATTATCTGCGTGGTTGAACCGACCACATCGGCTATCTCGAGCACAGCCTTCGGCGATTCGGGGTGCGCAAGAATCGCGGCATCCGGGTAAAGCTTGCGCATCGACTCCAGGCCGCGGGCCTTAAACTCTTCATGCACGATGCAGGCGGCATCCCAGAGCAACATATCCGCCCCAGTGGACTTCTGGATATAGGAGCCGAGATGCTTATCGGGCGCCCACAGCACTTTCTTACCCTGGTCCATCAGATGCTCGACAACATCCAGCGCAATGCTCGAGGTTACGACCCAATCCGAGCGCGCCTTTACCGCCGCCGAGGTATTGGCGTACACAACAACGGTGCGGTCAGGATGTTCATCGCAGAACGCGGAGAAGGTATCGATCGGGCAGGCAATATCGAGGGAGCATGTGGCCTCTAGCGTCGGCATCAGCACAGTCTTGTCGGGGCTCAGAATCTTCGCCGACTCGCCCATGAATTTCACGCCCGCAACGACCAGAATCTCAGCATCGCAGTCACGACCGAAGCGCGCCATTTCCAAGCTGTCGCCGACGAAGCCACCGGTTTCTTCGGCCAGGTCCTGCAGCACCGCATCGGTGTAGTAGTGCGCAACCAGACGCGCCCGCTTCGCAGCCATCAGTTCCTTGATGTCATTCAGATAGGCCGCTTCCGTGGCCTTGTCCAAAACCGCAGGTCGCGCCGCACGATCCAGATACTCACGCACCAGCGCCGTATCGGCAGACAATGCGGTGGATGGCTCAGTTGTAATGATCTGATTCATAGTCGTCCACTACGAACAATTGTAAGGCCCCAGTTTACCACAGGCTGGAATCTGTAAGACCCTTCTAATCTATCGGGATGCTACTAAGAATATTGCGGCACCCTGCAGCAACTTCAAGGGCGCGCAATACCTGCAAAAATAAGCAGGAATAACAGGAAGCACAATGAGCAGAATTTGCTGAGGGAAAACGGTGGGGTCTGCGCTTCTACTAACTTGCCACTTATAGCGGAGGGAAAATGGTGGGGTCTGCGTCTCTACTAACTTGCCATTCGAAGCGAAGGGGGAAAATGGCGGGGTCTGCGTCTCCACTAACTCGCCGTTTTGAGCACATAAGGAAAAGTGGTGAGATCTGCGTCTCTACTAACTTGCCGCTTCGAGCTAAAAGGGAAAATGGTGGGGTCTGCGTCTCTACTAACTTGCCGTTTTGAGCACATATGGAAAAGTGGTGGGGCGTGTGCGACTCGAACGCACGACCAATTGGTTAAAAGCCAACTGCTCTACC
>Ga0055584_100001763_pt1 | contig 21266 bp, 16 predicted proteins | sample OSDHelmetaG_FD_58716 | JGI IMG/M metagenome (GOLD analysis project Ga0055584, IMG submission 58716) | Pelagic marine sediment microbial communities from the LTER site Helgoland, North Sea, for post-phytoplankton bloom and carbon turnover... | ecosystem: Environmental > Aquatic > Marine >...
GGCCAATACTTCTCACTCGAGCCATACGGATTAAGGCCGATACTTGCCACTCGTAAAGGGCCGATTTTGCAGAAGACTCGACAGCTGGAGATGACGAAGGCGACGCTCACCGAAATCACAAGGCAATGACTGTTCGCGCAGAGTGTATGGCCGCTTCCGCCGACATCCGGTCGGTCGGGAATGTAGAGAGCCATTTGTGGGTCTGCGCGAAGTGTCCAAAAACGACCGTTTTCGGACACGTCCCGATACGCTGGGCCGAACCGAAGGGCTCCGCACCGTCCCCTACACTGAGGATATCGATCACATCAGCTGATTCTTGGCAGAATGCGCGTTGTGCAGTGAGCGCGTACCATAGCTGGGTAACCTACTACCCTCCGAACGCATGGTTGGTAAAAAGGGTATAAAAAACTCAAGGTAAGAAATGACAATCGTTGAAAATAGGAGCTCGGGCGGACATTGAAATGGGTTATTACATCTGACTGTGAATCGGGTGATCCGCAGATCGCTATCGCGCGAGATGAAAGGTTGCTTGAACAGGTTGGCGCCGGCGATGCACCAGCTACCCTGAGAATCTGGCAGACGAGAAAAAGTATTGCCGTACCGCGCCACTTTTCGAGAGTCAATGGCTTTGACCGTGCTGAGAAAGTACTCGGGAACCGGGGTTGGCCCATTGTCTTGCGATCCTCAGGTGGTAGTGCGATGCCGCAAGGTCCCGGAATCGTCAATATCAGTATGATATTTCCGCATGACCAATCATTGAGTATCGACGCAGTTTTTCGGTTGTTGACCGACCCGCTGCGCGAGTTTTGCGACGGCCTCGGCATCTCAGCGAACGTTGGCTCTGTGCCAGGTTCCTTCTGCGATGGAAGTTACAACCTGGTTGTTAATAAGCAGAAACTTGCGGGTACCGCGCAAAGACGGAAAAAACATGCCGTATTGGCGCATGCAGCGCTGCAGGTAGACCTCGACCTGATTGATATCTGTCAGTCCATCAATTTTCTTAACAATGCGATCGGTCGAGACGAGCAGTGCCGGCCTGATGCAGCAACGACGTTGGCAATGGTATTAGGACAGGAGATATCGGCCGCAGAGGTAGTACAAGGGCTCGATGCGTTCTTCGCGGCTGCCTAGACATGCGCTTTGCGTTGGCGAGCCCTACGCGGTGGGGTTCATTCAGAAAATCAACGACTATCGATTGGCACGACCTTTCGGGGTTTCGGGCCGGTGTATTCTGCATTTGGCCTAATGATTCGATTGTCCGCTCTTTGTTCGAAGATGTGAGCAGACCAACCTGTAGTGCGTGACATCACGAATATGGGTGTAAACAGCTTGGTGGGAATGCCCATGAAGTGATAAGCCGATGCGTGGAAGAAGTCAGCATTGCAAAATAGTTTCTTTTCGCGCCACATGACCTCTTCACATCGCACCGAGACCGGATATAGCTGCGTGTCACCAACCTCATCTGCCAGTTTCTCAGACCAACTTTTGATTATCGCATTGCGAGGGTCGGATTCTGTGTAAACAGCGTGGCCAAATCCCATAATTTTCTCTTTGCGTTGAAGCATCCTCATAATTTCTTTCTCTGCTTCGTCCGCTGATTGCCAATTCTCAATCATCGCCATTGCCGCCTCATTGGCGCCACCATGCAGCGGGCCTCGTAGGGTTCCGATTGCGCCTGTAATACAGCTGTGAAAATCGGTCAACGTTGAGGCACAGACTCGGGCGTTGAATGTCGAGGCGTTAAACTTATGCTCCGCATAAAGAATCAGTGAAACGTGCATGACCTGCTCGTGCAATTCACTCGGTGCTTTGTCATGCAGTAGTTGCAAGAAATGACCGCCGATCGAGTCGGCGCCGGTATCGAGATCGATCCGAACGCCGTCGGGCGAGTATCGATACCAATAGCATAGGATGGCCGGTAGCGCCGCCAGGAGGCGGTTAGCAGCGTCTTCTTGTTGTGAAAAATCCTCTTCAGTCTCTATGTTGCCAAGAAAAGAAACACCTGTGCGCATGACGTCCATAGGGTGAGCCGAGGCGGGAACCCGTTCAAGCACCTCTTTCAACGCCGTGGGCAGGTTTCTTAGTCCGGCAAGCTTCGTCTTGTAGGATGACAGCTGCTCGGCGGTCGGGAGTTCTCCGTTAAAGAGTAAATAGGCCACTTCTTCGAACTGACAGTGTCGGGCCAGGTCATCCACTTCATAGCCGTAGTACGTCAACCCGGAATGGCCCATTGCGACCGTGCAGATTGCAGAGCGCCCTGCAACTTGTCCGCGGAGACCTGCTCCGCTCTGTTTCTTGTCAGCCATGCTCATATTCTCCCGTAGAATCTATCTATTAGAGCGAGTTCCGACGTTCTTCAACGCAAAGTTCGCGATAGCTGTGTCTTGTGCGCCGGTGCCAGTTAGATCACAGATTGTTATATCGTCGTTGCTGGTGCGTCCCGGCTTTGTTCCCGAAATAACTTCGCCTAGTTCTGGAGGAGTCATGCCCTCCAAGAAGCCATGCTCGCGGGCCGTCCGCAGCTCCCCGAGCTGTTCGCATTGTGTGACTCTGTCGCAGACGTAAAGATTGGCTGCCGCGATCGCCTGTGGATCGACTTCGTTCTTGCCCGCCTGGTCTGACCCCATGCAGGTGATGTGTAGGCCCGGATGTAACCAGTCGGCCATCAGTACTGGTTCGGTAGCTGGTGTAGTCGTGACAACCAGCTGACTGTTGGCGACTACCTGCTCCGCGTTCGCCGCAACCATTGCGGATGCGCCGGTCGCGGCTTCAATTGCGGCCGCACATTCTTTGTTCAGGGCATCGTCAGGTGACCAGAGAAGAACATTCTTGAAGGGTCTAACCAGGTTAGCCGCCTCAATCTGCAGCCGAGCTTGTACGCCCGCGCCGATGACACCGGCGGTTTCGACGGTTGTCGGTGCTAGATGTTTCGCGGCTACGGCACCCGCGGAGGCGGTCCGAACATTCGTCAGGTAGCCATTGTCGAATAAGACGGCCTCGACGATGCCGGTCTTCGCCGATAGTACGATCATCAAGCCGTTGAGACTGGGCAGGCCAATCTTCGGATTATCGAAAAATCCGGGGCTCACTTTGATAGCGAAGGAGTCAAAGCCGGGAATGTAGGCCGTCTTTACATCGACCTCGCCGTTGGCTTCCTTAAATTCCATCGATAGGATCGGCGGCATGACGACGTCGCCGCGGGCGAGCGAGCGAAAGGCCGATTCGACGACGTCAATCGCCGCAAGGTCCAACTGCACGGCATCGCGTAGTTCAGCCTCATCCAGTATCAAAATGTCTTGCATATTTAGTCTCCGGTGACCGTCATGTCGCCCAGTTGAATCGCATCGCCAGCGACAACCGCGGCAAACTGCTCTGTATCCACATTGCGTCCAGAGACAATGATCGCTGACGGTGCCGTCAGTTCGATTTTCTCTGCGATGATTGCCGCATGACCGACCGCCGCGGCACCTTCGGCAACCAGCCGGTCTTCGAAAAACAAGGAACGCATACCTTTGTAGATTTCCTCTTCGCTTACGAGGATCACTTCATCGATCAGATCACGACAAGTGTCGAAGGTGTTTCGATTACTGAGGCCGATGCCTCCGCCTAGCGAATCAGCCAGTGACGCGAACTCATTGACAACAATCGGCTCGCCGGCCTCAAGACTCGCCGCCATCGCAGCACCACGCTCCATACTTAACCCAACCACCCGTATCTGGGGCTTGATGGCTTTTGCCGCAGCGGCAATTCCAGCAATCAGCCCACCGCCTGACAGAGGTACGAGCAGCGTTTCAATGTCCGGCTGCTCATCGAGAATCTCCAGAGCGATAGTGCCTTGACCCGCAACAACGTCGAAGTGGTCAAACGGCGGAACCTCCACCATGCCTTCGTCGGCTACCAAGACGTCTACTTGGCGTTGCGCGTCATCCTGAGACTTGCCAACGCGCACAACACTTGCACCGAGTTTTTCGATTGCCGCCACTTTGTTATCTGGAACAAGGCTGGACAGGCAAACTGTTGCGGTAGTGCCAGCCATTTTTGCGGCGTAAGAAAGGGCGCGACCATGATTGCCGGTAGAGCAGCAAACGACGCCGCGGCGTTTTTCCTTGTCCGACAACTTAGATAGCGCATTCGCAGCACCACGAATCTTGAAAGACCCGGTCGGCTGCATAGACTCCAGTTTTAGCCACAGTGGTGCCGAATGACTTGGTGACAGTTCGGATAACACGAGCGGTGTGCGAATCGCGATGGATTCAATCGCGGCACTAGCGGATTGAAAGTCAGCTATTTCTGGTCTTGCAACGGTCACTTTCCGCCGGCCGCGACAGCCTCTAGCATTTCACCGTCGGCAGCTTCCGCCACCGCACTGTGTTTTGCGGCCTGGTGAACATCAATGTCGAGCCAACCCGTATCCGTCACGGATGTACTGTCGCCCTCTTTCAAGAGAATCGTTGTCGTACGCGACTCAATAATCGCTGGCCCGGAAATGCGATGGCCGGCGCCGAGTTCGTCCAAATCGTAAACCGGCAGATCGATCCAGTCTCCAACATACGCACGACGACTACTTTTCGGTTTGACTTCGCCTTGGATCGTCACGGCTGGTTCTGTGGGAATTGCTTTCATTACACCGACGACAGATACACGTGCGTTCACAAGCACGACTTCCTGTTCGGGGCTGCTATAGGTGTAGAGTTGTTCATGGCGTTCGTGGAAGGCCTGTGTGATGCACTCAATTAAATCGTCACTTTCCACATCGATCTTGCCCAGCGACACAGCAATCTCAAAGATTTGCTCGCCGTAGCGCATATCCAGGGAGCGGATCACTTCGACGCCTTGCGCGAGATCTCCGGCTTCGGCGACCCGTTCGCGCCCTTCCTTTTCCATTTCGTCGAACAGGCTGCGCAGTTCGTCCGGTGCAATCGTGCGAATGTCTTTAACGGTCGTCCGGACATAATCGTAGCGAAGGTCGGTTGCGAGCATACCCCAGGCCGATAAAACGGCCGCCGGTTTTGGAACGATGACGCGTTGGATGTCTAAGATGCGAGCAATATCGGTGATGTGTAGACCGGCGGCGCCGCCAAACGACAACAACGTGTAGTTGCGTGGATCCGTGCCGGCTCGAACCGAGACAATGCGAATACCTTCCGCCATCTGGGTATTGATGACACGCAAAATGCCTTCAGCCGCCTCGACAACGTCGACGCCAAGCTCAACCGCAATGTCGCCCACCGCGTCCTTGGCTGCCTCACCGTCGAAATCAATACGACCGCCAAGGAAATTGTCAGCATCGTAGTAGCCGAGAATTACGTTTGCGTCGGTTGTCGTCGCACGTTTACCGCCTCGAGAATAGCAGGCAGGGCCGGGGTCCGAGCCGGCGCTTTCGGGACCAACGCGTAGCATGCCGCCGATCTCAACGTTGGCGATAGAACCTCCGCCTGCGCCAATTGTGTGTATATCAATTGAGGGCAATGCGACCGTAGTACCTGCGACCGAGCGGTCACTCGAGTAGTGTGGCTCGCCATTGTCGAGTAGCGCGATGTCCGAACTCGTTCCGCCCATGTCGAAAGTGATCAAGTCGCGAACACCGGTGATATTGGCAGCGTGTCGCGCGCCGGCAATGCCGCCTGCAGGACCCGATAGAACCAGCCCGGCTCCGAGCTTGATCGAGTCATCGATTGTTGCCAGTCCGCCGTGCGAGTGCATGATGAGTACGTCTTTATCGTAGCCGGCTTCGTCCAGGCGGCCACGCAAGCGGTTCATATAGTTCGAAAGAATGGGACCAACAAACGCATTGACGGCCGTCGTCGAGAACCGCTCGAATTCTTTGATCTGCGGCAACACCTTGCTTGACAGGCATACGTAGGCATCCGGCATCTCTTTGTCCAGAATCTCCCCGATGCGCCGTTCATTGCTGTCGTCGGCGTAGGAGTGCATGCAGCAAACAGCGATTGATTCGACGCCTTCTTTCTTGAACACCTTGATGGCATCAAACACTGTCTTTTCGTCGAGCTCAATCTCGGTGCTGCCGTCGTACCGAATCCGCTCCGCAACTGGCAGGCGTAGTGAACGCGGCACCATAACCGGTTCCGCCGGCAGGCGTACGTTATACCGATCAGGCTTCAGGCCTTCGCGTTGCTCAATAACGTCGCGAAAGCCGTCAGTTGTCAGCATACCGACCTTCGCGCCCTTTCCCTCCAGCAACGCATTCGTGGCAACCGTGGTCCCATGAAGTATGAGTGCGGTGTCGTCTAGCAACGCTTCGCGCGAGATGCCTATTTCATCGGCAAGCGTTGATAAACCCTCGACGAGACCGATGGATGGGTCAGCCGGTGTGGTCGGATACTTGGCAATCGTAACGATACCGGCCGCATCGACTGCGACCAAATCGGTAAACGTGCCACCGATATCAATTCCTATGCGATACATGAGCGTGTCCTTTAAATGACTTACGCGTCAACGAGGCCGTCAGCGACATCACGCGCGTGAGCAGCCGGGTCGCGCTCCGCAGGATTGCCGTAGCCACCACCGCCCGCCGACTCGACGAGCAACGTATCGCCTGGGCCGATTGGCACGCCAACGTCCTTGGTTTTTAGTTCGGTGACGGTGCCGTCTTCCGCCGACACTAATTTATACAGATGGGGCATCCCGGCTTCCCCATCAAACAGGCCATAAGGGGCGTGGTATTTCCCTTCGCCTGCCGGTACACCGAAAACGGGTTCTTCGGTTTCGATGCGCATTTCAAGGGAAACGCCGAAGCCGCCGCGGTACTTACCATTACCCGCTGAATTTTTTCGGAAGTCGTGACGCCGGAAGAACAGCGGGAAGCGAGCTTCCATGACTTCGATAGGCCCGAATTTCAATCCACCGCCGCTCGAGAGTTCTCCAACATTCGACCAGCCGTCGCCTTCGGCCGATGCGCCGGCTCCGGGTCGCGCGTGGAAAAGGTGCCAGATGAATGGCTTTCCGTTTCTCGGGTTCATGCCCGTCATTGCGATGCGATAACGCTTGCCCCAACCTGAAACAACCCTATCAGGGCAGGCGCCGGACAAAGCTTTCATGACGGATTCGGCGATCTCTTGAGCCGGATGATTGGTCGACATAGTGACGGGTGCCGGGGCGTAGGGATGTACAACCGTGCCCTCGCGAGTGGTCACGTCGATTGGTCGGAACGTACCTGTGTTTTTCGGTGTCTGCGGTTCGATCAAGTACGCGATGGCATAGTGCACGGCCGAGATGGTGTTAGCGTAGGATGAATTGACGAAGCCTTTGACCTGGGGATCGCTATCCGAAAGGTCGACGCTGATGTTGTCGCCGTCCACGGTAACAGTCGCACGCACGTGAATGTTCTCGATGCCATGACCGTCATCATCCATGATCGACTCGCCCTGGTAAGTGCCGTCTTTCCAGGAAGCGATGCAGGCACGCGCTTGCGCCTCAGAACTGTCCAGGACCTGATCGATCGCGCCCATGATCGTGTCGAAGCCGTATTCACCAATAAGTTCCTCGATGCGTCGTGCGCCAATATGCGCCGAACCGATCATCGCGGACAAGTCGCCCTTAAAGTCGCTACCATGGCGGACATTCGTCGCGATCATCTCGAGCAAGTCGTCACGCAGTACGCCGCGGTCATACAGTTTCAAAGGCGTTATGCGAATGCCTTCTTGCCAGATTTCGGTTGCGGCGGGGTTATAGGAACCCGGAGCGGAGCCCCCGATGTCACTCTGGTGTGCGCGATTGATTGTCCAGAAAGCGGGGCCATCGACGCCCTCGACGAAGATTGGAACGAAGCACGTCAGGTCCGGCAGATGGTTGCCGCCGTGATAGGGGTCGTTGAGCAGGATCACGTCGCCGGGATACACACGACCTTTGAAGAATTCGGCGACGGACTTCATCGCAAACGGCAAACCACCGACGTGCAGTGGGATGTGTTCGGCCTGTGAGATCAGCCGGCAGTCGGCGTCGAACATGCCGATCGAAAAGTCACGGCTCGCATTCAGAATCTGCGAGTAAGCCGTGCGCAGCATTGCTTCGCCCATTTCTTCGTTGATAAAGAAAAGGCGTCGTTGAATTACTGACGCCGTGATCTTGTCGACGCTCATTTCAGGGCGCCCTCACGAGTTAGCTCATCGGTAACAGAATTGATCGCATCCGATGCAATGCCGACGATCTCGTCAACAGTTTCAGAGTTGATTATTAGCGGCGGAGCGAAGCCAAGAATGTCACCATGCGGCATAGCACGTGCAATCATGCTTCTTTCGAGGCAAGCACCAGAAACTCTAGCGCCAACTTTGAGGGCAGGGTCGAAGCGATCGGTCGCGGTTTTGCCTGGCGCGAACTCGATTGCGCATAACATGCCAACGCCGCGCACTTCGCCGACCAGTGGGTGGTCATCGAAGGCCGCGTGCATTTTCTTCTGTAGTTCTGAGCCGACGTTTTGAACATTGGCGACGATGCCTTCGTTCTCAATAATGTCGAGATTAGCGTTTGCCGCCGCCGCACCGAGAGCATGCCCCGAATAGGTCCAACCATGACCTATGGGCCCGAAATCTTGCGAACCCTTTTCGAGTACGCTCCAGACTTTGTCGCCCACGATGACACCGGAAAGCGGCAGGTAAGCGCTTGTCAGACCTTTTGCGACGGTGATTAAGTCGGGTTTGATGTCGTACACGGTGCTGCCGAAGTCTGCGCCAATGCGGCCAAACGCAGTAACAACCTCATCGGCAATTAAGAGGACGTCGTATTTGTCCAGTACAGGCTGGATTGCTGCCCAATAGCCTTCGGGTGGCGGAATCAAGCCGCCCGTGCCCATGACGGGTTCGGCGATGAAGGCCGCAACTGTGTCGGGATCTTCGGCGAGAATTAGCTTCTCTAGTTCCTCGGCGCAATACGTCGAAAACTCTTGTTCGCTCATTCCAGGTTGTGCTTCGCGGTAGTAGTGCGGCGTCGTCGTATGTTTGATGATCTCGAAAGGCAGGTCGAAGTGATCGTGAAACAGCGGTAGCCCTGTCATGCTGCCCGTAATGAGCCCGGAGCCATGGTAACCACGCTTCCGCGAAATGATCTTTTTCTTGTTCTTGCGACCGAGTACGTTGTTGTAATACCAGACGATCTTGATCTGTGTTTCGTTCGCATCCGATCCTGACATGCCGTAGTAAACTTTGCTCATACCTTGCGGCGCCATATCGATCAGTCGACCTGACAGGCGGATCAAAGGCTCGTTCGAGTGACCGACGTAGGTATGGTAGTAAGCGAGTTTTTTTGCTTGTTCGTGAATCGCGTCGGCAATCTCGGTTCGGCCGTAGCCAACGTTCACGCAGTACAGTCCGGCAAATGCGTCGAGCAATTCGACACCCTCCGAGTCGCGAATATGAGCACCGCTTCCGGTATCGATAATCCGTGGGCCGCCTGACGTGCCATGAGCATGCGCGTGTAAGTCAGTCGACGCATGAAATATTGTGTTTCGATCGATGTCCTCGAGCGTCTTAGTACTTTTTGATGCCGTGTTCATATAACTTTCCTTGAGGAGTTCGATCCTGTGTTAAGGCAGATGTATTTGAGTTCGGTGAATTCGTCGGTGCCGTGTACAGACCCTTCCCGTCCGAGCCCCGATTGCTTGACCCCTCCGAATGGAATCGGCGGTCCGGTCAATTTGACGCTGTTGACTGCGACCATGCCGTACTCGAGTGCCCGGCTCATACGCAGCGTCGTGCCGAGGTCGTTGCTGAAGACGTAGGCGGCGAGACCATAGTCCGTGTCGTTCGCCGCGGCAATAACCTCATCCTCTGATGAGAATGAAGTGACGGCAGCGACCGGGCCGAACGTTTCTTCCCGCCATATTTTCATGTCGGTCGTAATGTCGGCAACGACTGTCGGCTCGAAGAACAATCCACCTAGGTCGTGATGCTGACCGCCGCAAAGAAGGCGTGCGCCTTGCTCGACGGCGTCGTCGCTGTGCTCTTTTGACTTGGCCACCTGCTTTTCATTCTGCAATGGACCAATCTGTACGCCTTGTTCGAAGCCATTTCCGACGACAAGTTTTTTCGTTGCCTCGGTGAATCGAGCTAGGAAGGCCTCGTAGATACTTTCATGAATTAAAATGCGGTTGGCCGCGAGACAATCCTGGCCGGAGGTTTCGAACTTTGCCTTGATCGCCGCTTCGACAAGTGTGTCTATGGGAACGTCGCCGAAGCCGATAAACGGCGCATGTCCGCCGAGTTCCATGCAGCACTTCTGCACCGTCTCCGCGCTCTGCTTGAGTATGGCGCTACCGACTTCGGTAGAGCCGGTAAAGGAAATGCCACGGACTATTTTGTTTGCGCAGAGCTCGGCAACAATTTTTCGGCCGCTTCCCGTCACAACATTGAATAGACCGTTGGGCAAGCCCGCTCGGTAAGCAAGTTCGGCGAGTGCCAGCGCGGAGAACGGCGTTTCCGATGACGGATGTGCGACCACTGCGCAGCCCGCGGCAAGTGCCGCACCAGCTTTTCGCGTCAGCATTGCATTAGGAAAATTCCACGGCGTCACAAGTCCGACAACACCGAGTGGCTCACGTACCGTTAGCAGCTCCCGGCCCGGGATGTGGCTTGGCATGGTTTCGCCGTTGGTGCGCACGGCCTCCGCGGCAAACCACTCAATGAAACTTGCGCCATACTCGATCTCCCCACGCGAGTCGCTGAGTGGTTTGCCCTGTTCTAGCGTCATGATCGTTGCCAGGTCTTCCTTGTGGCGAATTATCTGATCGTGCCAGCTCATCAACACCTGCTTACGTTCTTGCGGAAGTAATGCAGCCCAACTCTTTTGTGCAGTCGCCGCTGCGTCAACGGCCTGCCGGATGGCGTCGACGTCGAGGCTTGGCACCTCACCAATAAGGCGGCCAGTGGCCGGGTCGCTCACCTCGATCTTGTTTTCAGCATCGATCCAGTGACCGTTGATGTAAGCGCGTTCGATTAAGAGTTCGGTATCTTCGAAGCCAGGTTGCTGGCGCGCCGTGTTTGCTGTACTGGCCAATGTTTTATCCTCAGTCATTGCTTACGACGAATGTTGACCACTTGCGGCACGGTGTATTCGAGCAAGCCGAGCTTGGAGTATTCGACGCCAACGCCCGAGTCTTTGGCACCGCCGGACGGAACCGATGGTTCCAGAACTGAGTGTTGATTGACCCATGCAGTGCCGACTTCGAGCCGTCCTGCAATTGACTCACCGTGCTCCCAGTCGGCACACCAAACCGATCCACCGAGGCCGAACTCAGTGCCATTCGCACGTTCGACGGCTTCATCGATATCTCCGAATGGCATGACGGGTAATATCGGGCCAAACGGTTCTTCGTCGACGATACGCGATCCTTCGCCGACGCCCGTAACAATAGTTGGTTCGATAAAGAAACCCGGCACATCGGGGATTTTTCCGCCAGCGACGATGTTGCCGCCGCTTGCACGAATATCGTCGAGAAACTCGATCACTCGTTCGAATTGGTTTCTGTTTTGTATGGGCCCAAGTTGCGTAGCTGGATCCATTCCGTCACCGACAATCGTCTTGTTGGCGATTGCGGAGAGTTCGTCAACCATTTCTTGATGCACGCTTTCATGCACGTACAGTCGTTTGATTGCGTTGCAAAGTTGTCCGGAGTTTTCGAAAGCGCTACCGAAAATATCTTTCGCCGCTGTTTCGACGTTCACGTCGCTGAGAACGATCGCGGCGTCGTTACCGCCGAGTTCCAATGTGACGCGCTTCAGGCTGTCGGCACCGCAGCGCATGATCGCCTTGCCAGTTGGGCCTGATCCGGTAAAGCCAATTTTCTCAATGTCGGGATGTTCGACGATTTGGGCGCCCAGTGGATCGAGACCAGAAAGCACGTTGAAGACACCGGGCGGGAACACATCGCGGCCGAGTTCGCCAAGGCGAAGCGTAGTCAGTGGCGTGTAGGGCGATGGCTTGATGATTGTTGTATTGCCAGTCGCCAGCGCCATGGCGAGTTTTGAAGCTGCAAGTTGAATAGGGTAGTTCCAGGCAGTGATGCCGGACACGACGCCGAGCGGCCGATGGCGCAGCACGATTCTCTGTTCGGCTATATCGCGAATCAATTCATCTTGGATCTCGATGTCCGCCAGCGTAGTGACATAGTCGATGCCGCTATCGACTTCGCCTGCAGCACTTGCGAGAGGCTTGCCTTGCTCGCGAACTAGCAGCTCCGCCAATTCGTCGCGATTTGCGTCGATCTGAGACGCAAATGCATGGAGTGCCTCGCGACGACCCGACCATGATGTAGCAGACCAGCCCGCGAACGCATTCTTTGCCGCAGAAACCGCGGCATCGATGTGCTTGCTGGTTGCATTTGGCGCCTTTGCGAACGATTCGCCAGTCGCCGGATTGACGACGTCAAAGTGGTCCTCGACCTCAACCGCTTTGCCGTTGATTGTCAGTGAAAAATGGTAGTTGGGCACAGTGCACTATCCGAAAAAGCCTAGTATGAATGTAGCACTGCCTTGAGAGGCGGCCACTAACCCATCTGTGTTAGTTGTCTTCCGTAAGAAGAATCTCCAATGGATCATTATGGGTGGCGGGATTGAAATACCGTACGGACTGAATGAATAACCAGAATAACTCGGCCTGTGAAGAGATGCCGAGCTTGCTGTAGACGCGCTTACGGTGCACACGCTCGGTTTCTGGCGAGATGCCGAGTTCACGGGCTCCCGATTTGGACGAATGGCCGCGCAGGATGAGCTCGACGATCTCGCGTTCGCGCGTACTCAGCACGTCGCGGCCGAAACACTCCAGCGCCGTTACCATATGCTGGTTTTTAAGGTGTTGGCGATCGCCCGAAGTCCCTGCAAGTTTCCAATGCTGCCTGGCAAGTGCGCTGAGAAAGGGCGTTATGTTCCTGAACCAGGAGATTTCTGTGTCCGAAAATTGCGGCGACGGGTTTCTTCGTTCAGCAAGAAGGCCGAGCGATATGCCGGTTTCCAGTGGAACGAAAAACATTCCCTCATCGGATGCTTGTTTTTCCCGGTAGTAGATTCGGTAGTATTCAGACTCTCGAAATGCGTCGGGCACAATATCACTGATAGTGTAGAAGCCGAGGTCCGCCTGCGCTTTGACTATGCTGTTGTAGTACGGACCGATCAGGTATGCCGCCTGCAATAGCTCGCCATGCAGGCGTTCACGGTCCGCGCTTGGGTGACAATCGAAGATTCGTCGTGGTGCATCCGACCAGACATAGTGAAAGACCGCGAATTCATCCAGTTGGCATTCGGACTCGACTAATTCATAAACCGCTGGCCAGAATCCGTCACCGGTTAACTCGTCGGCGATACGTCCGAGCGCCGTGTAGAAATCACTTTTGGAAGAGAAAGTCATAGTGTTGTCGGTGCTATAGTAAGTTGCTGTGCAGACCAAGAAAAGAAAAAGACGCTCCGGCTTGCCGCAGGAAAGAGGCGTTAAGCGAAGAGAGGGGCTGAAAACTGCCGCGTTGACTTTGCTTGGTCAGGCAGGTTTTCAGGATATTACCTACCAACGCATCGCTGACAACGCCGGTGTACCGCTGGCGTCGTGTTATCACTTCTATAGGAACAAGCTGGACCTGGTGAGGGTCCTTGCCGACGAGCTAACCGAAGAGTACGTCGAAATCGTCTTCGATAGCGACAAATATCGAAACGCAGTGAGCTGGCAGGATTGCATTGATATCTACGTCCGGGCAAGTGTCGCGCATCACAATCGAAGCACGGCAGAGCTTAGAATATTTTTTAGTGGTGATGTGCCCCTTACCTTGCGACAGGATGCTTTGCAGCGGGAAAAAAGCATGGGGCTCAGACTGTTCGGTGTACTCAGTGAGAGGTTCGACGTGCCAGACCTTCCGGATCCCGAGAACCTGTTCTTTCGGGCGGTCGAGATAGCCCGGACTGTTCTTGCCCTGGACTACCAGGAGGTTGGCAGCCTCACAGACGATTCAGCGACAGAGGCTGTTCGTGCCGTAACCGGTTACTTGTCGAATTATCTCCCACCTGTTTTGGCTTCCAAGTCTACACTTTTTAAATAAAATCCAAACATCTTTGGGTTTTATGGTAGCCTGTTCGGGTAAGCAGCACTGCAGGTACGCATAAAACACTGTTTTTATTGAAAGTAACCCAATTGAGGTACACGAATAATCAAAGGGAATTGTGGTTTTAGTGGTATCGTCAAACGTCCTATTTGGGAGAATCCAATTTAATACTGTGTTTCGGCAGGCGGGGGGCCGTCGGCCATGCCAACAGGGGACAAAAAATGAGCAAGATCCGAATCGATAGTACTGGGGTTGTACTAGCATTGGTGCTTCTACTGACTGCGACTGGCGCGTCGGCACAGCTGCTTGATGAGATCACCGTAACCGCACAAAAACGTGAGCAAAGCGCACAAGATCTGAGCATTTCCGTTTCAGCGTTTAGTGGCGATCAGTTGAATGCGCTTGGCGTCACTGGGGCGCGACAGCTGGCTGATTATACGGCTGGCGTCCAGATCAACATGGAATACGGGAATGCGCCTACATTCACGATTCGCGGCATCAATGTAAACGACTTTGGTGCAGGTACATCACCGGCCGCTGCCGTATATGTGGATGGCATCTACAAAGCCTCCAATATCAATAGCGGTCCGCAGTTGTTTGACCTGGAGCGAGTGGAAATCCTCAAGGGACCTCAAGGAACGCTGTGGGGCAAGAATACGACGGGTGGTGCGGTCAGCGTAATCACGCGTAAACCAACTGAAGAAACGGAAGGTTTCGTACAGGTGGGTTTTGGTTCCTATGACAGAGTGGAACTGGAGGCTGCCGTCGGCGGTGCATTGACGGACAATCTCTCAACACGCCTATCCGTGCAAAGCATCACTTCAGACGGCCCGTACAAGACAGTGACTTTTCCTGGGCAGCCGGCACCGGGATCAGTGCCAATTGATGCTACCGCAGATTCTCGCACGCAATTCATCGGCATCGTTGATCCAGAGCCGGGTGATCAAGACACATTGGCAGTTCGCGCACAATTCCTGTGGGAACTTGAAAACGTTGATGTCTTAGGCGTTATTCACCACGCGAGTGATCGCGGCGACAACCCGCCGACGACGAGTCTCTTCAACGATCCCGATCCTTACGACGAAAATACCTCTGCAGAATTTCTACCAACGCGAGACAGTGAGTTTGGTGGAGCATCGGTGCAGCTGGACTGGCATGTTTCTGAGAATGCAAAACTCGTCTCATTGACGGGTTACGACTATTTCGATCGCAACGAAGGGATAGACACAGTCGGATTCAATAGCATTCCGTCCGAAACGATGTTCACTCAGATATATCTCCAGGAATTCACACAGTTTAGCCAAGAATTTCGCTATGAAGTTGAAGGTGACCGACTATTTTGGCTGCTGGGTGCCTTTTACTCGGACAGCGAGTTGAATCAGGATGACGAAGACCATTATTCGATCGGCTACTTTACCGCGCCGTTCAACTATCGCTTCAAGCACGAGAATACGACAACGGCACTATTTGCTCATGTCGAATACGACGTATCAGATGCCTTCAAAGTGACCGCTGGGCTTCGCTATGACGATGAGCAAAGAGACCAGCCAGTAAACATACTCTGGTTTGGTGGTGGTCCGGACACACCAACCGGAGCGGCTGGTGCATTTGTATTGGCGGATAATCAAACGGAGCTCGGCGGATTGCCGGTGCCGGACCAGACCTTTGATACTGACGGCGTTAGCTACAAACTTGGTCTGGACTGGCGACCAAATGACGAAATGCTGCTTTACTATTCTCATGCGAAAGGCTTTAAGAGCGGCGGATTTCGGTCAGACGCGCTTACCAGCAACGGCATGTTGATCGCATTCAATGATGAAGAGGTCTTGTCACATGAGGTTGGCATCAAATGGGATCCAAGCGACCGGCTCCGAATCAACGCGGCGGCCTTCACCTACGACTATAAAGATCCACAGCAGCGCGTACCCGTTGACGTGCCACCATTCGGGCAGCTGTCAACGATGACGAATCTGGACTCAGCTGACGTAACCGGATTTGAAGGAGAGCTTATCTGGGCAGCAACCGACCTGCTGGAACTCGGCCTCAGTGCGTCCTTGCTCAACACCGAAATTTCGGATGCTACGCAGACCGCCGTCAATGGCAACGATCTGGCGTTTGCGCCGGATTCCGCATACACAGCATACGGACGTTATGAAGCACCATTCGGCAACGACTTAACCGGCTCATTTCAGCTGAACGTCAGCCAGACGGGTGATCACTTTGTGACCGTCTTTAACGATGACTTTGAAAAGCAGGACTACACGCTCGTCGGATTCAACGCATCGATTCGAGACGACGCCAAAGGCTGGGCGCTCTCTGTGTACGGGCAGAACGTCACCGACGAGATTTACGTAACCAACTACTTTGGTGATGGCGGCGTGTTTATCAGCGAGCCAAGTTCTTACGGAGTTCGTTTTAAGTACGATTTCTAAGTCAGTCAGGACAGGTCGGCGGATCATTCGCCGGCCTGTATTCCTGAAAACGTCTACCTAGGGGGGCGATTTTGCAGACAGTTGGAATAATCGCGAACCCCGCATCCGGTAAGGATATTCGCCGACTAGTTGCGAGCGGCACGGTTGTTGGCAACCGCGAGAAGATCAATATTATCGTGCGGGCGTTGCATGCAATGGATGCCCAAGGCGTTGCGCGGGTCGTCATCATGCCTGACCCAAGCCATATTGCTGAGCGGGTACTAAAACAAGTAAAAGGGCAGCTGCAAAATCTTGTCGTCGAAGTTCTGGCGCTCAACTACCTGGTTGGAACGGCGAAAGACACGGAGCGCAGTGTTGTCCGCATGCGAAAGATGGGATGCTCCAGCATTATTGTGATGGGCGGCGACGGCACCAGCCGCATAGCTGCCAAGCACTCTGGCGACATTCCTTTGATCCCGGTATCGACCGGCACAAATAACGTTTTTCCTCAAATGATCGAGGGGACGCTGGTCGGTCTCGCGGCAGCCGCGCTAGCAACTGGCGCCGTTTCACCGTCCGAAGTTTGTAAACGCGTGCCACGGCTCGAACTCTGGCGCGACGGCGAGCTGGTTGACGTCGCACTGGTCGATCTGGCCGTTGTCGATGCCGCGGATTCTGCGGCAAGAGCAGTGTGGGAAGTCGACACTATAAAAGAGCTTTTCCTGACTCATGCATCGCCGACCAATATTGGTCTCTCGGCTATCGGCGGTTGTTTACCCGACGTAGATCTAGAGTCCGGCGAATGCGTGCATATCCAATTCGGCGATAGTGACTACAAGGTAGTGGCGGCGGTCGCGCCGGGAATGATGAAGACATTGTCCATCTGTCGTTACGATGTGCATGGACCGGGGACCGAGATTGGCGTTGTTGCATCACCTGCGATGATCGCACTCGACGGTGAGCGTGAGTTTCCGATACACAAAGGCGAGAGCGTTGCGGTGCATGTCAGCACACAAGGGCCGAGAGTCCTGCAAATTGAACAAGCACTACGGCTGGCAACGAAACGAGGTTTCAGTTGCAGCGGTACGGGATACGAATCTGCGTGTGCATAACGCAGAAGCATGAGAGGAATTGGCGATGAGCCTGACAAAAAAGCAAATGGTAACGCTCTATACCAACCTGGTGAGGGCGGATAAATTCGGCAAGATGATGTACAGCCGCATGATGCAGGGCAAGCTCATCGGTTTCTATCACCCTGCGGACGGTGCGATTGCTCCGGGAGTCGGCGCGTGTTCTTTTCTGAATAACGACGATATTTTGTTCCCGCACCATCGGGGGCACGGTATCACTCACATGCTCAGCAAAGGCATCGATGTGTCGCCATATATTGCTGAGCATGCGGGTAAGGCTACCGGGTGTTGCCGCGGTCGTGCTGCCTGGCACTACGCGTTCCCGGAGCACAACGTTTACGGAACTACTGCCTACATTGGCCACAACTTTGTTCCGGTGACAGGCTTTGGCTGGGCAGCGAAAAGAAACGGCACCGAGCAGGTTGTAATGAACTGTTTTGGCGACGGCGCAATGGGTACGGGTCGCGCGCACGAAGGCCTGCTGATGTCGTCGATCTGGGATCTGCCGATCGTGCACCTCTGCGAAAATAACGGATATGCAATTTTCGCTGAAGCCTCGGAAATGCATCCGACTGAAGACATGGCAACCGTCGCACAGGGTCTCGATATTCCGTCGGTGCTAGTTGATGGGCAAGACGTCTTCGCCGTAGCGGAAGCAGTGAATGCAGCGGTTGATTCTGCGCGTAAGGGTCAGGGCCCGACTTTTATCGAAGCGAAAACACTGCGTTTCAAAGAGCACGATATCGGCAATCGTGATCTCCGCGGCTACAAACCCCGACCACAGGAAGAGTACGACGAGATGGCGAAGCGTGACCCGGTGAACCTGGCAACTGACCGGATTCTCGCTGACAAGATTTTGACTCAAAACAAGATCGACAAGATCCACGATGAGGCCGATCAAGAAGTAGAGGCAGCCGTGAAGTTCGCGGATGACAGCCCAATCGAGAGCCCCACTGAAGAAGAACTGCTCGCCGACGTTTACGCGCCCCGGTAAGAGGATAGATCAATGAGAGAAATGACCTTTATTAACGCGATTCGAGAGGCTATCGAGCAGGAGATGCGCGCCGATGAATCAGTGTTCGTCGTCGGACAAGACGTTCGCGGCGGAGTTTATCCTCACACGTTGGACCTGATCGATGAGTTTGGGCCGGACAGAATTGTCGACACACCGATCGCTGAAACCGCGATGCACGGCGTGGCGTTCGGTTCCGCTCTACTCGGATACCGACCCATTGTCGATTTCATGTTCGCGAGTACGGCATTGACAGCGTTTACGGAGACGTCGGTGATGAGTGGCCAACAGTACTTTCTGCATGGCAGCAAACACCCGGCGCCGCTGGTTATGACCGGCGCATGGGGTGTGGGCAAACGCACGGCAAACGATCACGCGATGCCAATCCATGGTTATTACATGCGGGCTCCCGGCCTTAAAGTCTGCTCACCGTCGACACCTCATGATGCGAAGGGATTATTCACGGCCGCAATTCGCGACAATAACCCGGTCATGATCCCTTGGTGCACGGGCATCATGATGCTTAAAGGCGATGTACCGGAGGAGTCTTACGAGATTCCGATCGACAAGGCCAGTATCAAACGCACAGGGGACGACGTCACCGTGCTTGCCAACAGTGAACAACTGCAATTTGCGTTGAAAGTTGCCGACAAATTGGAGGGAGAAATCGATGTCGAAATCATCGATCCAATTTCGTTCGCTCCGATTGATATCGAGACAATTTTGCAATCACTGGAAAAGACCAACCGTCTCGTGGTGGTTGATGAGGATTGGGAGTCTGGCGGATTTGCTGCAACCGTATCGGCGCAAGTAATGGAACAGGGGTTCGATCTTCTCGACGCGCCTGTAACCAGAGTTACGCTCCCGAACATGCCAATCCCGGGCGGTTATATGGAAGATTACATCCGGCCGAATCCTAAAAAGATTGAAGCCGCCATTCGCGCGGTGTGTGCCTGAGGAGAGAGCGACATGGCGAAAGACTATGTAATGCCCAAGCTCGCAATGGCGATGAATGAGGGTACCGTGACCGAATGGCTGATCGAGGAAGGCGCTCAGGTCAACAAAGGCGACATCATCGCGAGCATCGAAACCGAGAAGACGGCATACGACCTCGAGTCACCCGAGAGCGGACTCTTTCATATTATTTCGCCCGCCGGCGAAACAGTTGACTGCGGGACGCTAATCGGAAAATTCGCTGAGGACGAAGCGGAATTTGCGACATTGCAGCAAGAGCAGCCTGCCCCAACGATAGCGCCCGTGGCTGAGCCGACCCTGGCAGACGCTGCGCCACAGGCAGCGGCACCGGCTGTCGCAACACAACCGGCGGCCGTGGTGGCGACGCAGCCGGGCGGCCGCGTTATTGCATCGCCACTAGCACGCAAGTTGGCGTCTGATCGCAACCTGACCTTGACACTGATCAGTGGCACCGGTCCAGGCGGGCGCATAGTCAAGCGCGACATTCTTGCGGCCGAGACCAGCGGTGTCGGTCGTGCTGCGCCCGCAATGAGTGCTGGCGGTCGAATCGAAAAGGCTCGTATCGCAGTCAAAGGCCCGCGCAAGACGATTGCCGAACGCATGACGCAAAGTTTGCAGTCAACAGCGCAGCTGTCTTCGTTCTGGGAGTCGGATATCACCAACTTGCTTGCAATGCGTAAGAAGTACGTAGCGCGCGAAGACCAGTTGGGTACTCGCGTGTCGGTGAATACCTTTATTGCAAAGGCGATTGTTTACGGCATCCGCCAGGTACCGATTGCGAATGCCTGTATGGAAGGCGATGAAATAGTGATATTCGACAACATCAATCTGGGTTTCGCAGTATCGATGCCAGGGCAGACCGAGTACGACACCACATTGCTGGTGCCGGTATTGCATAACATCGAGAATCTCGGACTGGTGGAACTCGACATTCGCATCAAAGAACTCGTTGAACGCGTACGCGACGGCAGGTTCACAGACGACGACCTATCTGGGTCGACCATTACTTTGTCGACAACAGCTGGCCTGGCGCCGCCGGGCCACCGCAGCACACCCGTATTGAATCTACCGAACGCAATGTTGATTGGACCCTCCACATCGGTTGAGAAGCCGGTCGTGGTTGACGGACAAGTGGTGCCTCGCATGTTGTTGCCAGTAAGTGCAACATTTGATCATAGGGTTCTCGATGGTGATCCGGCAGTAAGGTTTATGTCTGCCGTGCACGATGCGCTCGAGAACCCCGAGCTCTTGATGGCATGATGAGCTGCAAAGCATGAAACAAAAATACGATGTTGTTGTCATTGGGGCTGGACCCGGCGGCTATGTTGCTGCAGTTCGCGCGGCTCAGCTCGGTCTGAAAGCCGCGGTCATCGAAAAGGATGCACCCGGCGGCGTGTGCCTCAACTGGGGCTGCATACCTTCCAAGAATCTGATTCACCAGGCCGAGTTGTTTGAGTCGCTGGCCGAGATGGAAAAGGTTGGTGTCGCGGTCGATCGCACGTCACTCGATTACTCGAAGGTACACGGTGAGTCCCGCAAGGTTGTCAAAATCCTTACCGGCGGCGTTGCTTCACTACTAAAGAAAAACAAGGTCGATTACTTTAAAGGCGAAGCAATAATCTCGGGCAGAACTGAAGTGACCGTCGACGGCAAGGAGAAGTTGTCGACTAAGAATATCCTTGTCGCGACGGGATCTAGACCGA
>Ga0055584_100001764_pt1 | contig 21260 bp, 20 predicted proteins | sample OSDHelmetaG_FD_58716 | JGI IMG/M metagenome (GOLD analysis project Ga0055584, IMG submission 58716) | Pelagic marine sediment microbial communities from the LTER site Helgoland, North Sea, for post-phytoplankton bloom and carbon turnover... | ecosystem: Environmental > Aquatic > Marine >...
AGCCGTCGAGGACCATGTGGGTCTTGAACTCGTCCTGCATGGGGGAATCGTGGTCTCGCTGGAGGCACAATACCGCCATGCGCCTCGGATTCGTCCTGCTTGCCGTGCTGAGTGTCAGCTGCGGTGCCCCGCCGCAGGATCCCGCGGCCGATCCCCGCCCGGATCTGCTCCTCCTGGTCTCGGACGACCAGGGGGTGGTGCTCGGCTGCTACGGCGCCGAGGGGGTCCAGACCCCGCGCCTCGACGGCATCGCCAAGGGGGGCCGGCGCTTCACCCGGGCGTACGCGCCGAGCGCCGTCTGCACCCCCTCACGCTCCTCCATCTACACGGGGCTGATGCCTGCGCGGCACGGCGCCAGCGGCTTCGGGCCCATCGCCGATGACATCCCCGTCTGGGGCGAACTCCTCGGGGAGCTGGGCTACCGGACGGGGCTCATCGGCAAGGTGGGCGCGAAGCCCCTGCGCCGCTTCCCCTTCGACTTCCTCTCCCGCTCGGGCCGCGAGGACGAGGGGGCGCGCAGCCTCCAGTGGCACGTGGATCAGCTCGACGCCTTCCTCGCCGAGGATGACGGCAGGCCGTGGGCGCTGGTCGTGAACTTCCGCGACAGCCACTGGCCCTTCCCCACGGACGGTGCTCCCTTCGGCGAGGGCTCCCCGCCGCCCCACGACCCTGACGCCGTCGCCGTCCCCCGCGCGCTCGTGGACACCCCTGCGGTCCGGGCTGAGCTGGCCCGCTTCCATGACGGCCTCCGGCGCATGGACGCCACGGTGGGGGCCATGCTCGACCGCCTCGCCGGAGAGGAGGAGAGCGACGAGATGGTGGGGTTCTTCACCAGTGACAACGGCCCGCCCTTCCCCTTCGCCAAGACGACGCTCTACGAGGCGGGGGTCCGCATGCCGCTGCTGGCCTTCGGGGCCGGCGTGGAGCCCGGAGACGACGACCACCTCGTGTCCCTGACCGACCTGCTCCCCACCTTCCTCGATCTCGCGGGGTCAGGGATCGTGCCCGGCGCGTTCGACGGCCGGTCCCTGGTTCCGCTGCTGGAGGGCGAGGACCCCGAGGGCTGGCGCACGTGCATCTTCGGCACCCACGACGCCCACCGGGTCGAGCCCGCGGTCCCCTCCCGCTCGGTCCGCTTCTTCGACTGGAAGTACATCCGCACCTGGGGCGAGGGGCTCCGCTTCGAGAACGCGGTGATGCTCACGTCCGACACCTGGCCCGAGATGGTGCGCGCGGCGGCGGGCGACGCGGCCCTCGCCGGGCGAGTTCAGCGCCTGCAGTTCCGTCCGGCGGAGGAGCTCTACGACCTGGCCCGAGACCCTGAGGAGCTGGTCAACCTCGCAGCGGTCCCCGCCGCCGCGGAGGCGCTCGCCGAGGGGCGACGCCTGGTGGCCGAGAGCGACCTGGTCAGCGACCCGGGCCGCTGATCACTTGCGCGCGGCGCCGAGGCTGAGCAGGGCGTAGCTCGTGGCGAGGACCGGGTTGCCCTCCCACCAGCGGGGCGCGTTCCGGTTGGCCCAGCTGCCGTTGCCGCGGTCCTGCAGGGAGAGGAGCCGGCCCGCGAGCTCCGCCCGCCAGTCGTGCTCCACGCCCTTGGCGTCGATCACCGCATCGACGCCGTAGACGTCGAGGGCCTTGGCCATGGTGTGGAAGTAGTAATAGAGACCCTGGTAGGGGGCGACCGGGTCCCCCCCGGGATCGAAGCCCGGGTTGACGTCGAGGGTGTAGTTCTCGCAGAGCCACTTCCAGCAGGCCTCCACCCGGGGGTCCTCCTTGCTCAGGCCCGCGAAGACGAAGCTCTTGAGCAGGGCGTAGGTCATGGAGCCGTAGGAGCGCGGGACCTCGGTGCCGTCGGCCAGCTGGACGAAGCCGGCCTTGGAGTCGCCGGGGGCGTAGCCCGCGCCGCCGTCGTTACCGGACTTGATGACGATGCCCTTGCGGGTCAGCTCCACGTCGTTGGTCTCGGAGCGGTTCTGGCAGCGCTCCAGGAACTTGAGGGCGCGCTGGAACGCGGCGTCGTCCCGGGAGAGCCCCGAGGCGGCGAGGGCCTCCAGGGACATCTGGAGGTTGGAGAGGTCGGGGCGCTCGTCCCCGCCGTAGCCGATGCCGCCGTAGTAGAGGTCCCCCTCCGAGTAGCCCTCGCCCTCGTCGGCCTGGAGCCCGATGAGCCAGTTCCGCGCGCGCAGCACCTGGTCGGCGTACCTCGCCTCGGAGCTGAGGGCCATGATCGACGCCGAGGTGACATAGTTGGCGAGGCGTCCCTGGTGGATCGAGCCGTTCGGCTTCTGGTGGGTGAGGATCCAGGCGAGGGCGTCGTCGATGGCGGCCTGGATGTCGGCGGGGCGCGGCTCGGGGACCTCCAGCAGCGCGCTGGTGACCATGGCGGTCAGGCCCGCGTCAGGCTGGCCCGGCGCACCCCAGCGGGCGCCCTCGCCCGCCGCGAGGAGGAAGCGCGCTCCGCGCAGGACGGCCTCGTCGATGTCGACGCGGGTCGCCGGGGAGTAGCGCGGGAGCGGGGACGGCTTGCCCGTAGCCGCGGCCGGCGGCGCGACCTGGCTGCGGATGCGCGTCAGCGCCTCGATGGCGCGGGCGGTCTCCGTGACCTTGCCGCGGGGCCCGTCCCAGGAGCCCACATCCGCGCGATCGCCGAGGAGCTGGAAGGCGAGGCGGGTCGCGCCGAGCTCGTCCCCTGGCACCTCGATCTGCTCGAGCGAGGGAGCGTCGACGCCGTTGCTCGCCAGGACCTTCAGCGCCTTGCCGAGGGGCGCCACCGAGCTGTCGTCGATGTGCACCGAGAGCGCCGCTGCGGCCGCTCGGGTCGTGGCCAGGGCTGTCCCCTCCGGCCGGTCGGCGTCCACGAAGGACCCGTCCCCGCGCTGGAGCGACAGCAGGTAGTCGAGGGCCTTCGACACGAACGGGCCGTCGGGGCGCTCGTACTTGCGGGGGCTCTTCGCCAGGGCGAAGAGGACCCACGCCGTGCCCTCGATGTCGCCGCCATAGGCGCCGGTCTCCGGGTTCTGGGTGCTCCTGAGCCACCGGATCGAGAAGTCGATCTCGCCCTTGAGGTCCGGGAGGTCGTCGGCCTTGGGGGCCTGGGCGGACGAGAGTCCGGAGAGGGCCGCTCCGAAGAGGGCGATAGCGAGGATGAGCAGTCTCAGCATGACGTCGGTAACGTAGTCGAGCCTCGCGCGCAGGTCACCCCTTCAGGGCGGGGCAGGCGCGCAGCCCTGGACGCCCCCCGCAACGGCGCGCCGCCAGGGAGGTTCACCCCATTGTCCACATCCCCGGTGTCCCCATGGCCGATGCCCCCTTCATTCCGCTCGACTTCCGCCGCCTGGGCGAGGACGAGATGCGCGCGCGGGCGGCTGCCTTCGCAGCGGAGGCCGACAGGCGGCGTTCGGTCCGGTCCTTCTCACCGGAGCCGGTGCCGGTGGAGGTGCTCGAGGACTGCATCCGGGCGGCGGGGACCGCGCCATCCGGCGCCCACAAGCAGCCGTGGACGTTCGCCCTCGTCACGGACCCCGAGCTCAAGTCGAGGATCCGAGCAGCGGCCGAGGAGGAGGAGCGGGCGAACTACAGCGGCCGCATGAACGACGAGTGGCTCGCGGATCTTCAGCCCTTCGGGACGGACGCGAGCAAGCCGTTCCTCGAGATCGCTCCCGCGCTGATCATCGTCTTTCGCCACGCCTGGGAGCTCCAGGAGGATGGGGGGCAAGGGCAGAACTACTACTCCCAGGAGTCCGTGGGGATCGCGAGCGGGATGCTGCTCGCGGCGCTGAACGCAGCGGGCCTCGTGACGCTGACGCACACCCCGAGCCCCATGGGCTTCCTGGCGAAGGTGCTCGACCGGCCCGCGAACGAGCGGGCGTTCCTGCTCATCCCGGTGGGCTACCCCGCGGACGGCTGCCAGGTCCCTGCGCTCGACCGGAAGGGCCTCGACGAGATCCTCGCTCGCTACTGAGCGGAGGTCCGGGGCGAGGGGCGTCGACGCTCAGCCCTGGTCCGCGCGGACCAGCTTCACCGCCGTGCCGTAGGCCACGACCTCGGCGCAGTTCTTCGCCACCTCGCTCGTCGCGAAGCGGAAGCCGACCACGGCGTCCGCGCCGAGGGCGAAGGCCTCGGCCTTCATGCGGTCCAGCGCCTCCTCACGAGCCTCCGCGATGACCTTGGTGTACTCGTGCACCTCGCCGCCCACGAGCCCCTTGAAGGAGGCGATCAGGTGGTGGCCCCAGTGGCGCGTGCGGACAGTGGTCCCTCGGACGAGCCCGAGGCTCTCGGTGATCTGCGCGGCGGCGACCTCGTCGGTGGTCAGGATCAACATGTCAGCGCTGGAGGTGGCGGTAGGGGTCGAGGGGGATGGCCCGCAGGCGACGGCGCAGCACCGAGCTGAACAGCAGAGCGAGGCCGAGGATGCCAGCCCCTGCGAGGATGCGAGCGGGGGCGGGGACGGTGTCGTCGAGCAGGAAGGTCCCGCTGGCCACGGCGGCGCCGATGGCCGCCGAGGCGATGACCAGGATCCAGCCAGCGAGGGTCGTGCCCCGGTGAGTGCGATCCTGCTTCAGGTCGGACCAGTCGATCTCGGCGGGCTCGGGGAGGCCTACCTGGCGGGCGAGGACGTCCAAGGCCCTGTGCTCCGCCACGAGGCGCAGGAGCTCAGGCTCCGCCCGCAGGCGAGTCACGAAGGCGGAGGCCTCGTCGGGGCCCAGCTCCCCGTCGGCGTACGCCATGGCCAGGAGCTCGTCCTTGTCGGGCGGCGGCTCCTCCGGTTGGCGTTGGCTCTGGTCCAGCATGATGGTTTGACTCCGCGCCGAGCTCGGCTCAGCGGGGCGAGCGCCCTCCACCGCTCGGTTGACTGAGGAGATCCTCGATGCGGGGCGCGAGGTGCACGCGCAGCCGCTTTCGAGCGTGGAAGAGCCGGGACATCACCGTCCCCTCGGGGATCTCCAGGGCCTCGGAGATCTCCCGGTAGGAGAGCTCCTGGTAGTGCCGGAGCACGAGGATCTCCCGGTCCCTGGCCGAGAGCCGCTCGAGGGCGACCTCGAATTGCTCGCGGCGTTCCTCGGCGAGCACCCGGTCCGAGGGTCGAGGGGCGGAGGCGTCCTCGAGCTGCAGGGCGTGGCTCTCGCCGTCCGAGTCGACGGCGTGCAGCGACGTGCTGTGGCTGCGGCCCCGCTTGCGCAGGAAGCTGAAGCAGGTGTTCCGGAGGATGCGGTGGAACCAGGGAAGGAACGGCTGGTCCGGGTCGTACTTGTCCCGCGCCTTGTAGGCCTTGATGAAGGCCTCCTGGGTCATGTCCAGGGCGTCCGCGTGGGAGCCGACCAGGGAGCGGGCCGATTGAACGGCGACCCCTCGGACCTTCAGGAACAGGGCCTCGAACGCGTCCTCGTCGCCCGAGCGGGCGGCGGTCATGAGTTGGGTGGCCTCGCAGTGCATCGTCGAACGGCTGTACCCCGGGCCTTCGGGGTCATTCAACGGATTCGAAGAATCCGTACGGCGCTCCCCGAGGACCCCCTCGGCGGGCGAGGGGAGGGGCTCCGCAGGAGGCTCAGGGCCGGAGGGGGGCTCAGAATCAACCACGAGGCGTGGCTCCCGGGGTGGGCGGCGCGGGGACGAGGGCGAGGGCGTGGGCGGCAGCCCGATCGATGGCTCCGGGGGGGCCGAGCCGGCGGGCAGCCTCCTCCAGGTCCTCGGCCGCCCGTGCCCGGGTGGCCGGGTCCAGGAAGGCGTCGCGGACCTGGGCGCCCACCAGCTCGACCGGGCCTCGGCCGCGGAAGCCGTGCTCGGGGAGCACCTCCCGCCCGGCGAGCAGGTTGGTGGAGGCGAAGTAGGGGGTGGTGAGCACGTGGTCGTAGAGGAACGACTCGAGCCGCTTGGAGAACCGGTACAGCACCACCGTCGGGAGCCGGTGGTGGAGGACATCCGTGAGGACGGTCCCCGACACCGCGAAGGCGGCCCGGGCGCGCGCGAGCTCGCCGTGGAGCTCCTCGCACGTGAACGTCACGTCGTGTCCCCGGGTGAGCTCCTCGATCAGCCCCGCGTGCTCCTCGGTGGACTGGAGGATCCGCACCTCCGCGTCGGGCGCCGCCTGTCGGAGGGGCCGGAGCGCCTCCAGCATCCAGGGGAGGTTCCGCTGGATCACGCCCCGGCGGCTCCCGGGGAGCAGGGCGAGGATCCGGGACCCCTCGTCCGGTCGCGTCACCGGGACGCTCGTCAGGTCGTCGAGCAGCGGGTGGCCGATGTGTCGCGTCCGAACACCGTGCCTGCCGTACCACGCCGGCTCATGGGGGAGGATCGTCAGGGAGAGGTCCATCGCCTTGCGGTACCCTCGCACCCGCCAGGGCGCCCAGCCCCAGTACTGCGGCGCCACGAGGTGGCAGGTCTTGACGCCATACCTGCGGACCGCGTGGGCCAGCGGCACGTTGAGCGCCGGCGAGTCCACGGGGATGAAGAGGTCGGGGCGCACGTTCCGCGCGTGGCGCGCCGTGTCCTCGATGACGCCGACGTAGTACGGAAGGGAGCTGAGGACGCCGTCGAAGCCGGTGTGGGCTCTGGCGACGGGGTCCGCGATCGTCGGCACGCCCAGCTCGCGGATCCGCTCGCCCCCCAGCGCCGCGAAGTCCGGAGGCGGAGCGCCGGCGGCCTCGACCCGCGCGCGGATGGCGCGGATCAGGTTCGCACCGTGGATCTCCCCGGAGGTCTCGGCAGCCCCCACGAGGATCCGGAGGGGACGGTCAGTGGGGATGGAGGTCTGGGGGAGCGGGCTGAGCTCGCCTGAGCCCTCCTGCACGTCGTGGCGGATCTCCGAGAGGACGCGCCTGCGCACCGGCACGTGCCCCAGGTATCGCAGCGGCGCGAGGAGCGCTCCGCCGACGGCGCGACCCAGCTCGAGCCGGGCCGCTGTTCGCGGTCGGATGCCTTGGGAGGATCGGTCAGCCACGGGGGGGAGGATACGTTCGGTGCGCGTTATCCTCCTCCCCGGATGGCTCGACTCCTCATCTTCTTCGTCTGCGTCTTCATACTGACGGGCTTCCTGGCGCAGCTCCCGGTCGTCGGGGCGCTGTTCAGGATCCCCTTCCTGGGCTTCTGGTTCACCGCCCTGCTGGTCTCCGCGGTGGCGGCCAAGCTCGGAGCGGAGGCCGTCGACGCGGGCGCACGGCGTCGGCTGGAGCGTTCGCTTGGGGCGGTGGACACGCCCCACCACAAGGGCAAGCTCGGGGTCCTGCTCCTCGCCCAGGGGAAGGCGCGCCGGGCGATCCCGCTGCTGGAGGCCGCCTCGGAGGGAGACCCCGGCTCCCTGGAGCTGCGCTACCGGCTCGGCGAGGCGCGCTTGCGCGCGGGGCGCGAGGCTGCGGCCGCCCAGCAGGCCCTCGACTCGGTCCTGCGCGAGGACGAGGAGTACGCCTACGGTGGCGCGATGCTCCGGTCGGCCGAGGCGAGCCGGGACGCTGGCGACGTGCCCGGTGCCCTCGAGCGCGTCACGAGGTTCGAGCGGAATCACGGGGCGACTCCCGAGAGCGCCCTCCTGCGGGCGAGGCTCCTCCGGGCGGCGGGAGACGCCCGCGGGGCCAAGCAGGCCCTGGGGGAGGTGGTGCCGCTCGCGGCCGCCAGCGGGCGCGGCGCAGCGTCCCGAACCTGGACTTGGCGGCTCAGGACGATGCTCGCTCGCTGCTTCGGTTGACGGGTCTGGAGCCCGGTCAGGCGGCCGGCCGATGACTGCGTCATGCGAGCGCTCCCTCTGCTCATCCTCGGCGCCCTGATCGTCGGCGGCGCTGCCAGCTCTCCGGGGCGGAGCCCTGCCCCTGATCGCCTCGAGAAGTTCCCCGCCCTCGGGTTCGGCTTCGAGAGATCGGCGCGGCTCGAGGCGCGCCAGGTGCCGCCGGAGAGCGAGGGACTGCTGCTGCTCTACGCCACAAAAAACGCCCCCAATGATCGCGCGGCCCCATGTACCCATCGCGTCTACCGCATCGAGGGGCCGGGGCTCGACGCGACGGCGGTGCGGGCATGGGTCCAGGGGACCTTCCCGACGGCCGACGTGGCCGAGGAGCGCTCCGTCCGAGAGCGGTACGGCCGGAGCCCCGTTCGGCTCACCGGGCGGTTCGTCGTGGAGGACCTGGAGCGCGGGCTGTTCGTCCACGCCTGGACCGGTCCGGAGGACGCGGTCGTCTTCGTGGGCGAGTGCGAGGAGGGCCTCTATCGGCGCGAGCGGCGGGCCTTCGACCGGGCCGCCTCCAGCTTCCGGTTCTTCGATCAGGCCGAGGTGGACCTCGGCCGCAAGCAGTGGGAGGCGCGCTACCGCCGGACCGTCCTTCCGTTCGAGGCCGAGCGGATCGAGGTGGGCGTCAAGCTGGCCACGGGGTGGACGGTGACGGATACGAAGAGCGCCATGGTTCTGTTCCATGGACCCGAACACTCCGCCGTGCCCCGGCAGCTCGCCGACGCCATGATGGCCGTCCGCAGCCGGCTCAGGGTCGATCTGCCACCGGACCAGGAGGTGTCCTCGCTGGCCGTGGTCCGCATCTGCAGGGACCGGGGCGAGTACCTGACCTACGGCGGGAGCCCGGGGACCGTCGGGTACTTCAACCCGAGCGTCGGGGAGCTCGTGCTCTACGACGCCCGCGCGAACCCGGAGGGGCCCCTCCCCCTGGATCACCCGACGGCCCGGACGCTCTACCACGAGGTCTGTCACCAGTACCTGCACCAGACCATGAGCGCGGCGACTCCGCACACCTGGTTCGGGGAGGGGCTCGCGGAGTACTACGCGGGGGCCACCCTCCGGTCCGGTCGGGTCGTGGGCGTGGATCCGTTGGAGGACAAGCTCGAGTACCTCCTGCGGCCTGACGTCCGAGCCCAGGTGCCGCCGCTCGGGGACCTCCTCGCCATGTCGCAGTCCGCCTTCTACGGCAACGCCGCGGTCTGTTACCCCCTCAGCTACGCGCTCGTTCGCTTCCTCGAGACGAGCAGCGAGGCCCGCGGCCGGAGGCCGTGGCGCGAGGTGGTCGAGCGATACCACGAGGGCCTCAGGGCCGCGTGGCGCGACGAGGTCGAGGAGCTCGCCCTGCGTGGGATCTCGCGGCGGTCCTACGACGTGGCGGTGCGCAGGAGCAAGGAGCGCGCCCTGGGGGCCGCCTTCGAGGAGGTGGACGTTCCCGAGCTGGAGCGCGCGCTGTGGAGCTGGATCGCCCGGGGCGAGGGCTGAAGGTCCCGGCCGGGGCCCCCTTGCCTCAGGGGACGCGCCGTCGGAACGCCCGCAGCGAGAGGCCGTAGGCGAGGACGGTGCAGGCCAGCATGGGCGCGAGCAGCGGCCAGTCCATGGCGTCCCTGGTGATGATGCGCATGAATACCTTGATCTCCACGAGGCGGTAGAGGGAGTAGTGGGTCACCCCCTCCACCAGGTAGAGCGCGAAGACCATGACCGAGAGGAACAGCATCACGAAGCTGATGCGCATGGGCTCCGAGCTCAGGCACGACCACAGGAAGCTGACCGAGTAGATCGCCGCCAGGAACCCGCCCATGTGCAGCGAGCAGCGCATCAGGTCGGACATGTCCATGGTCTTGTCGAACATGCCGAGGAGGGCGGGGACCGTCGCGCTCGTGAGGAAGACCGGCGCCACCACCACGAAGAGCCCGCCGAGCCAGCGCTCGGTCATGAGGCGGGTGCGGGAGACGGGCCGGGCCAGCCAGATCTCCATCGTGCCCCGGTGGGCCTCCCCCGCGACGCTGTTCGCCGCGAAGAGGACGGCGGCGGCGGTGCCCAGGGCGCTGCAGCCCTTGAAGAAGTGCTGGCCCACGATGTATCCGGACACGCCGAACTGGTCGACCTGGTCCACGAGGTCGCTCAGCATCTGGATCGGCGCGGCGATCGCCTTGATGGAGGGGAGGTTCTCCTCGAACGTCGGCCACCAGTAGACGGCAGCCACGAGCATGATCTCCAGCACGACGAAGAAGCCGAGCCCGTAGGTGATGTAGCCCCGCGTGCCCTTGAACATCAGGTGCCCTCCACGCCGTAGAGGGACCGATAGAGCTCGCCAAGGGAGATACGCCCGTGCTCCACGCTTGTGGGGGCAGGCAATCCGGCCGAGCCAGCGAGGCGGCCGAGGAAGGTCCGCGGGTCGTCGCCTGAGAGCATGACGTTCACCCTGTCCTCGAGCTCCTCCACGGACTCGACCCCTGGTCCCTCGAGCGCCGAGGCGCTGCCGGGAGCCAGGGCGCCGGGGGCGAAGCGGAGCCGGACGAGGCGTCCCGCGCGCCGCCGGACCTCCTCGGAGCTCTCGTCCGCGACGACGCGGCCGGCGTTGAGGAAGACGAGCCGCTGGCACGAGCGGTCCACCTCGCCGAGGTGATGGGAAGAGAGCAGGATCGTCGTTCCGCGGGCGGCGTCCGCGTCGATGAGGTCGAGCACCTGGCTCCGCTTGGCCGGATCGAGGCCCTCGCTGATTTCGTCGAGGATCCTGATCGGGACCTCAGGGGCGATGGCCGCTGCGAACAGGAGCTGGCGCTTCATGCCGTGGCTGTACTCGCGGACGCGTCGGTCCAGGGGCAGGCCAAGGTCTCCGGCGATGGAGCGTGCCCGGTCGAGGCTGTCGTCGGGGCGGCCGCGCAGGAGGAAGCGCAGGTGCTCCCTGCCCTTCAGTTCGCCGTAGAGGTGGAGCTCGCCCGGCGCATAGGTGGTGCGCCTGCGGATCGGCAGCCCGTCTCCCGACATGGGCACGCCGTCCACGGTGATCTCGCCCTGCTGGAGGGGCACGAGGCCGGTGAGCAGCCGCATGAGCGTGCTCTTGCCGCTCCCGTTGGGGCCGAGGAGTCCGACCACGCCTCCGGCAGGGATCTCAAGGTCGGTGCGATGCAGCGCCTGGGTCGTACCGAAGCGGTGCTCGAGGGCGCAGACGGAGATGCCGCCAGGTCCGGTGGGGAGGGGTGACGCGGCCTGGGCGGGAGCGAGGGCGGTCATGGGGTGGTAGGTTACCCACCGTGACATCCGTTCGCATCCTGGAGGAGATGAAACGCGACGCCCTCGGCGCCGTTCATCGAGTCGTGCTCGAGCGCGCTGGAGAGCGTCGGCAGGAGTTCGTGCTGCGCTCGCTGGACGGTTGGCTGATCCTGCGACCCTTGGCCCGCCTGCTCGCGCGACGGGAGCAGCGCGCGATGGCTGCGTGTCGAGCTGGGAGCGTGCCGCGCTTCGAGCCTGCGCCCACCTTGAGCGACGGTGAGCGTGCCGCGCTCGGCCGATCGCCTGGCGTACGAGCGCGTGAGCTCTTCACCCGGCCCTTCGTCGCGGGAGCTCCCCTGCACCGGGCCGAGCGCCTACCCCTGGACTTCTTCCACCTCCTCGAGTCGGCCGTCCGGGACCTGCACGCGGTCGGCGTCTGCCACAACGACCTGCACAAGGAGCAGAACGTCGTGGTCGAGGTCTCTGGCCGGCCGATGCTCATCGACTTCCAGCTGGCCAGCGTCCACCCGAAGAGGGCGGGGAGGCGCTTCGCGGCCCGCTGCGGGGATGACCTGCGCCATGTTCAGAAGCTCCGGCGCCGCTACACCATGAACGGCAGGGGGCCGGCCGAGATCGGGGTGCCGGAGTCCTCGCGGATCCGCCGGCGAGGCCTGGCCCTGCTCTGGCGACGGACGGGGAAGCCCGCGTACCTGTTTATCACCCGCGGACTCTTCGGGACGAAGGATGGAGAGAATCGGCGCCCGTTCGAGGGGCCGTGGCCCCGTTGGGTCGGACCGCTCGAGGCCGCCCCCGGGACCACCGCGGGCCCGCAAGTCACCGGTGACAGCGGCCCAGGAAGTTCCTGAACACCGTCGCGCCGCCCTCGGCGCAGAGGATGGACTCCGGGTGCCCTTGCAATCCGAAGAGCGGCCGCGTCGCGTGGCGGAGGCCGGCCACGTCCCCGTCCTCGGTGCGAGCGGTGACGATCAGCTCCTCGGGCAGGCCCACCTCGTCCACCACCAGGGAGTTGTAGCGGGCCATGGGGAACGGCGTGGGCAGCCCATAGAGCACGCCGTCGCCGTCGTGATGGATGGGGCGGACCGCCCCGTGCACCAGCTCAGTGGCCCCACGAATTCGCGCTCCGAAGCTGCTGCCCAGGGCCTGGTGCCCGAGGCAGATGCCCAGAACCGGGGGCGCGTCCTGGCGCGCGGCGGCCAGCCGGAAGATCGCCTCACTGCACCCGGCAGCCCCAGGCTGGCCGGGCCCGGGGCCCACGATGACCCCTGAGGCGCCCAGGGTCTCACCCGCATCGGCGGCGAAACTGTCCAGGACGGAGACCTCCGCGCCCAGCCCCTGGAGGGCCTGAACGAGGTTGTAGGTGAACGAATCACGATTGTCGACCAGGGTGATCACGGCTGTGTTGTACCCCGCGGCGGCGAGGGTCTATCGTTCCGCACGATGAACATCGTCATCATCGGCGCCGGAGAGGTCGGCCAGCATCTTGCTGGAGTCCTTAGCCGGGAGGAGCACTCAGTGACCGTGGTCGACCCCGACCCGACCAAGTCGCGCAAGCTGAGCGAGTCCCTCGACGTCCAGTCGCTGGTCGGCGACGGGACGCGAGCCGATACGCTCACGGCGGCCGGTGCGTCGGCAGCAGACCTCCTCATCGCCGTCTCCGACGACGACCGGGTGAACATGCTCACCAGCGTGATCGCCAAGAAGCTGGGCGCGAGCCGAGTCATCATCCGGCTCAAGGACACGAAGGTGCTGGCGGACTACCGCTACTTCTACAAGGACGCCCTGGGCTTCGATGTGGTGCTCTCCACCGAGGAGCTGGTAGCCGAGGAACTCCTCGGGCTGGTGAGGGAGCGGCACGCTCTGGAGGTGGAGAGCTTCGCCAACGGGCAGGTGCAGCTTCGGCGTCTAAGGCTCAAGGAGGACTCCGAGGTGACTCGGAAGCCGCTCGGCGAGCTGAAGATGCCCTCGGGTGTTCTTGTCGCGGCGGTCTCCCGTGGCGGCGAGCTCCTGGTCCCTTCGGGCTCGGACGAGCTACACGGCAAGGATCAGGTCTACGTCCTCGGGTCGTCGAATGACCTCGATCGGTTCGAGCTGCTGGCGGGCAAGAAGGTCGAGTGGAAGCGGTCAGTCGTGATCATGGGTGCGGGGGGGATCGGCCGCGAGATCGCCATGCGCCTCTCCGGGTCTCCCGGAATCAGCGTCCTCGTGCTGGAGCAGGACCCCGCGCGCGCGCGCGCCCTGGACCTCGAGTGCTCCGGTGACCTCACCGTCATGGTGGGGGACGCGACAGACATGATGCTCTTCCGAGAAGAACGGCTCGCCGACGCCAGCGTCTTCGTGGCCACCACCCACGACGACGAGGACAACATCGTCGCCTGCCAGCTCGCCAAGTCCTTCGGCGTTCAGCGCACGGTGGCCCTCGTCGAGAAGTCCTCTTACGCCGAGATCTTCGATCTGCTCGAGGGCGTGGATCAGGCGATCAGTCCGCGGATGATGTGCGCCAAGGCGATCATGCGGCTCGCTCGGGCTGGTTCACCGAGGGCGATCGCCTCCATCGGGAACGGGCAGGCCGAGGTCATCGAGCTGATGGTCGACATCAAGGAGCCGATCAAGCTCCGCAAGCTGGCCTTGCCGCGCGGCGTGGTCCTGGGGGCTCTCGTGCGCGACAACTCGGTCACCATCCCCGGTGGCGAGACGGTCGTTCGCAAGGGAGACACCGCGGTCGTCTTCGCCATCCGCGAGTCCCTGGCGGAGGCCGAGCGCGCGCTCGGGGCCATCTGAGCGTGTCACGGGCTGGGCTAGAGGCGGGCTCGGGTGGTGTGCGAGGCGGGGTGACGCTGTGAACTTCCGCGCGGTGGCCCAGATGCTGGGCGTTGTGCTGCTGCTCATGGCGGGCTTCCTCACGATCCCCGCTGCGGTCGGGGTCGGGCTTGGTGAGCGGGGGCCGGCCACCAGCTGCGCCCTGGCGGCGGCCGTGACAGCGCTACTCGGGGGCCTCGTGACGTTCATCTCCAGAGGGGCGACGAGGGACGCCCGGCAGCGGCCCGACTACTTCCGTCGAGAGGGCCTCGCGACGGTCGGGCTGGCCTGGCTTGTCGGCGGCGTGGCGGGCGCGCTGCCCTTCCTCTTCGAGGGCACGATCACATCCCCGTTGGACGCCTTCTTCGAGTCCGTCTCGGGGCTTACAACGACCGGGTCCACGATCATGTCGGGGGAGCAGATCGACTCCATGCCAGACACCATCGCGTTTTGGCGGAGCTTCAGTCAGTGGATCGGCGGCTTCGGCATCGTCATGGTCTTCGTCGTCATCTTCCCGACGGGCGGCCGGAACCTCTTCCGCTCCGAGGTCCCTGGCATCACCCGGGAGGCGGGGCACCAGCGGGTCCGCGACGCGGCGCTGATGCTGATGAAGATTTACCTCGCCCTCAGCGTCACGCTCCTGGCTGTGTTGATCGTCGTGGGCCTCCCGGTCTTCGACGCGGTGATCCACACCTTCACCACGGTTGCGAACGGAGGGTTCTCCAACCACTCGGAGAGCATCGCCTACTTCGACTCCGCTCTCGTCGAGTCGGTGCTCGTGGTCTTCATGCTCCTCTCGGCCCTCAACTTCGCGATCTACGACACGCTGATCCGCGTCGGTCCGCGGCCAGCGTGGCGGAAGCTGGTCGGCAGCCTCGAGGTGCGGCTGTTCTTTGGGCTGGTGGTGGGGGCCTCGCTGGCGATCGGCGCCGTGCTCTGGGCCGCGGGGGCCGGGAGTGCGGTGGCGGGGAGCGCGGGGGCGGGGGGCGCGTGGACTGCCCCATCTGGACCGGTAGAGGCCCTCAGGCTCAGCATCTTTCACGTCGTCTGCCTCATCACAGGCGGCGGGTACTCGACGGCGAACTTCGACGCCTGGCCTCAGTTCTGCCGGCTGGTGCTGTTGCTCCTGGCCTTCTGCGGAGCTTGCGCGGGGTCCACCAGCGGCGGGCTGAAGTTGGTCCGAATCGCGATCGTCTTCAAGGCAGCCCTGGTGGCGGTCCGCCGCTTCGCCAGGCCACGCGTGATTCACCAGGTCCGCATCGACGGTCAGGTCCTGGACGAGTCCGTGGTGGCCTCCGTGACGGGTTACCTGGTGCTCTGGCTCCTGGCCTTCCTGGCAGCGACGACGCTCCTGGGCGCCTACGGCATCGACCTCGAGACCAGCGCGAGCGCTGTGCTGGTGACCTTGAACAACGTCGGCCCGGGGCTGGGGGGCGTGGGACCGGCCTCGAACTTCGGCGACCTCCCCGCCGTGGCCAAGTTCGTCCTGTCCATCTGCATGGTGCTCGGGCGCCTCGAGTTCTACGCGCTCGTCGCGCTCCTCATGCCGACGTTCTGGCGCAGGTGACCTGGACCTACGGGAAGTGCCGGCCCAGCGGCCGGCTCCTCGAGGTGTCCTGGGGACGCGCGCTCTGAGCCTGGCTCAGAGGATGTCCTCGCGATACACGAAGGGCCGACGCCGCAGCTTGTCCTTGCGGTGGGCGGCGAGGCGCCAGAGCGTGTCGGCGCCGACCACCGCGAGGTACTGGCGATTCTCGCCATCCCGCTGGATGGAGATCTTCCCGGAGACGAGGCCCACGAGGTCCTTGGTGAACTCCCCGGTCTGGCGGTAGACGCCTGCGCCGGTCTGATCGACGCTGTCGAGGAAGCCCTCGGGGATCTCGAGCAGCACGCCTCCCACGCCCTCCACGGTCCGGCAGGTGGTGATCGCGGCCCAGCGATCCCAGCCCCGGCGGCCCATCACCTCCAGCACCTCCCCGTCGGTGGGGAGGTCGAAGGAGATCGGGACGTGCGGGAGCCGAATCTCCATGTCGGCGGTGTAGAGGCCTCCGCCCACGGGCTCGATGACGGACTGCTCCATGGACGGGCCGTCGCCGAAGTAGGCCTCGACGATGACCGGCCCCCGGTCGGTGGTCTTGCCGAGGAAGACCACGCCGAATTCGGTGGAGACGCCGAGCTCCATCCCCTGGTCGGTGACGATCCCCACGACGGGGTCGATCAGCTTTCGGGTTCCGGTGCAGGCCGTGAGGGTGAGCGCCAGGGCGACGGCGGCCACGCGGCGCACGGTGCGCGTGGGGGAGGGCTGGGAGTGGGATTTACGCATGGCTTGTCAACCCGAGCAGGATGGGGGACGATCGGCCGTCCCGCTACGATTATCGTCGAGAGGCGGTCTCGACTCGACCGGACCTCCGATTTGATCCGAATCTGGGCTCGCTCGGCGCTCCAGGGACCCGTCCCGGCGCCAAGGAACCATGCGGCACGCTAGCAATCCTGGAAGCACCCGCCTCCTCGCAGGCGCTGCTGCGCTCCTGTGCGCGGCTGTCCTGCTGTGGATCCAGCCATGGTCGGGGATCGAGCAGGAGGCCAGCGTCGAGCTCGTTACGCGCGTGTCCGGCTCGGGCGAGGGGCCCACGGGGTCCAAGGCCGACCTGTTGGGCGTCGCGGGAGAGGAGGGCCGGCTGGCCGAGACGCTCTCTCCCCGCGCCGTCGCCGAGCAGGCCGCGATTCGAGCGCGAGCCCGTGCGGAGCAAGAGGCGCCCAGGTTCAAGCTGGTCGGATCCGTGGTCGGAGAAGGCAGCGAACCCGTGCTCGGCGCGCAGGTGCTCGTGACCACCCGGCGTTCCGAGACGGCCCTTGGCATGGAGCTGACGGAGCGGGACAGGGCCGGTGTCTGCTCCGTGGAGACCGACGCGAGCGGGGGGTTCAGGGTGGGCGTGGGCGCCGACGTCCCCGAGCTCCAGGAGGGCCGGATCGTGAGCGCCCTCGTCCGCGCGCCGGGCTGCGCCGTGCGGCAAGTTCGTCTCGGGCGCTTCCCCAGCCGGCTCCCGATGACGGTGGAGCCCATCACGCTGCTGCGGGGGATCACCGTGGCCGGACGCGTCCTGGGGCCAGACGGGCTCCCCGTAGAGGGGGCCACGGTCTACTTCGGCCAGGCGAGCCCGCTGGGGGGCTTCCGCGTGTCGGCGCCGAGCCGCGGGTACTTGCTCGGCACGACCCCGGAGGACGGGACCTTCCGGTGCGACGAGTTCGCGCCTGGGCCCTTCCATCTCGTGGTCGAGAAGCCGGGCCATCCCGTGGCATACCACGAGGGGGAGGTGACGGCGGGAAGGGGGCTCTCGGGCATCGTCGTCCGGCTTGACCGCGGCGAGAGCATCTCCGGCGAGGTGGACAGCGGGGACCGGCCCCCTGTGGACCTCTGGGTCTCGGCGTGGCCGGTGGACCGGGGCACCCCCGCCGTGGACCGCCGCCCCCGTGCCGTTCGGCCTGACGTTGACGGACGCTTCGAGCTTGGGGGGCTCCGGCCGGATGGGACCTACCGGGTCTATGTCGGGCTGGACCGCTCGCCGCGTTCCCCCATGGCCGGGGAGTCCACCGAGGCTCCGAGCGGCGAGCAGGACCTGCGCCTCGTCTGGCGGCCGCGGGCTTCGGTCCGCGGCCGGGTGGTGCGCCGCTCCGCGGGTACGGGCGAGCTGGAGCCGGTCGAGAGCTTCGTGGTGTGGCAGGCCAAGGGGACCCCGGGAGACGACGAGTTCGATGGTCGGGCCCTGACCGACGAGAGCGGCGAGGCGATGGTGAGGCACCCCGCGGGGGTCTTCCGCTTCGACGGGCTGCGGATCGGCGAGGGCGAGCAGGTGCCGTACACGTTCCGGGTACGGGCGGCCGGGTTCGAGCAGCTCGTGAGACGCGGGGTCCCCCTGGGGCACGGCGACCACGTGGATCTCGGCGACCTCGAGCTGACCCCGGCGGCCTCCCTCCGCGTCCGCGTCGTGGAGGCCGGCACGGATCTTCCGGTGGAGGGCGCGCGCGTCTTCCTCGCGGCCGCGCCCGACCGCGACACCCTCGGCCGGTGGAGGCTCTGGGACCGGCCGGCTCACTCCAGCGACAGGATTCGCTTCGCGCAGTCGGACGCCGAGGGGCGCGCGGTCCTTCAGCTCCCGACCCGAAGGCCGTGGGCCCTCTTCGTGAACGCAGACGGGTTTCCGGTCGGGGACCTCCTTGACGTGACAAGCGACGACGAGGAGTTCGTCGTCGAGATCGCGAGGGGCACGACCCTCACCGCGGAGGTGGTCGACGAGGAGGGGATGCCGCTCAAGGGGGTCGAGGTCTCGCTCCGCATCAGCCAGAGCCAGGGAGGGAACCTCCGGCTCCCCCGGCGCATGGTCCTCTCGGGAGAGGACGGGATCGCACGCTTCGAACACGTCGAGGCGGGAAGGGGGCAGGTCCGGGCGGAGCTCCCTCGAATGCGTCCGCGGCAGCCCCGGGGCTGGGTGGAGATCGCCGAGGTGGTCGACATCCCATCCTCCGGTGAGGTCAAGGCGCGACTGGTGATGCCGGTCTCCGGCGAGCTCCGGGGCCGCGTGCGCGCCGGCGGTGCCGCGCTCCCGGACGCCCGCATTCGGCTCGCGGTCCGCGAGGGGAAGGACCTGATCCGCCCCGAGACCACGTCCACCACGCTCCGGGCCATCGCGGACTCCAACGGAGAGTTCGCCCTGCGGGGGATCCCGACCGGCACCTACCAGGTGACGGTGAACCACCGGTCCCGGGCCATGGCCACGGTCTTCACGCACCGGGTCGGGCCCGAGCCTGAGGAGCTGCTGATTGATCTCGCTGAGGCGGAGGTCTCGGGGCGGCTCGTGTACCGGGGCTCCGGGGAGCCGGTGGCCGGGGTCAGGATCAGGGTCGCCGGACCGTCCGAGCTCCACCGGGCCTGGGTGGGGCAGCGCACCCTCCGTGCGGAGCGTGACGGCTCCATGGATGCGAGGGACGACTGGCTCGAGCCGGGGAGCCTCCGGTCGGGAGCGGACGGCACCTTCGAGTTCGGTGGGCTCACCGTAGGGGTCCCGGTTCGGCTCGAGATCTCTGGCTCCCTCATCCTCTTCAAGCGCGTCAACCTCGAGCCCTTCGAGGCCGGGGACGTCCGAGAGCAGGTGGTCATCGAGGTGGACGCGGCGGCGAGCCTCACGGTCGTCGCAGGTTCCTCCTCAGGCAGCGAGCGTCGGGGGCGGCGTCGGGGGCAGTACGGCATCCGCCTCCGTGGCCTCGACGAGGGCGGCGGCGTTCGATCCAGCAAGGTGGTGTCGCGGCTTCGCGGGCCGAGTCACCGCTTCTCCTCCCTCGCGCCGGGTCGCTACCGGGTCGAGACCGTCGACCTGAGAGCCGAGGGGACCCCCGCCGTGGAGAGCCGGGAGCTCACCCTGGAGGCCGGCGAGCGCGCGTCGATCACGATGCCCACTCTGTGATCGAGATCGGAGGGAAGAGGAGCTAGGATCCCCGCCATGTCGCGTGAGTACGACGCCCTCCTGCTTGACCTCGACGGCACCCTGCTGACGCCGGACGAGTCGATCCACCCCCGGACCCGAGAGGCCATCCTCGAGGCCGAGCGTCAGGGGGTCGAGGTCATGGTGGTGACCGGGCGGAGCAAGATCTCCGCCATGCCCATCGTGACAGAGCTCGGGCTCGACGCGCCGACGGTGCTCTTCAACGGCTGCGCGGTGTGGTGCCACAAGGACGAGCGGATGCTCGAGGAGCGCACCATCGCCACGCGGACGCTGGAGCGCCTCCACGGGTGGGCCGCCGACCGCGGGGCGCAGGTCCTGGTCATGACCGCCGACGAGAAGCTCGCGCTCGAGCCCAGGGACGAGGAGGAGGCCAGGAACTTCGAGGGATTCATCGGGGTCCAGTTCGTGGACCGTCCGGCCCTGCTCCGTGACTACACCATCCGGCTGAGCTTCCTCATGAAGTGTGGCGAGGTCGGCTCCGCGACCGTCGCCGCCGAGCTCGAGGAGGCCGCCGGGGCGCCGATCTACATCTCCCACTTCCCGCTCTCCATCCTGCCGCGCCACCAGGCCAACCCCTACAGCGCCATCGACGTCCACGCGCCGTGCCAGGGCAAGGCCGAGGCGATCCGGCTGCTCCAGGAGACGAAGGGGATCCCGGCCTCGCGGGTCATCGCGATCGGCGACGCCGACAACGATGTGCCGATGCTCCGTAAGGCGGGCCTGGGGGTCGCCATGGGGAACGCCTTCCCTGAGGTTCAGGCCGAGGCGGACCTGATCCTGGCGCACCACCGCACCGATGCCATCGGCGCGCTCGTGGAGGAGCGCCTCCTGCGCTGACGCAGGGTAGCGGCCCGACTCAGTCGCTCTTCTTCATGGCGCTGCCGCCAGAGTCGGAGCCCTTCTTCTCCGCTGTGTCGGCCTTCTTGGCGTCGTCGTAGCTCTTGGAGCGGTAGTCCGTGACGTAGTAGCCGGAGCCCTTGAAGACGAAGCCGGCGCCGGAGCCGATCAGCCGCTCGAGCTTGAGCTTGCCGCACTCCGGACACTTGCGCATGACCGGGTCACTCATCATCTGGAACTCCTCGAACTGGTGTTCACAGGCGTTACAGCGATAGTCGTAGGTCGGCATCAGGTGGCCTCCCCTTCGGAATCGGTGACGTCCTCAGCCGCCTGTTCAGCGGCGGGCTCCGCGGCTCCGGCGTCGTCGGCCGACACATCGGGGGCCGCGGCGACGCGGACCTGTGCGAACCGCAGGACCGCCTCGCCCATGGTCCAGCCATCGCGCACGACCTCCATGATCGTGCCCGGCTCGTGCTCGTCGGTCTCCACCGTCGAGACGGCCTGATGCCGGGCGGGGTCGAAGGTACCCTCCGCGGAGATCGCCCGGACGTTCATGCGTTCCAGTAGCCCCTGGAGCTGCTGCCGGGTCATCTCGACGCCGACCTTGAGGTTCTTGGCCTCCTCGCTTGTGACCTCGAAGGCCAGCGCCATGTCGAGGTAGTCGAGGATCGTCACGGCCTCGCCGAGGACCTCGGAGCGGGCGCTGGCCACCGCCGTCTCGATGTTGGCCTGGGCGCGCCTTCGGTGGTTCTGGAAGTCTGCCTGGAGCCGCATCCAGCGGTCCACGGCATCGTCGCGCTCCCGGGTCAGGGCGACGACCGGATCCTCTTCGTCGACGCTCTCCTCCTCAGGGGCGTCCTGGGCCTCCGTCTCGGGCTCGGGCTCGGCCTCGGGCGCCTCGGGATCAGTCTTCGTCTCGGTCTGCTTGCTCTTTCCGAACGCCATGGGGGTCACTTGAAGTACTCGGTGACGCGGTCGAAGAACGACTTGCGGCCGCTCGTCTCCCGGTCAATCTCCTGGAACTCCTCGAGCAGCTCGCGCTGCCTGTCGGTGATCTTCTTGGGCACCTCGCAGAAGACGCGCACGAGCTGGTCGCCGCGCGCCCGGCTGTCCATGCGCGGGAGGCCCTGGCCGCGGAGGCGGAAGACCTTGCCGCTCTGGGTGCCGGCGGGCACGGTCAT
>Ga0055584_100001765_pt1 | contig 21242 bp, 19 predicted proteins | sample OSDHelmetaG_FD_58716 | JGI IMG/M metagenome (GOLD analysis project Ga0055584, IMG submission 58716) | Pelagic marine sediment microbial communities from the LTER site Helgoland, North Sea, for post-phytoplankton bloom and carbon turnover... | ecosystem: Environmental > Aquatic > Marine >...
CATGGTGCACTGAAGAGGGTGCTGATTCTGACGGGCAAAGTCTACAACTTGATTAACCTTTGTCTCGGCGACCTCGTAGGTAAAGACGCCGCAAATCCCCACACCCTTGCGATGAATGTGGCGCATGATCTCGGTCGCTTGCTGACGATTCTTGTGGAAAAAACGTTCGAGTATGTAGACCACGAATTCCATAGGTGTGTAGTCATCGTTCAACATCAAGACCTTGTACATCGGTGGTTTCTTGGTCTTGGACGTTGTTTTCGTGACAACCCCTACATCGAGGCCGTCGCCGTCACGATCTGAATCTCGTTCGCTCATAAATACCTGGTTGGACACGGCGCGAATTCGCCAATCCCCTAATATGCCATCGCAGCCCACGAAAAAAAGGCGGGTAACAATGCTGTCAGGGCAAAAAAAAGCCCGGCCAAACGGCCGGGCTCTTCTTCGATCGGTAAAAAACTAGGCGGCGGTCTTCGTCCAGCGGTCCATGACGGCACCGATCTGGCTGTTGATGGGGCCAAACATGCCGTTGGTGGCCTGAACTGAAAGCTCACCGAGCTTGGTTGATTCGTCGAGAAACCGCGACCAGCCCTTTTGGAAGTACTCGGCCTGGAGCTGAGCAGCCTCCTGCGGGTTCTTCGCGCCCATAATGGCCTGACCCGCCTGAATGCTCTCATTCATGAGGTCTTGGGTCGCTTTATTGGCATACGTGGAAAACTTCTCGATGCCGGAAAGCCAAGCGTCGTTTGAGGCAACCGTTGCCTCGATACCCGCTTTGCCGACTGCCGACGCATCGTCGAACTGACGGGCCGCATTGTCCGCAGCTTCGCGCGACATCGTAATCGCCTGCTCGAAACCCTTGGTAGCGGCCTCAGTGCCTTCTTTCATCAAAACGTCAACGCTGTCTTTCCCTGCCTTCAGGGTCGCGTCGATTGTCTGAGCAGCAGTTTCCTGCGCTTTAAAGTTGTCACCGGTTGCCTTTTTGCTTGCCATAACGTCCTCTTAGAATTCACTTCGCAACTGCGATATTGCGTTGCAATATGGACAAAATAGGCTGTTATGCGCGGATGTCAAGAGTTTTTGTGCACTGCACCATTAGCCGCCGAGGATACCGATCCGGCCATTTTCAAAGCGAAACTGGAAAAGAGGACCCGCATCGCCTTCGGCGCGTTCGGTCGTCTCCGACTCCATCAACGAGTAGGCCCGGCCGAAGCCGCTCAATTGGTCTGCCGGTAGTGGGCGCTGAACCCGAACTGGAACACCGGTGGGGTCGTTCGCTAGCAGAATCCGGCGGAAGGGCAGCCTTTCCAAGTGGTCCCGCGGCCCAGTAAAAGCGCGCGCGAGAACCCGCCCACCCCGGCATTCCAGAACGACCCAGAAGTAGGAATCCGATCGGAGATAGACTGGCTCTCCGGCCAAATAAGGTTCCGCGCCAGCCACGGCCTGTTTGAATGCGGCAAATCCGGCGGCGTTCAGAGGCAACTGCCCGGTGCGGCCGATAAGACCGCCAACCGCAGAGGAAAACGAGGCATCCGAGGTCAAACTGCCGCGAAAAACCCGGCCCCGTAGGGTCGCCCCATCTCGTTTTTGGAGGATATCGTAGGTCCGAACTTGCTTTGTATACTCGGCGTTAAATACAACGCGGTAGCGTTCGAGCGTTGACCGCGAACAGGTGCGCTGCATGTCTTGGCCGCTGACGTAGTCGTACCAAGCGAATCGACCCGCTAGGCCGTCAGGTGGTCCGCTACAAGCGACGATGGCTAGGGGCAGTAGGATCGCCAGGGTCAGTGACCGAAGAATTGCTAGATTCACTCTCAAGAATGACCCACAACTAGTTGAAATATATGAATAGACATCCTTGCACTTCCTCTTCTATCATTCGCGCCGGGTCGGTCTTCGCGGACCGCCGGACGACGGACCAGCGATAAGCGAGTGCACGTGCGGCTTCGGGGAACACTAAATCGGCTTGGGCGTTTTGTCGCGCTCGGTCTTTTTGCCGCGGTTCTGAGCGCAGGCCTAGGCGCCGCGCCGTCAGAGGCGCGCTACGCCGCGATGGTGGTCGACGCCGATACCGGCGAGGTCCTGTTCTCACGTAACGGACAGGCAATTCGATACCCCGCCTCACTCACAAAAATGATGACCCTGTATCTTGCCTTTGATGCGCTTGATAACGGGACCCTCAAACTTAATCAGAAACTCAAGGTTTCGAAGCGTGCTGCCGGCCAAACGCCGTCCAAACTTGGCCTCAAAGCTGGCGGAACGATCACGACCCGGCACGCGATCCTCGCGATGGTGACCAAATCAGCAAACGATGCGGCCACCGTCGTGGCCGAGGCAATTGGTGGCACAGAGGTCAAGTTCGCAAAAATGATGACGTCAAAAGCCCGGTCGATGGGGATGCGCCGGACGACGTTCAAGAACGCCAGCGGTTTGCCGAACCGGCACCAACGCACGACCGCCGGTGACATGGCCATTCTGGCGACGGCGCTGCTGCGTGACCATGCCGACCGCTACCACTACTTCTCGACCACTAAGTTCAAGTATGGCGGTCGCACCTATGGCAACCACAACAATTTGCTGAAAACCTACAAGGGCGCCGACGGCATCAAGACCGGCTACATTCGTGCTTCGGGCTTCAATGTTGTCGCCTCGGTTCAGCGCGGCGACAAGCGCCTGATCGGTATCGTGTTCGGTGGCAAAAGCGCGAAGTCACGCGATAGCCACGCAAGATCGCTCTTTGATCGTGCCTTCAGCATTGTCGAGGCACGCAAGATCCCGCGACCGGCGATCAAACCGAGACCACCTGCTGTCGCCACACCCCAGCTTGCCGCGGATGCACCCGCCGAAGCGATCGCGCCCGAGCAAGGGTCCACATCCGGAGACAGCAATCCCGTTATTCCACGAGGTGCACGCCTCGCTGAAGCCCCCGTTCCCGTGATTCCAGGGCGCACCTGGCTGATCCAAGTTGGAGCATTCAGCGATGAAGACTCGGCGTTTAGAGGCATTCGGAAAGCCTCACAGGTTGCCGCACGTTTTCTTGAAGACGCGCGGGTGACGGTTAGCGAGGCAACGTCTCGCAGCGGAGCCCCCCTATATCGGGCTCGAATCGTCGGGATTTCGCGCCAGAACGCCTTTTCTGCATGTCGCGTCTTGGAGATGCGGCGCATCGATTGCGTCGCGCTCAACCCAGCCGGAACCTAACGCCTCCGATAGCCACCACTCGGCGGCCCCCCTATACTCGCCACAACCGTCCCTAACGACCGCCACCGGAGGCAGTGATGAATGGACCGACGTCGTTTGAGCGCATGAAACGTCATGGCGCGATCGTTGACACAAGCCATGATGAAATCGCACTTGAAAACTTTGCACAGGCCATGCACTTCCAGGTGTTCGCGCGTTTGATGCCCGGCAACAAGGACGTGTACGAGAATCGCGTCCTGCCGGCGTTCGAAAAGCGCAACGGTCGAACCCCCACCTCACGGCGCGAGGTCCGCGCGGAGATGCGCGACGACCCCTACCATCAGACCTGGAGTGCGTTGCGCCGAACGACCCAAGAGATGATGTGGGTTGCGACCGATACCTGCCTTAATCGAACCTATGATGAACTCCATGAGCGAGCGCGCCCAAAGAAACGGGCCCTGGGCTCACTAACGTTGGACCCCGCCCTGAACCTCCCACGCTACGTCACTGCGTTGGATATCCACTGCATGCCCGGCGGGTATTGCAGCGAAGCCATTGGCGACGATGTCTACGCGGGCGCTATGTACGACCGGGGCGTCTATTCGATCACTCAGGGCTTCCTGGGGCCAAAGGTTGACGGATTCGGACGTTCAGCCACGGCCTACATCAAACGAAACTACCCGGCTTTCCGTTCGGGCAAAGTCTTGGATGTCGGCTGTGCGGTCGGACACGGCTCGGTCGCCCTTGCAGAAACACTCCCTGAGGCCGAAATCCATGCAATCGATGTTGGTGCACCGATGCTGCGCTACGCGCATGCCCGCGCCGAGAGCATGGGCGTCGCCGTTCATTTCGCTCAGCAAAGTGCCGAACACATGAATTACGACAACGACACCTTCGATTTCGTTGTCTCGGGGGCGACCCTGCACGAGCTGAGCAGTGCGGGAATCCGGAACATTATTCGTGAGTGCCGGCGCGTACTAAAGCCGGGCGGCGTGATGATCCACATCGAGCAACCCCAATACGAAGGCATGGACCCCTACGATCAGTTCATGCGCGACTGGGACACCTTCGGAAACAATGAGCCGTTCTGGGGAACGCTCCACGACCTTGACCTCGAAGCCCTCGCTGTCGACGTTGGGTTCAACCGAAAAGACGTTCGCCAAACCATGGAGTGGGGCGATGAGGAACGTGGCCAAGTCTACAACGTTGATAAACCTGGCGAGAAGCCAACGCCGCCGTGGTTCTTCTACACGGCGACCAAATAGGACAGCAATGAAACCCGTCGGAATTCGCCAAATTGGCCGGCATGCTGCGATTGCCGAAATTAACCACGACGAGGCCGCCCGCGAAGACTTTGTCGCCTCGATGTACTTTGCCGTTCAGGCCGACGTTTTTCCCGGCAACCAACTGGCATATGACCGCAACGTAAGGCCCGCGTTTGAACGCACACACGGTCGTGCGCCAAAGAGCCGGCACGAAATCCGACGGGTCATGGCCGACCAACCCTTGTTCCAATGGTGGAGCAGCCTGCGGCGCACGACACAGGAAATGAAGCAAGCCACGGGCGAAGAACTCGTTCACCGACAAACAGATGGAATCAACGAGACCGTAACAAAGCTGAACAAAGAGGGCCGAGGAACACTCCGACTTAACGAGGATCTGGAACTGCCGCGATACGTGTCCGAGGTCGATTTTCATGGCCAGCCCGGCGGCTACTACGCCGAGCGGTGTCCGGACGATGCGACGCCCGCTGCGATCTATGACCCCGGTGTATTCGTTCTAACGAGGGGCTTCATGGGGCCCTATTGCGAGGCCGCCGGCGCCTCGGCAATCAATTTCCTCCGGCAACGTTATCCGTCCTTTTCACCGAAGCGAATTTTGGATATCGGGTGTTCTGTCGGGCATAGCACCTTGCCCTACGCGGAGACCTACCCAGACGCTCGGCTCGACGCGATTGATCTCTCGGCACCCATGCTCCGCTACGCCCGCGCACGCGCAACATCGCTGGGTCATGACATCCACTTTTCGCAGCAGAATGGCGAAGCGACGAACTTCGACGACGGATCGTTCGACCTCACGGTCTCGCATATTGTTCTGCACGAAACCTCAAGAACGGCCCTGCGCAACATTTTTACCGAATGCTATCGGCTACTCGCACCCGGTGGGCTCATGTTGCATGTTGAACAACGTCAGCACGACGACATGGAACCGTTCGAACAATTCTACTACGACTGGGATACCCTCAATAATCACGAGCCCTTCTGGGGCACGCTGCACGACACTGAGCTTGCGCCAATTGCGACCGGTGCCGGTTTCGCCGCGGACAAAATTGTGCAGCAAATGGCACCGAATGTCGTCGCCGCCGACCTTCTAAGCGAGCAAATCCACCAAGGTGGAGACTTCAAACGCACGGCTGTGTGGTATGCCTTTGCTGCTCAGAAGTAGCAGCAAGACCTAGACTGTCGGCGGTTCGACCCCAGAAGCCGTTAGTTCTCCAAATAGCTGGCTCTTGAGGCGCTCAAGGCCATCGTCGGTCCTTGCTTCAACCCGGGCAACCAAGACAGCTTGGGTATTGGATGCCCGCAGCAACCACCAACCGTCCTGCGTCGTTACTCGCACGCCATCCAAATCGACGACATCCGCGCCGGCGGCCTTCATCCGATTAGCCACCTCTGCGGCAATATCAAACTTCCGATCATCCGGGCAGTCAAAGCGGAGTTCCGGGGTGTTTACGAATACCGGCAGCTCATCAAGGAGCGCACCCATGGAGCGGCCACTGCGTTGCAACAGTTGAAGCGTACGAACAGCAGCATAAAGACCGTCGTCAAAACCGTAGTAGGTGTCGGCGAAAAAGATGTGGGCGCTCATTTCGCCGGCAAGTTTGGCACCGGTCTCAGCCATTTTCGATTTCACTAGCGAATGTCCGGCGGCCCACATGATGGGCGCGCCGCCGAGACGGCGTACTTCGTCAAACAAAGCGATACTGCATTTGACATCGCCAATAATCGTGGCGCCGGGCGACATTTCCAGAACATCTCGGGACAACAACGCCAGAAGCTGATCCCCCCAAACGATCCGCCCGGATTCATCGATGACCCCGACGCGATCGCCGTCGCCATCAAACGCAAAGCCGACATTGGCTTTTTCCTTTTCGGCGACCTCACGCAATTGCTTTAGGTTTTCAGGAATCGTGGGGTCCGGATGATGATTAGGAAAATCGCCGTCGACATCATCATTAATGAGCACGTGGCGACCTGACAGGCGATCAGCCAGAGACCGCATGACTGCCCCTGCGGCGCCATTGCCGGGATCCCAGGCAACGGTAATATCGGTCGGCAGGTCGGCATCCTGCACTAGGCGATCGACGTAACGATCGGCCAAGTCAACAACAACGGTTGAACCGGGACCCGATTCAAAGTCTCCCGCCGCGGCCATTTCGCCGAGCGCTTGTATGTCATCACCGAAAAAGCCCTTTCGGTCGAGCATGAACTTGAAGCCATTGTGATTCGGTGGGTTGTGAGAACCGGTCACCATAATCCCGCCGTCCGCACCAAGCTCGAAAACGCTGAAATAGAGCATCGGCGTCGGACCAAGACCGATCTGCTGAACGGTCACACCCGTCGAGAGAAGGCCTTGGGTGAGTCGATCGGCAAGATCAGGCGAGCTATGTCGGCCATCAAATCCAACGTTGACCGTCTGTCCGCCGCGGCGTCGAACAATCGTGCCAAACGCGCGGCCGATTGCTACAGCATCCTCCGGCCCAAGCGTTTCTTCGAGGATGCCCCGTATGTCGTAGGCCCGGAGAATAGAGGGGTCGAAGCGATGCGCGGTCATACGGTCTCGGGCAGCGCTGGCCGACGGCCCAAGCTATGGTAGGCGAGACCGGCCCGTGCAACGTCTTTCGGATCGAACAAGTTGCGAAAGTCAACGAGCGTAGTACCCGCCATCGCAGTCCTCAGCGCTCTCAAATCGAGGTGCTCCGGCTTGAACTGATGCCATTCGGTTACGATCACGACGACATCCGCACCCTTCGCTGCATCTAATGGGTCGGAACACCATGCAACACCACCCAGCAGAGCGTCAGCTTGATCCTTGCCTTGTGGATCGAAAATCCGCACATCGGCGCCCGACGATTGCAACTCATTGACAAGATCTATCGCCGGACTATCCCGAACATCGTCGGTATTGGCCTTAAAGGTGACCCCAAGAACAGCAACAGACTTACCGGCAAGCTCACTGCCCAGCGCCCGGCGGACCCGTTCTGCGAGTTTGCGTTTCCTGGCATCATTAATGCTGATCGCAGTTTCAACCAACTTGACCGAGGTCCCTGCGCGGGCAGCAGTAACAGCCAGCACCGAAGTATCTTTTGGAAGACAAGAGCCACCGTAACCGGGGCCTGTACTCAATCCCCAACGACCAATACGACGATCCAAGCCCATTGCCTCGGCGATATCTTCGACATTCGCGCCCACACGCTCGCATAGGTTGGCAATCTCGTTGATGAAGGTGATCTTCACGGCGAGGAAGGCGTTGGCGCTGTATTTTATCAGCTCCGACGTTTCGATTTCGGTCGATAAGAATCGATCTGGTAGCCCCGCTAGGAGAGGTGCATGCAGCTCTCTTAGTACGGCCGCCGCCCGTTTGGTATCGGTTCCGACAACGATTCTGTCCGGGTTTGCAAAATCTGCAACAGCACTTCCCTCACGGAGAAATTCGGGTACCGATGCAATATCTACTTCGGCCCCAGGTGCCACCTCCGCGATTATCTTCGCAACAGCGCGACCTGTTCCGACCGGTACTGTCGATTTCGTTGCCACTACTGTGTATGCACCCAGAAAAGGTGCAATCTCCCTTGCCGCTGCGAACACGTAAGACAGATTGGCGTCGCCTTGTTCATCGGGCGGTGTGCCGACTGCAATAAAGACGACCTCCGCACCCTGTAAGGCAGAATCCGCAGATGCCGCAAAGCGAAGTCGGCCAGCATCGACGCCACGCGTCACCACCGCTTCAAGGCCAGGCTCATAAATCGGAATCTCGCCGCGTCCAAGTCTCTCAAGAACCCTCGGGTTCTTGTCAATACAAGTTACGTCGTGACCGATATCTGCGAGGCATGCCCCCGACACGAGGCCAACATAGCCGGTACCAATCACCACGATTTTCATCGATCAAGCTCCCAGATCCAATGTGCGTATGTAGCTCTTGAGGTCGCTTTGCAGATCATCGCGTTGCAACGCGAACGCGACGTTGGCGCGCAAGTAACCCGCCTGGGTGCCACAGTCGAAGCGCTCACCATCGATTCGAATACCCGCGAACTCTTCTTCCGCAGCGAGCCACGATAGGGCATCCGTCAATTGGATTTCACCACCGGCACCGGTCTCCTTGCGATCAAGAAACTCAAAGACTTTTGGCGTCATGATATATCGGCCCACGACGGCGAGATCCGACGGCGCGTCAGCAGCGCTTGGTTTTTCTACGAGCCCCCGAACACTGACGACCGAGCCGTTTTCTCCCGAAACATCCAGAACGCCATAGTTCGAGATGTCAGGGCCAGAAATAGTTTCGGCGGCAACCATACCGCCACGACCTGAATAGGCCTGAACCATCTGTTTGAGGCAGGGAACCTTGGCGAGAAAAATGTCATCGGGGAGCAAAACGGCAAAGGGCTCATCGCCGATGAAGTGGCGCGCGCACCAGACCGCGTGCCCTAAGCCTAGGGGTTCTTGCTGCCGCGTGTAGGCCACCTTGCCGGGAGCCGGCAGCCAACTCGCCAAGCGATCGGCCGCTTCTGCTTTGCCCCTCGACCTCAGCATGGCATCCAGTTCGCTCGAGTGATCAAAATGATCCTCGATCGCGCTTTTGCCTTTGCCCGTGACGAAAATGAACTCTTCGATTCCGGCTGCTCTAGCCTCCTCGACCGCATAGTGGATCAAAGGCTGGTCAACGATCGGCAGCATTTCCTTAGGCAAGGCCTTGGTTGCGGGCAGGAACCGCGTTCCCAACCCGCCGACGGGGAATACTGCTTTTCGGACCGGTGCGGCCATTGTTAGGGTCTCCGAAGGGCTAGAGCGCGTTCTTGTGCCACGCCCCAAAGCCACAGGCAAGATTACCCGTTGCCCAGCAGAAGGTCCTTGGCCTGGTTGATTTTGGTCGCCAGAAAGGTTGATCCCCCTTGATCGGGATGAACCCGCTTCATCAGCCGGTGATGTGCGTCGCGAATTTCGGAATCACTCGCACCGGGTTCCAAGCCGAGGATCGAAAATGCTTCATCCCGCGACATGACACCCGTGTGGCTATGTGCCTCGTTGCTGGACGCCCCCTCGTATTCGCTTCGCCAGTCTGGACCAAGCCGTCGATCAAGGTAGGTTTCCAACAGTTGCGCCGACTCCGGGTCGTCCTGTCCGCATTCATCAAGGAGAACAAGAAGGTCTGCTTCGCTAAGCGTCCCCAAGTTCTGCCCGGCATAGCGTCCACGCAGAACCTCTCCGTCAAGATCGCCCGAATCATGATCCAATTGCATGCGCAACGTTGCGGTGCGCACCTCGGAACTGCGGCCGGTGAAAGTTTGATCAGCTGGACTGGATGGCCGCGAAAACGCCTTTCGTTGCGCCATGCGCCGAAAATACATCAGGCCAAAGAAGAATAACGGGAAGAGCGCGCCCCAGAGCCCGCGGGCAACGAGGAAACCGACCAGGGCGATTCCGGCTAGAATTCCGAGCCAACGCAAGACCCGGACGAGGTCGCTTGGGTCCGCCGTCACGAACCAGCGAACCAATATTAGGGCGGCTCCGAGTCCGCCGAGGCCAATCAGTAGCCAAGCCATCGGGCTATCTCAACTGACTTGTCAGGCGCCGCACCTCGGGGCCGCCGCGGCGACTAAAGTCCGATAGCGCCCGATGGCCGCCGGCGGCAAAGACGGCAACGGCTTTGAGCAGATCCCGCAATTGAGTCGCGCTGGTGGAATCAAACCGGCAATGGGCGCCGCCCGTCAAACGCGCGATTTGACGAAACGCCATCTCGGCAACAGGCTCGGATCCCTCCTGAAACAGAAACACGGGAACCCCAAGAACACCAAGTTTGCCTGCCACGTTGCAAAGATCGTCGACACTCTCTTCGACGCAATCCCCTACGAAGACCAAGGCGCTAACGCGCCCGTTCTTGGCCTCAAGCACGGCATGATCAAGAACCTTGCGGATCTGAGTGTGCCCACCCAAACAGGAAACACCGGTCATTCGACGGATAAGGTCGGCGGATTTGGAGATCCAGGGCGTCGCGGCGAATTCGCCGAATCCTCGGTAATAGGCGAGTTGAACTTCCAAACCACCAAGGCTGGCCGTTTCAAGAAACATCTCCGCCTGAATATGGCATGCGCGGTCCCAGGTAGGTTCTCGGCTCGCAGTGGCGTCCAACGCAAACATCAGCCGGCCACGACCACCAGTTCGCAGCGCGGGTGGTGTCGCTGCAACCTTGGAAAGGAAGGCCTTTACATCTGATCGTCCCGCCTTCGCGGGCGTAACTGGGGATTTCTTCGCCATAGCACCTTCAATCTTGGTGCCAGTATATAGGGCTCCAAATGCCGCACCAGAAGGACCGCACGGAACTTCTGTAACCCAATCTCTATTGGACGATAATCTCACCATCTGGGAAGAACGCCTTATAGGCGAACGCGAAATCTATCCCATAGGGGTAGTCAACAAGGTCACCCGATGAGGACCGCTGCTGAACGACAACATTGCCGACATCAACGCCTCGCGAGATCGCGGAAGAATCGAGGGCGGAGTTCTGGCCCGGTTCCCAGGTAATGACAAAACCATCGTCGGTTTCGACCCGTCCCCGCTCGCGCAGCAAGTCGAGTGCCCAAGCCACCTTTTGGCCGTCGCCACGTCGATCGACGGTGATGACACGCGCCAACGGCGCGACTTCCACCTCTTTGAGCGCCTGAAGCGCTTCACCACGGTACAGGAATGGCGTCGAGCTTGAATCATAGCCGTTGTAAGGGTTGGCGCCGTAGCGGCGGAGGCGCGGATTGGTCGGTACCAATAGCGTCGCTGTATCGTTGGCGCGTTTTTGGAAATTCGCCCAAGATTCTAGTCGAGACGGCAATACAGTCAGACGCTTGCCCAGCATCTCGCCGATGATTGCCTCGCCCAAGAATTGCTGCCACCAGCTCTCGGTCTGACGGTCATACATCACGAGATCAGAGTTTCGAAGTTTTCCCGTCGTCCCAAAATCCAGAACTTGTCCCTCGAGACGCCGGTCAAAGACGACTGCAGCATTGCACAATGGACAAAATGTTACCGAGATCGGAACGCCTCCAAGCTCATCATTGACGATCTCATGCCACATCAAGATCGAAAGAGGGTAGGCTCGCATCTCTCCGTTGATTACGATTCCGACGACCGGCTCCGTTGCTTCGATCTCGAAATCGCGAAAGGTCTCGACCTCGCCAAGCGCGATGTGGCGCGGTCGATCGATGGCGGGGATGCCGTCCTTCGGCGGCCCTCCAGACAATATCTCGTCAAACTCGACGGATGTTTTTTCGAAATCAGTAGTCGGCCATTCAAACTTCCACACGGAAGGATTCGCCCAGGCAACCCCAGCCAGAATAGCCGATCCGAACGCGGCAGCGGCGGCGGTCTTAAGCACGGTGGAAATCATCGACCATTCTTATTCTCGTTGTAGGTTGCTTCCCATACATTGACTGACGGTCGTCCGGGCTCAAGTCAAAGGGAGTCAAGCTTTCGTGACATCAACCGCTTTACACACCTTCACCCAGAAGCTTTCCCGAAATGGCTGACTCTGTAGAGGTCGTTGTGGTGGGGGCCGGCGTCGTTGGGCTAGCAATCGCGAAATGCCTGGCCGACGCTGGCCACGAGGTTTTGGTTCTTGAGAAAGAAGACCAGATCGGGAGCGAGACAAGCGCGCGGAACAGTGAGGTGATCCACGCCGGCATTTACTATCCACCCCGGTCCCTTAAAGCCGCCTTCTGTGTTGAAGGCAAAGAAGCGTTGTACCGCTACTGTGAAGAACGCGGTGTCCCCCATAAGCGATGCGGCAAACTGGTCGTTGCTACCGACACCACAGAGATTTCGTCTCTCAAAAAAATCCAAGCCAACGCGATTGCAAGCGGCGTCGACGACCTCGAATTAATGGACGGTCATGCGGCCATTGCCTTAGAGCCGAATCTAGAGTGCGTGGCAGCCCTCCTCTCTCCCTCCACCGGAATTATCGATAGCCACCAGTACATGCTGGCGCTTGAAGGCGACATCACGTCGCAGGGTGGCGCTATCGCGCTGCGTAGCACATTCGTGGGCGCGATCCCCGTCACCGACGGCCTAAGGCTTACGGCCCAGACTGCGGAGGAGTCGGTGACGGTGGATTGCCAGACCCTCATTAATGCCGGCGGTTTACACGCGCATCAAATCGCCAGCGCAATCAAAGCAATGCCGCTGGAGTTGATCCCAAAGCAATACCTAGCAAAGGGGAGTTACTTCACTCTTGCAGGCGGCGCGCCATTCGAGCGGCTCATTTACCCCCTACCGACAAGGGCGAGCCTTGGTTTGCACTACTCAATCGATATGGGCGGCCAGGCCCGGTTCGGTCCCGATGTCGAGTGGGTTGATACGATCGATTACCAGGTCAACGCCAAACGCGCTGCGGCATTCGAGAAGAGTATTCGTCACTATTTTCGCGGGCTGCCGTCGGGCGCCCTTCAACCAGGCTATGCCGGCGTACGGCCAAAAATAGCTGGACGCGACCAACCCTCTGGCGACTTCGCCATTCAGGTTTCGCAAGACCACAGCGTAAGTGGGCTCATCAACTTGTTCGGTATCGAGTCACCTGGATTGACCTCATCTCTTGCCATCGGACGGCATGTTGCCGATCTGGTAGGACCACTGGCATGAAACCGCGCGTTTCTTGTGGGGTTTCCACGAAACCGATAGGTTACGGCAGGAAAATAATCAGGCTCAAAACCATGCTGAAAACCACCTTGGCTGCCTTGCTTGTAGTGGCAACCTCTTCTGCCGCGATCGCTGCAAATGTTGGCAGTACCCGTAGCTATGAAAGCCAACTTGCAGGTGCGACCGACACCGCGATTAACTTCAACCGCGCCAACGAGTGGTCAGGCATTGTTGGTGGTGGCATCGGGCTCGGCCCCGAGTTTATTGGTTCGGAAGACTACGAGATTAGTGCTTTGCCGCTCTTCGATGTCGAATGGCGCGGCGCCTATTTTGCCAGCACCCAGCGCGGGGTGGGCCTGAACATGACCCGAAACTCGGGCCTGAAGGCAGGGCCGCGGTTCACGTATGACCGAGGAAGGGAGTCCTCTGAAAGCACCTTTCTTTCTGGACTGCCCGATGTAGATGGCAGCATCGAGATCGGGGCTTTTCTTGAAACGCTCAATGGACCGTGGCGATTCAAGAGCGACATTCGGAAAGCTTTGGGCGGACACGACGGTCTCGTCGTGTCTCTCGATCTCGCACTCGGTGGTCGACTAAATGAAAATGCCAACCTGATCCTTGGCGGCACGACCCATTACGCGAGCAAGGACTACATGTCGGCCTACTTCGATTCATCCGTGGCCGGCACCGGGCGTGCGATCTTTTTGTCCGATGGCGGCGGGTTTTCTGACATCGGCGGATACGCCACGCTCGTCTACAACTTCAGCGACCGCGTGTTTGTGTCAGGCGTACTGCGAGGCACGCTACTCATCGGCGATGCCGCAGATAGTCCAATCTCGCAATCCGACGGACAGTACTTCTTCGGGACGATCTTTGGCTATCGCTTCTAACTACCAAGCCCCGATCTCTTTCAGAGTCCGAGCCAAGGGCCCCGGCAAACTTGCGGCCTCGTTTGCCGCGCCTGCGGCTAGGTCCGGCGGGGCATCCTGTGTATCCAAGTAGCGCCAGCCCTGATGGGGCCGGCGCGGCTGATGCTCGGTAAGTACCAGTTCGGGATCCAGAACGAGCGCGCACCTCTTGCCTTCGTCATGGCGTACCGACTCAATCTCGACAATCAGTTGCCGGACCTGGACGTAACCACGGACAACCCAATAGAGCGATCCCGCCCCGACGATTTCGTCGGCCCGACGGGGACGGTGCCGCGTGAAATGACGCAAGCCCCCCTCAGCGGCCAGGCGACGCGCTTGAACCGTACGGAGTTGATCCACATCGTCGATTCCAACGCATAGCTTCAGTATGTTCAAAGGCATCGACCCAAGGGTAGCGATGCGCGCGGTGTGGGCAAGTCCGTTTCGGCTCTAGAGCGAAGCGTACATTTCTTCATAATCACCGAGAAAATGTGAGGTTGTTTTGTCCACTGAGCCCCATAAGACAGACCGGGTCGTGATCGCCGGCGCAGGCCCTGTCGGCCTCACGGCCGCCTATGCCCTGTTGCGGCAGGGAATTCCAGTGATTTTGCTGGAATCGTATGCTGATTTACCCACAGACCCGCGCGCTTCGACCTTCCACCCGCCGACAATGGAACTCTTGGAAAGCATCGAGGTCGCTGAAGAAGTGCACGGCATGGGGATTGAGGTCGCGAAATGGCAGTTCCGAGATCTCAAGAAAGGCCTCGTCGCAGAATTTGATCTCGCCGCCCTAGCGGACATTACGCGCTACCCCTTTCGGCTTCATTGCGAGCAGCACAAATATGCGCGCCTCCTGCTGAGCAAAGTTGAGAAGATGGACGGATGCGAGATTAGAAAGAGCCGCACCGTTACCTCAACCCGCGCGGACGAAAACGGTGTCTATGTGACAGCAGATGGACCGGATGGGCGCGAGGAAGTCACCGGACGTTACCTTATCGGCTGTGACGGCGGCCGGAGTCCGGTTCGTCGGGCGACGGGCGTTAGTTTCGAAGGTTTGACGTTCCAGGAACGTTTCTTGGTGCTGACCACGCCCTTTGACTACACGGGACATGGTTTTGGTGGCACCTGCTATATCGCTGATCCGGACCGTTGGTATTCCATGTTCAAGGTACCGGCTGATGGACCTCCCGGTCATTGGAGGGTTGTTTCACCTGTTGAACCCGATGTCGATGAGGCGACTGCATTTGACGACGACGCGTGCCAAGACCGCATTCAAGCCGTGCTGCCCCATCCGGAAGGCGGCACCTTCCCGATCCTCCATAAGAACCTCTACCAAGTGCATCAACGCATCGCAGGGCGTTTTGCTGTCGGGAACATTTTTCTCGCCGGCGATGCCGCCCACATCAACAATCCTTTAGGCGGCATGGGCCTGAACTTCGGCATCCACGATGCGCTCAATCTTGCCGAGAAAATGGGAGCGGTCTATCGCGGCGACGCCAAAGAGAACATTTATGATCTCTACGACCGCCAGCGCCGTACAGTGGCTGAGGAATACCTCCTGGCTCAGACTGCGCAGAACAAGCGCGATCTCGAAGAAAGCGACCCCGAGGCCCGCGGCAAGCGCCAAGACGAATGGCGCAAAACGGCAGCAGATCCCGCGGCGGCACGCCAGTTCTTGTTGCGCACCGCGATGTTCAAATCCGTCGAGCGCGCACGATCCATTCAATAGGGGCAACCACCCGGGTTCACGCCTGCAACCTATCTAGACACAGAGGACACGAATGTCTGACTCACTTGGCCACCGACTAAAGATCGGCGTGATCGTTCCATCGACCAATACCGTTGTGCAACCCGAATTCGCCGCGATGCAGCCGCCGGGGGTGACCAATCACGTCTCCCGAATTGCAATTCCCGACGCCAAACTTGGTACGGATAACGACTTCATTGCACACATCGAACGCATGCGCGCAGGGATTGATGAATCAATTGAACGCGTGATGACCTGCCACCCCGACTACATCGTCAACGGGCTCTCTCTTGAAGCATTTTGGGAAGGCTTGCAGGGCAGCCTAGATATGCTCGATCGCTTGGAGAAGAAGTTCTCTATCAAGATATCGATGGGCAACAACGCCATTCTTGACGCACTGAAGAAGGTTGGCGGTATCAAGACAATCGCCCTCATTACACCGCACAAGCCGCTCGGTGATGAACGCGTTCGCCAGTTCTTCAACCAGGCCGGCTATGAGGTATCCGACCTTCACAGCTTCAACGTCAACATGCCGGCCGAGATTTGCCATGTCAGCGCAGACGCATTGCGGGACGCCACGCTGAAGGTAAATGCTAGCAACCCCGATGCCATCGTCCAGGTTGGCACCGGCCTTGCGAACGCCAAGTTGGCAGGCGAAGCATGGCATTGGCTGAAGAAACCGGTTATCGCCATCAATACGGCCTGCTACTGGCATGCCCTTCGAGAGAGTGGCATCAAAGACAAGATTGAGGGCTATGGGCCGCTGTTGACCGACTATTGAGTCGCGGCTGGCCCCAACCTCACGATTGTCGCGCCCTCGGCAACGAAGTCGCCGGAATTACCATGAATTTCTACGACGACGCCGTCGTTCGCTGCGCGGAGGACGTGCTCCATTTTCATCGCCTCGATGATCGCCAGTCGATCTCCCGACGCCACCTTCTGACCGACCGCCACAAGAACGCTTGTGATCTTTCCGGGCATTGGCGCCACAATGTTCCCGTCGGACGCCGCATCGGCTGACCGGGAATTGAAGGGATTCCCCTTCACAATACGCGTCACCCCGTCATCCGCGATGACGTGAAAAGCACTCGACCCCTCAACCACGATCATTTCATGGCGATGCCCGGTCAAAGAGAAGGCAACGTGGTTTCCTTGAACGACCGCATCATCGAGGAACAGGGTTTGGCCGGCCCAAGAAAGCTGGGTTGGCGCGGCATCCTCAAGAACCGCCGTGGCGGTCCCGTCCTGCCCCTCTATGTGGAACATCCGGCGGGCTGACAGGTTTAGGCGCCATCCATGCGTATCACGCCACGGATCACCCGGCGGTTCGCCGGCTTGAGGGGCTTGGGACCAGGCCAAGACGGCGGCAACGATAGCTTGGACTTGGGGAGTCCCGTCCCCGGCGACCAACTGATCAAGCACGCGATCCACAAACTGAATATCCAAATTGCCAGCCTTGAACTCGGCCCGGCTTAGCAGTGTTGCGAGGAAGGCCAAGTTGCTGCTCAAGCCGTTGATGCGGGCGGCCAGAACACGATCCAGAAGCCCGCGACGTGCACTCTCCCGGTCAGCACCATGCACAATGAGCTTCGCGATCATCGGATCGTAATGACGCGTCACCTCATCATTCTGATCGACACCGCGATCCACGCGGTAGTCGCCACCTGAGTCTAGACTTAGCCGCTGAATCCGACCTGGTGAGGGGAGAAACCCGGTGTCCGGAGACTCCGCGTAGACACGCGCCTCCATGGCATGACCGTCAGCTGATATCTCAGCCTGAGAAAGGGGGAGTGCTTCACCTGCCGCGACACGCAGTTGCCACTCGACCAGATCCAATCCCGTGATGGCCTCTGTCACCGGGTGTTCGACCTGGAGGCGGGTGTTCATTTCCATGAAATGGAACGCACCCGATTCCTCAACCATAAACTCGACGGTACCGGCATTGGTGTAACGGACGGATGTGGCCGCACGGATCGCTGCGGCGCGCAAAGACTCCCGAACGCTGAGCGGCACAAGCGTGGCCGGCGCCTCTTCAATGATCTTCTGATGGCGGCGTTGCAGCGTGCAGTCACGTTCAAAAAGATGAACGACGTTGCCGTGGGAATCGCCAAAGACCTGCACCTCAATGTGGCGCGGTGTCTGCACGTATTTTTCGGCCAGGATTTCTTCGTCGCCAAACGCGGCCTTAGCCTCGCGTTTTGCCGCGGTCAATGCGTCGGGGAGGTCGCGTTCGTGATCGACTCGTCGCATCCCCATACCGCCGCCGCCTTGGGCGGGTTTGAGCATGACGGGGTATCCGAGGAGTTTCGCCTGTCTGAGGAAGATATCGACCGTCTGGTCTTCGCCGCGATAATCCGGGGTCACCGGAACCCCTGCAGTCTCCATGACGTCCTTCGCGATCCGTTTCGATGCCATGGTGCGGATCACCTCTGGCGCCGGGCCGACAAAGACGAGCCCGGCATCGCTGCAGGCTCGTGCAAAATCAGCGTTCTCCGACAGAAAACCGTAACCCGGATGAACCGCATCTGCGCCGGCTCGGATTGCCGCCTCGATAACCCGGTCACCACGCAAATAGCTCTCGGTCGCCGCAGGCGGTCCAATACAATGCGATTCGCCCGCCAGCCGGACATGGCGTGCCCCCGAATCGGCGTCTGAATGAACCGCAATAGTGCGAATCCCGAGCCGCCGCGCGGTGGCGATGATCCGACAGGCGATTTCGCCACGATTGGCAATCAGGAGCGACTTGATCACCGCGCGCCCCTAGTCCGACGTCCAATTGGGCTGCCGCCGTTCAAGGAATGCGGTTATTCCTTCGATGCCTTCCGGTGCTGCGCGCCGACCGGCAATACGGCCCGCCAAATCACCTAGTAGGTCGTCATCAATCGCAAAACCCGAGACGTCGTTGAGGAGGGCCTTGGCGTGACGCATCGCTTCCGGGCCACCCTTGAGAATGTCGCGCGCCAGCGCTTCGCGCCTTTCGGCAAGAGCGGTTTCATCTGCCACCACCTCATGAACTAGGCCGATCCGCTGGGCCGCCGCGGCGTCAAATCGTTCCGCAGTCTGAAAGTACCGGCGTGCCTGGCGCGCACCGATCGCATCGATGACGAACGGTGAAATCATCGCCGGGACTAGCCCTAGCTTCACTTCGGTCAATGCAAATTGTGCCGACGCTGTGGCGAGCACGACATCGCAGGCCGCCACGAGCCCGACGCCACCCCCGTATGCGGCACCCTGGACGACCGCAATCGTCGGAACGGGCAGCATACGTAGGGCCAACAGCATTCGGCCGAGACCCAACGCGTCAGCAACGTTCTCCTCGAAAGAAAACTCTGCCGCACGTTTCATGTAATTAAGATCAGCGCCCGCACTGAAGGATTTGCCCCGTCCCTCAAGCACCATGACCCGCACATTCGTATTCCCGCGAAGGTCTTCGAGCACGGCGGCGAGATCGTCGATCATGCCGTCGTCGAACGCGTTGTGACGATCAGGCCGGTTAAAGGTAAGCGTCGCCGTGCCGTTCGGTGCAATGTCCACGAGGAGGTGGTCTGACGTCATCAGTTACATCCGAAAAACGCCAAATTTGGTTTCCGCAATCGGCGCGTTCATGGCCGCCGACAGCGACAACCCTAAGACCATACGGGTGTCCGCGGGGTCGATGACGCCATCATCCCATAGACGCGCACTCGCATAATAGGGATGCCCTTGGGTCTCGTACTGGTCACGTATCTCCTCAGCGAAGGCGGTCTCTTCGGCCTCGTCCACGGTTTGCCCCCTCGCCTCCTGCGAATCGCGCCGCACTTGAGTCAGGACACTTGCCGCTTGCTCACCGCCCATGACGGATATCCGTGCGTTGGGCCACATCCAGAGGAATCGTGGGTCATACGCACGACCGCACATACCGTAGTTGCCGGCACCGAACGAGCCACCGATCACCAGCGTCAGCTTGGGGACCTGAGCATTTGCCACCGCCATCACCATCTTGGCACCGTCTTTGGCGATCCCGCCGGCCTCGTACTTCTGGCCGACCATGAAACCGGTGATGTTTTGTAGAAAGATCAGCGGAATACCGCGTTGACAACACAACTCGATAAAGTGGGCGCCCTTGAGGGCCGATTCCGAGAAGAGAATTCCGTTGTTGCCGAGAATCCCGACGGGGTGGCCGTAAAGGTGGGCGAACCCTGTCACGAGGGTTGAGCCGTAAAGCGGTTTGAATTCGTCGAACACGCTGCCGTCAACAACCCGCGCAATGACCTCTCGTACATCGAAAGCGGTGTGCGATTCGGCGGGAATGATGCCGTAAAGGTCTTGCGCATCGAGAACTGGAGCCTCCACTTCTCGCATTGTTACAGGTGGCACCTTCTCGCGGTTCAAATTCGAAACGATCCGTCGCACGATCCCGAGTGCATGTCCGTCGTTCTCGGCATAGTGATCCGCCACACCGGATTGCCGGGCGTGCACCTCCGCACCGCCAAGATCTTCGGCGCTTACGACTTCTCCGGTAGCCGCTTTCACCAGGGGCGGTCCACCCAGAAAGATCGTCCCAGTTCCTTTGACAATGATGCTCTCGTCCGCCATCGCCGGAACGTAGGCACCACCGGCCGTACACGACCCCATCACGGCCGCGATTTGCGGGATGCCACGCGCCGACATGCGCGCCTGGTTAAAGAAGATGCGTCCAAAGTGCTGGCGATCAGGAAAGACTTCGTCTTGATTGGGCAGATTGGCGCCGCCGGAGTCGACGAGATAAATGCACGGCAAGTGATTTTCCAGGGCGACCTGCTGGGCCCTGATGTGCTTTTTCACGGTGAGTGGGTAGTAGGTGCCGCCTTTGACCGTAGCGTCGTTCGCCACGATCATACATTCCTGACCCATGACTCGCCCGATCCCCGTGATGATCCCCGCGGCCGGAACGCTGTCTTCATAGACACCGTGTGCCGCCAACGCGGACAGCTCCAAGAACGGTGATCCTGGGTCGCACAGTGTTGCAATGCGGTCACGAACCGGCATCTTTCCCCGGTCGAGATGTCGCGCTTGGGATCGCGCCCCGCCGCCCTCAGCAACGGCCGCTGTGACTTGGCGAAGGTCATCGACCAATGCCTGCATTTGCGCAGCGTTCGAACGGAACGCATCGTCTTTTTGTATGAGGGTGGTCTGTAGGACGCTCATCGGGCTACCAGCCGCCGGTCTCCAGCCAACGCGCCATTTGTTCGAAGCGGTCCGAACCCCAGAACGGCTCATCGCCAACAAAGAAGAACGGCGATCCGAAAACGCCGCGCTCTAGGGCTGCAGCGGTTTCTTTCTTGAGGCGGTCTTTAATGACGGGGTCTTGGACAGCTGCAAGGAAAGCACCGCGATCAACGCCGGCATCGGCCGCGATATCGGCGGTGGATTCAGCCGGGCTGACGTCTTGTCCTTCGCCAAAGTATCCGCGGTAGAACGCGCGTGCGAACGCTACCGCGGTCTCCTCGTTTTGATCCGACAACCAATAGAAACCGCGTGCGGCCGCGA
>Ga0055584_100001766_pt1 | contig 21241 bp, 17 predicted proteins | sample OSDHelmetaG_FD_58716 | JGI IMG/M metagenome (GOLD analysis project Ga0055584, IMG submission 58716) | Pelagic marine sediment microbial communities from the LTER site Helgoland, North Sea, for post-phytoplankton bloom and carbon turnover... | ecosystem: Environmental > Aquatic > Marine >...
AGAAGTCTCTCTTAGAAATCAGCTCAATTCTGTCTCATATGCTTTGACGGGATACAGCCATTGATCACAATTGTGTCAGCGTAGTGTAAAACTCTCTCCGGGATAGTGCCGGATGACTGTGCAGAAGCAAAATGTATATTTGAAATGGTAAGAACGGCTAATGCTGCCGCTTGTAAATAGCTGAATCGATTTTTCATGAATTCCCCCTGTGTCACTTAACATCTAAATCTAAAGGACTATGTGTATCGCGTCAAAGAGATATTTGGGGTCACAGTAAAAACGCTGATAATTGGAGTCAGAGCCCTTTTAGAAATCAACACAGATTGGAGTCAGGACTTGCAATAGTACATGGCAATGCAAGACTTGACCCTAGAATATGATGAAGGGAGATACGGTTATCACTAGAATTTCCACCGGGCGTACATTACCAGGCTGCCCCCGTAATGTTACCTAGGCCAATCCCGCTAGAAAGATCCATTTACACTCAGAATAAATCGCCTTCCCCCAGTATAAGCGGTTACTTCCTCTGTTTCAATTGGCGTCAGTCCGCGTAATCCGGAATAAATCACCCTGTTGCGGGTTTCTGTGGAGTCAATTAAATTTCGTACATCCAGCCTGAATTTCAGTCCGAACCAACGGGTAGTTTCTGTGTACATATTAAACATTACCCTGTCATCCCGGGTATCCAGCTCATTAACATTATAGCTCGTACGTTCGGCATTAAATGAAATGTCCCACCCCCAGGCCATCTCCTGGGCATCAAGATCTTGCCTGAAATCAACTCGCGCCTCGTACTCAACATCTGATCCAAACGAACGCCTGTTGAAGTACCCTCCATCAACGCTGGATAATTTTCTTGATTCACCGGTTACCGGGTCTGTCACTTTTGAGTCCTGCCAGTACAAATCAAAATCGAGTCGTGAATTATTCAGGCCAAGTTTCTCCAGCGGCATGCTACTTTCAAACATTATGCCCCACCGACGGCCATTACCGATATTACCAGCGGCTTCATTTGTGTCTGATAAGGGCAGGAGGTCCTGGACGTCGGTAATCCAGTGATGGAATGCCGTAAGTTTGTATACACCAAGTTCCTCAGTTCGTTGCTCATAACTTAACTGGCCGACCCAGGTCGTCTCCGGACGGAGGTTAGGATTTCCAAGTGCGACATCATCATCCTCAAACACGGTTGAACTGACAAAGTCATCAAAATCCAGTTGGGATACCTTCCGTTCAATTCGCAATCGTGTCTGACGTGATTCATCAGGTGAATAACTCAACATTGAGTAAGGTTTTAAAAAGAAAAAATTACGGGCTAAATTTTCATCTCCAGTTTGTTTAATTCTTGATACCTCTGCCCCGAGACCATAATCAAATTCAAGGGATGTATTTGCCCAGGTTTCATGCAACAGGATATCACCGCGCATCTCTTCAACCCGGGTATTGGCGCCGGGCACAGAAATGTCTATTGGACCTTTCCCGGTATCACTGGTTTCAATTTCGGCATTTTCGAGGACATTATAAGCCGCTTCCATACTCAACTGGGGGGAATGCCTCGGCCAACCTGTCCACACAAACTCAGAGCGCAGTATTGCCTCCGATTCAAACGTATCAGTATCTTTTAAACGGGTCCTGAAGAATTCACCTGTACCCATAAACTGCTGTTTAGAATCCATCGTGTTTTGATCATCCTGGACATACAGAAGGATAAATTTACCGGCAAGATTAGAAAGCAGTTGGCGCTCAAAATCAAACCCCAGTTCCACTTCCAGCTCATCCTCGTTTTCAACTTCCAGCGCGGTGGGTGTCATGGCAGCAGGGGCAGGAAATATAGAAGTTGAAATAAAATCTTCATCAGCATTTTGGTAACCTATCTTCGCATTGAAATGAATATCTGTATCCATCAATAACGTGGTGCCATTCAAATTACTGATCAGTCTTATTCCTTTTCTGAGGTTATTGTCTGCGGTAGCGTCTGTTCGCTTACGCGAGGCATTGAACCGGCTTTCTGTTCCCTCATCCGCTCGTGCAAAGCGGGTCACCTCAAAACCAAGATTGTAGTCCACAGACTGCCACGTATCTGCTATTGAAATATTGCCGTTAAGTGGAACCGTATCAAACACAGGACTCTTACCTACCCTGGTCTCCCATCTTATTGATGCAGGGGAATCATCGCTCAATATGACGTTGACGACTTCCACCTGACCTTGTAGTTCAACATCGCGCACTGCACCCCGTATCATCTCGATCCTGTCGACCTTGCTTGCTGGAATACGGTCAAGAATGTTAGATGGTTGGTCTTGCTTGACTGTGGGACGACGGCCATCGATAAGCACATTTCCTGAGGTCCCGCCGAAACCACGACCTTCGCCGCCATTATCGATCCTGAAACCAGGGACTTGTTCAACCATATCAAGTGCAGTGTTGGGTTGGTACATATCAAAGAAACTGGAGGGATAGTGAATCACACCGCTCCTGTCGTCATCTGTGTCTGGATTAAGCGCAACAAGCATGCCCTCCTGGGACAGTGAATTAGCGATGCCGGCCATCCAGATACAAGGAACCAGGAGAATCGAAAATAAAATTATTTTTGTCATGGAATTTAACCGGCACATCTTGTTATGGCTGCAAATATTTACAGGCGACAATTATGCAATGACTGTGTGGAGTAAATGTGAGAGTAATGTGAAAATTGAGTGAAGAGATTGATACGGATATTTGGGGTCACAGTAAAAACTATTTTCAAGATTTACGAATATATAGGGGACAGACCACGTTTTTAAATTAAATTAACGGTTTGTCCTATATAATTTCAAAGATACAAATATTTTCATTCATTCCTTCCAAGATCAGCAAGGAGTTGCCAGATGCTTAAATTCATTAATAAGACGAAAGCATGGATAAATATTAATCATGTCATTTATCTAATATTTATACTTGTCATAACATCAGGTTTTCAATCGGCCATCGCACAGTCATTCAATTCAGACTTTGTGCGGGTCGCTAATGATTATGTGATTACTCCCAATATCACCTACATACGCGCAGGTGGTGAAGATCTTAAACTGGATGTCTATCAACCAGGAGGACAGACAGGGCCGAATCTAACCCTGATTTATTTTCACGGTGGTGGATGGACAGCCAGTTCCAAGGAAAGTGTAGCGCTGGATTTTCTTCCGTTCATGGAGCAGGGGTGGACGGTAGTGAATGTTGAATATCGTCTCGCCAGCTCGGCACATGCGCCAGCCGCTGTGGAAGATTCTCGCTGTGCTCTTCGTTGGGTTTATAGAAATGCAGAAGAATATGGTTTTGATTTAAACAAGATCGTTACATCCGGAACATCAGCCGGCGGTCATCTCGCACTCACCACGGGTATGCTCCCAGAATCAGCTGGACTGGATCATCAATGTCCTGGAGACAGGCGGCGGATATGGAACGGTGGTAAATCATCAACGCAAGAGCTTAAAGTGGCGGCCATCATTAACTGGTACGGTATTACCGATGTCAATGATTCGCTGGATAGGCCACCAGGTCCGGGGGGCGCTTATACACAAGCCTGGCTGGGGAGCGCCCCTGACCGTCGAGAAATAGCCACACGTGTTTCGCCTATCAACTATGTTCGAAAAGGGCTGCCGCCCATTATGACAATCCATGGTGATAAAGATACCTCTGTACACTATTCGCAGGGCGTAAGATTGCATGAGGCGCTGGATAAGGCAGGGGTTCCCAACGAGCTTGTGATTATAGAAGAAGGTGGTCATGGCGGATTCAGTCAAACCGAGATGGTCTGGATATATGATCACATAGGTGACTTCCTTCGGGAGAACAATTTATAGATATTGATATTTGGGGACGGAGTAAAAACTTGCTAACGCCAATAATAATTTTTACTCTGACAACAATTACTTTATAAATAAAAAAAAATATTAAATGGGAGACATGCGATGAAAAGTAATAATGAGGCAGCTACTGTACAAGGCATTAGCATTATTTTTACCCTGGCCCTCATGCTGTCATTACCACCTGGCGTTGCTGCACAGGACCGAGAATCCGGGCCCTGGTGGCCGTCACCGCATGGGCCGTCAGATCAGGCTGGTGGTTCGAATTACGTCACGCCAGAAAAGATTCTCCAGGCGCTACAACTACCGAAAACGGGACGGACTTACGAGCTGGGTCATCCGTATGAGGCAAGCATGCCTCAGTATGGCGATCGACCTTACTATCTGAATGTCCCACCTGCTCCAACGATCACGAAACCCGGCGTCGCCGTTACTCATAGGGACTACTTGACCGGCTTCATTGGTCAGATGGGAACGCAGTTCGATGCATTGTCACACCAGGGTCTAACGGTCCAGATGGCGGATGGCACGGTGCAACCGGTTTTTTACAACGGTTACACCGAAGAAGAACTAACCGGGCAGAACGGCGGGTTAGGCGGTACCGAAGCGCTTGGTGTTGAACATTTTAAGCCATTCATCACCCGCGGGATTCTTGTGGATATTGCGGGTTACAAGGGCGTTGAAACGCTAGGGGCCACTTATGCAGTGACCCTGGCTGATGTTATCGGCGCGCTGGAGAGGCAGGGCATGGATGAAGATACTATCGAACAGGGTGATGCAGTCCTGTTTAATTATGGTTGGTCAGCGAACTGGACGAACCCGTCCAAATACAATGACCGCAATGTCGGCGTTGGCGAAAACGAGGGTTCCCCCGGGATCAACGCGGACGTTGGTCGCTGGCTGGCAGAGCGCAATGTGTCCATGGTTGGAGCCGATTCGTGTTGCGTGCAGGTCAGCCCCAGGCCGGGTCCGGACAGGGTTCATCACATTCTCTTTTTCGAAAAGGGTATTCCGCTCCTTGAAAATATGGAACTGCGGGAGGTGGCACGGGATCAAGTCTACGAGTTCCTGTTTCTGAATTTGACCCTGCGAATTAATGGCGCGACGGGCTCGCCGGTCCGTCCCATCGCCGTCCGATAGGACGGGGACAGACCACGCTTATTTAACTTGAGTTTTGTTTGCATAGTTAGCAATCAATTGGGTCTAAGTGTTTAAATGCTAAATTGCATACTCTGATCTCATGATATTTAATGATTTACAGTTAGCTCTTAAAATAATAGTTGGGAATTAAACATGAGTAACGATGTCATTATAGAAGCCTGGAACACTGTGTTATTCGAGAAGTTTTCGCGTTTTAAATATCTCTTTATTGAGGGCTATGCCTCTATTAGTGAAGAAGCCTTAACAAGACACTGGCATCCAGAGGGGAGTCACGTAGTTGATATTGGCTGTGGTTTTGGGGATTGCACTATTAAAATCGCGAAATCTGTTGGGGAAAATGGTTTGGCTACTGGAGTTGATTGCGCGAGTAATTTCATTGCCGAATGTAATCAAACCGCAGTTGCAGAAGGGATCAGTAATGTAAAATTTTTGGTTGCTGATGTAGAAGCAGATGATCTTGGTGGTCCTTATGATGAAGCTTTTGCACGATTAGGTACCATGTTTTTTAATTTACCTGGTTTGGCAATGAAGAACATTCGCTCTGCTTTGAAGCCAGGGGGGAAGTTTACCCAGGTAGTATGGCGTAAACGCGAAGACAACCCATGGCTATACGATGCAGAATGTTGTGTAAAAAACATGGTCCCTGTTATATCACATGAAGAAACTGATGCCGTTCATTGTGGTCCAGGACCATTCTCAATGTCAGGCCCTGATATGGTTAGCGATATGTTGCAAGCTGTCGGTTTTGAGAGGATTCAGTTCGAACGCTTTGATACTAATATCTGTATTGGACGAAATTTGGAAGAGGCAATACAGTTTGCTATGGAGGTTGGGCCAGCTGGAGAAATTATTCGTTTCGCCGAGGAAGAGGGTGAGCGGGTAAATAAAGATGAAATCGCGATAGCGCTGGAAGAGGTTATTGGAAAATATTTAAAAGAAGATGGCAGTATCTGGGCGCCTGCAAGCACATGGTTTATAACCGCTTACAATCCTGCTAAGTAAACAAGTTCGATAACAAAATCGGGGACAGACCACGCTTTTCTAAGTGGCGTTTTGTTTATTCGGCCTACCTGTTTTACCCGGTGATACATGCTTGTTAAGCATTTACGCTAGAAATTAATATTAACCTTTCTTAAAAGAAAAGTTGTCATTGCGCAACTAATATTTATTCAATTATATTTATTTCAATAACTAACTGTGCTGATAAAATTTTTTTATTGGAGTAATAATATGCGTATCGTTGGACTCATCGCAAGTTTATTCATTATTACAAGTTGTACTCACCAACCAGGTTATACCTTTCTTTTAGATAACGGATCGTTAAAAGGACATTCGCAGAGTGTTATCGAAGTTGAGCAAAGTGACACTATACAACTAAGGTTAGATAGTGCGATTGCAGGGTTTCTTAAGGAGTCAGTTGGTAGTTTTGGTGACTCTATTTGTGCAAGGTAAATATTATTGTATGCGAAGATTTATAAGAATGGTTATTTTCTGGAATACAAAAAGATTACAGATATCGCAACGGACATGTGTTCGTATAAGCCTTTCGTTATTCAAAATGACATTATATTTACTGGGACGGCAGATGATTTCTATGAAATAGAACTCAAAGGCTATGAAGTTGATACAAAAGCGCTAGTAAGGTTTTTACGCCGTACACAAAAAGTCGATATTGATACTTTGGAGGGAGGTCCTTTTAACCCTGGAAGTACGTTTGCATCTGGATTTAAAGCGGCCATTACTGGTGCATTTGATATGCTGTTTTCCGTAACTGGTCGTTCTATTGATGATTGGGCAGCAAAGGTTAGTGCTGATTTATTTTTACATCACACCATCTATATAGCACCACGTTCCCATGAGGTAAGTCCAATTACAACTGATGTTGGAGGTGCCTCAAAAGAATACTTTCTCGTGGTAGGAAATGCTTATCCGGGTATGACATGCTCAAATAAAGATTGTTATTCAAAAAGCAATCTTAAGTCAGGTCCGATTTATTCAGAGACAGGTGCAGACTTGAATACTGCAGTAACTGATCTATCGACTGCATTTAAATTAGATGATTTACAGAGCGGTAGCTATACAAATTTAGCTGGGCTTCCATACTTACTGATCGAGGTAAGAAGAAAAGACTTTAATCAGTAAATTATTTTGGTCTGACTCTAAATTACCAAGACAAGGCTCCATAAACTGCTTTCGCCATATTTGCCCATATTTACCCTAATTTTTTAGACGTATCTGTGAAGAAAAGATATAATTAAGCTGTTACAGTAATGAAACACTAACAGTTGAAGGCGCCGTAGTTTCGCACTCTTACATACTTACCGTTTACGGTCACTACCCGCGAATTGAATATGAAAGCTCAAACCAATACCACATGATTATTCATAGTTGCATCAATCGACTGCAAAGAAAAATCATGTGCCTCGTATGAAAACAACGTTAGAAATTTTAGGTTGGCAGCCTTTTTTTGCACAACAAGTCAGCGCGAATGAGTTGGATGAAACACCGCCCGTGCGGGTTATGGAGGTGCATCGTCGCGGATTGCATGTTCTGGGTGAGAATATTGATACGCAAACCCCTTCCGGAGTTGATGCGACGATAGGTGACTGGCTATTGCTCAACTCCTCAGAACCCGTTTTAAGTAGAGTGTTAGATCGTAAGAGTCTTATCAAGCGCCGTGCTCCGGGAACCCATGTTAAAGTTCAATTGATCGCTGCAAATATCGATACTGCTTTTATCGTGTCTTCTTGCAATCAAGATTTTAATGTCGCGCGATTGGAACGCTATATTGCGATGGCATTGGAAGCTGCGGTAACGCCGGTCATCGTTCTGACTAAAACCGATCTTTGCGATAATCCAGATCAATATATTGAAGAAGCTCAAACAATCTCAGCATCAGTCCCAGTGGTTGTGCTTGATGCGCGCGGCGATGAACCAAAATCCAAATTGGCAAAGTGGAGTGGGCCGGGTCAAACCGTTGGATTTTTAGGCTCATCGGGTGTGGGCAAGTCAACATTGGTCAATGCCTTATCAGAAACACTAGACATTGCCACACAGGCGATACGTGAAAAAGATGACAAGGGAAAACATACTACAACGAGTCGGCAGATACACATCGTAGCAAATGGCTGCGCTGTAATGGATACACCGGGCATGCGAGAGATTCAATTGATTGATGCAAGCTCAGGGGTGAATGATCTCTTTGCAGACATTCATGATCTATCCTTGCAGTGCCGTTTTAATGATTGCCAACACCAAACGGAGCCTGGATGCGCTATTGTGGCCGCAGTTGAAAACGGAATAATAGACAGTGCCAGGCTAAAGCGGTGGGAAAAGCTTGTTGCAGAAGAGAGAGAAAATAATACCAGCATAGCTGGAAAAAAGTCGGGTGATAAATCTCTTGAGAAAAAGAGTCGTGCAATCAAAAAAGAGAATAAAAATGATCAAAGGGTTCGTTAGAGTCATGCCGTGGTTTCTATTCAATTAGAAAAAATATAAAATATTTTGATTTAGATCAGTAATAGGAAAATTCATGAACCCACCTACGCCGCACCCAGACCATAAGCCACGACCATTTATAGATTTAATGGTCAGTATCATTATCCCCTCAGTGATACTGATGAAATTCAGTGGCGATGAGCATCTGGGTAGTGTCAATGCCCTACTGCTTGGCCTGGCCTTTCCTCTGGGCTGGGGACTCTTCGAGCTGATCCGCTACCAAAAGAAAAACTTTATTGCAGTATTAGGGATGGTAAGCGTGGGACTAACTGGCGGCATTGGCCTCTTAGAGATAGATGCGCAATGGTTGGCTGTAAAAGAAGCGGCCGTACCTGCCATTATTGGTCTGGCGGTGTTGATTTCCACCAAGACCAAATACCCATTGATACGAACCCTGCTCTACAACCCCAAGGTGCTGGATGTGCACAAGATCCAGGAGGTATTGAAAAGCAATAATCATGAAAAGGAATTTGATAAGCGCTTGTTAAATGCCACCTACTTTTTCTCGCTTACGTTTTTGTTTTCATCCATCATGAATTATGTGTTAGCGCGATGGATAGTCACCAGTCCTTCGGGCACACAAGCGTTCAATGAAGAGCTTGGGCGTATGACCTTACTGAGTTACCCCATGATTGCCATTCCGTCCACTGTGATGATGATGTTTATTTTTTACTACCTGTGGCGCACCATACGCCGATTAACCGGTTTTACACTAGAAGAGGTAGTTGCACCTCATTTACAAGTAGAACAGGAACAATCTGACGACAAGTAAATGGTTGGGGTCAGTTCTTGCAATGACAAATCATCGACAGTTTGAATAAGACGAATACTTGCACATGTTAGAAAATATTTTATTAAAGCAAGGTGAGTTTGCTTATAACAGGTTTGCTATACTGCAATGCAAGTGCTGAACCCACACATACTATTGATTTATTAATTCTCGATGTTAGTTATATTTGATTGGGACGGAACCCTGCTGAATTCATTGGCGAAGATTACCCAGTGCATGCAACTGGCCGCGACCGATGCTGGGCTAGAACCGCGCAGTGAATCGGAGGTTCATGGCATCATCGGGTTGGGAATACCGCAAGCCCTTGCCACACTGTATCCGGGTGTGCCGCAAGCACCACTGGATGTTATGCGAGATCGCTATTCACATCATTTCTTGATTAAAGACCAGAGTCCCTGCGATCTCTATCCTGGCGTGAGTGATACGCTTGCTGAGCTCAAGTCCGGTGGTCATCACATTGCGGTCGCAACCGGCAAGAGCCGCCGGGGGTTAGACCGTGTGCTTGGCAACCTGGGGTGGGAAAACCATTTTCATGCAACCCGTTGTGCAGACGAAACCTCATCGAAACCCGATCCCTTGATGCTGTCAGAACTCATGGCTGAACTGGACTGTAATGTAGAGGATGCCATGATGGTGGGGGATACAGAGTTCGACCTTGAAATGGCTTCGCGCCTGAGTATGCGCAGGGTAGGCGTGAGTTATGGTGCCCACTCGCCGCAGCGCTTAAGCCTGCATAATCCGGAGCTTATTATTGATGAGATAAAAGATTTATTGCGGATCATTCAATGACCCTATAAATTTGTTATCAAACGAAGGGGGAAACATGCAGAATAAAAAGCTATCGATCATTTCCGTTGTTACCGTGCTTACCATCAGTGCTGCACTCACCGCGCAGGCCGAGGATGACCTGGTCATCCGTCACCAGGGTAGTATGGAAGCCGGCGGCAGGGTTGAAGTTTGTAATACGGTAGACAGTGCAAACAACAGCGCGCGCCACTTTGGCGGCCAGACGGTAGTGGACAGTATCTACGCCACCTATCAGTATCCAGTCAATCAGCGTTATGCGTATCCGATCCTGTTCAACCACGGTGGCGGCCATACAGGGCGTTTCTATGACACCACGCCGGACGGTCGCGAAGGCTGGTTGACGTTATTTTTGCGCCAGGGATTTGCAACCTATGGTGTGGATCGTGTTAACTCCGGTCGATCTGGCATCGACTCGTGTCAGGTCATCGCGGTCAGTACGGGTAAGGCACCATTGTCAACGATGCCATCGATGAATCGCTATTCGTTCGAGTCAGCTTGGAAGGCGTTTCGCTGGGGGCCGCAATACGGAACAGCATATTCGAATACGCAATTCCCCATTGAAGCGGTGGACAACTACTATCCGCAGTTGGTTAATACCTATCGTGACGCAGAACAAGTTCCCAAATCAGTAGCAGCCTATTCAGCGTTGATCGACAAGATAGGCACGCCAGTGGTGCTGCAATCGTGGTCGTCGTCAGGCCTTTTGATCTATCTGACTGCGGCGGCACGTCCGGACATGGTGAAGGGCATACTCGCGGTGGAAAGTTCCGCGACTGCGTTTGACAACATTCCACCTGACGCGATGAAGAAGCTGGCCAACGTGCCGATTATCATTGTCATCGGTGATCGCGCTCAGGACAGAGTCGACGCATCGCGAGCGTTTCAGAAAAAGATGGCTGCCATTGGCGGTGATGTGACCGTTGATGTGCTGCCCGAAGCTGGCATCTATGGTAACAGCCATACGCTACCACTGGAGAAGAACAACAGGCAGATCATGTTCCGAATGATTGCGTGGATGGAAGGTCATATTTATAACAAGTCCAACTAAGACTCACCAATGGGGCCAGTGCCGATTGATTGAATGGATTATTCATATTTTACAGAGATGATCGATCGACACTGACCCTTATAAATACCAACGTCCCTACTAAACTTGATGCCATTCCGGATTTTGCGAAGCAAATATCCGGAATCCAGGTAAGTATAATTGTCGCGCGAAGCACGGACCTATTAATATTTTTTGTAACCCCATACTTTTTTCTATCCCGACAAATTCTGGAAATGGATTCCGGATAAGTCCTTCGAACTTTCCGGAATGATGGGAGGGAGCTATATTTTGAAAATCGTGGTCTGTCCCCAGTTTTCCAGCTAGAATTGCCGTTACTAATATATAACTGCCCATAAGGGCGTATCAGGAGAAATGCCATGTTCCGTCCCCACACCATTATATATGTACTGACTATTGCCCTGTGTTCATTCGCTGGCGCCGTGTCTGCGCAGAACGCACCCGCCTACGCCACTGCTGCAGTTGCCGACAGCTCCCGTCCCGCTGCACAGCGCGCGGACGATGCTGCACGCATGCCTGCCACAATCGTTGCCTTTGCCATGGTTAAACCCGGTTCCGTGGTTGCGGAAGTTCGTCCCGGTCGTGGTTATTACACTCGCATACTTTCCAAAGCGGTGGGTGCGAACGGTAAGCTCTATTCAGTAGACAGTGCCGAGCGCGTGCAAGCAAGACCCGATCGCATGGATGGCATCAACGCCATTGCTGCCGAAGCGGGATATTCCAACATCGAAGTTGCCACGCCACCTTTTGCCTCACTTGCTGAGGTCGGTGGGCCGCTGGATGTAGTTTGGACTACCAACGGTTACCACGACATGATCAACGGCCAGACCCCGGAAGAAATGGCTGCCTATAATAAAAGTGTCTTCCGTGCGCTAAAGTCGGGTGGCTACTATTTCGTTCTTGACCACGCAGCGCAGGTTGGAACTGGTCTTTCCGCCACCGACACCATTCACCGTATTGATCCCGAAGCAGTAAAGGAACAGGTGTTGGCAGCTGGCTTTACGCTAGATGCTGACGGCGATGCCCTAAACCGCGCCAATGATGACCGCACGACTCAGGGGAAATTCGAAAACTCACAATTTATGCTGCGCTTTCGCAAACCATAAATAATAGGGGTCGCAGACAAAAATAATATTTGGGGGCAGAGTAAGAACTCGCCAATGTCGTAAATAGTTTTTTACACTGACCCCCAAGTATTAATGATTGCGATATGACTGAAGAGATTCATTACGACTACATCATCGTTGGCGCCGGCTCTGCGGGTTGCGTCCTTGCCAACCGGTTATCTGAAAATGCCAACAATAAGGTATTGCTGGTTGAAGCTGGCGGGAAGGACAATTATTTCTGGATCAATATCCCGGTGGGTTATTTATTTACCATCAGCAATCCTCGTACAGACTGGTGTTATAAGACTGAGCCTGATCCTGGTCTTAACAGTCGCAGTATTGCCTATGCCAGAGGCAAGGTCCTTGGGGGATGCTCTTCTATTAATGCCATGTTGTATATGCGAGGTCAGCAAGGTGATTATGATCATTGGGCTGAACTAGGTAATCAAGGTTGGGCATGGAAGGATGTATTGCCCATTTTTAAATACTCTGAAGATTACCAGCATGGTGCAGACAGCTATCACGGTAGTGGTGGCGGGCTTAGAGTTGAGGAGAGCAGGGTTAGTTGGGAAATCCTGGATGCCTGGCGCGAAGCTGCAGCCGAGTTTGGGATCCCGAAGATCGATGAATTTAATCGTGGTGATAATTTTGGCAATGCCTATTTTCAGGTGAACCAAAAGCGGGGAGTGCGTTGGAGTGCGGTAGATGGTTTTTTAAAACCTGCCTTGCAACGAAAAAATCTGACAGTCATCACTCATGCCCAGGTGACAAAATTACTCATTGAGGCGGGAGCAAATTCAAAACGCGCAACCGGCATTATGCTGATCACAGATAAAGGACAGCAGCAAACGATAAAAGCTGATCGCGAAGTGATATTGGCCGCAGGCGCCATAGGCTCGCCTCAGTTGTTACAGGTATCGGGTATAGGTCCTGCCGAGCTGTTGCAAAAAACTGGTGTGCCGTGTCTTCATGATTTACCTGGGGTGGGTGAGAATTTACAGGATCATTTGCAAATACGCACAATCTATAAAGTCCAGAACACGGTGACATTGAATCAGCGCTTTCATTCAATACTGGGAAAAATGAGTATGGGCCTGGAGTATCTATTGTTTAAAACCGGTCCATTAACGATGCCGCCTTCTCAACTGGGCGCCTTTGGCAAGAGTGATCCCATGCAGCAAAGTGCAAATATTGAATGGCATGTGCAACCCTTGTCATTGGATCGTTTTGGCGAGCCATTGCATCGTTTTAATGCCATTACGCCCTCAGTTTGCAACTTGCGCCCCACCAGCCGGGGTCATGTGCGCATCAAGAGTGCCGATGTCGATGATTATCCAGCAATTACTACGAATTATTTATCTTCTGAAGAAGATCAAAAGATTGCCATCAATAGCCTTAGAGTGACCCGGGAGATAATGGCAACCAGGGCATTAGCGCCTTTCTCCCCAAAGGAATGGAAGCCCGGGCCACAGGTAACAACGGACGAGGAACTGTTATCTGCCGCCGCTGATCTTGGGTCTACTATTTTTCATCCGGTGGGTACGTGCAAAATGGGCAATGATGCTATGTCGGTGGTGAGTGATCGTCTGAAGGTTCACGGCGTAGAAGGGCTGCGAGTCATTGATGCCTCCATCATGCCGCGCATCACCTCGGGAAATACCAATGCGCCAACGACGATGATTGCTGAGAAGGGAGCAGAATTTATTTTAGCTGATAAATAAAAGGTCCACGGAGTGGACGGTTTGTATGACTGGGTTCCCGCTTCGGCTTTGTCTCCATGAGTCGCTCTATCGCCTACATCGATATAGGTGTTCGCTAGAATGATGGTATATAGGCGTTCGTGGGAATGACGGAGCTTATGCTGCAAAACTCGACCCCATAATGCTTAATGATCTATTGCCTGCTCTATTCGAACGGCGGGTCCATATCCTTCTGGTTCACGAATGCTATCCACCATGTCGCGTACTTTCTGGCTCGGTTCATCAAACAGGGGTGTTAACGCAAGGCATATTCCAAAATTCAGTAACATGCCAACCACGCCGATGCCCTGAGGGTTAATCCCTTGTTCAAAAATACCAAACGTCCACGGCGCCATACCAAAAGAAACACAAGCGACAATATAGGATCCGGTAAAACCAATACCCACCAGCATTCCTACGACGGCGGGAATGGTGCCGACGCGCTTCGAAAACACGCCCATTATGAGGACCGGGAAGATGCTCGACGCGGCCAGGCCGAAGGCAAAGGCGACTACCTGGGCAACATATCCAAACGGGTAAATACCAAACAGTCCTGCAATTACAACGGCAATACCAATCACGGCTCGACCCACCAGCAGGCGTTGCTTCTCTGTAGATTGGGGGTTGATGATTCGATAATAAATATCATGTCCAACGGCAGAGGATATCACTAGCAGCAGTCCACTAGCGGTTGATAGGGCGGCCGCTAGACCACCTGCGGCAAGCAGCGCGATGATCCAGGAGGACAGTTCTGCCATCTCGGGCGTGGCCAGTACGGTGATGTCCTGGTCGGGTCCACTCAATCCCATGTTACGTAATACCTGTCGGCCATCCGTTCCGTTATTACCTGTACTGTCTATCCAGCGCTGGTGATCGCTTTGAATGTCCAGCATGGCTGCAGTCCCCAAAGACCCAGTGCGAAAAATTTCATTATCTTCACGATTAGAATACCGCACGACTCCATCACCATCATCGAGCCAGTAAATCAGGCCGGTTTGTTCCCAATTATCGTACCACTCCGGCAGGGATTCTGTCGTTGCCCCATTGAGGCTCTCAATCATGAAATAACGGGCAAAGGCCGCGGTGGCAGGCGCTGTTAAATATAAAATTGAGATAAACAGCAAGGCCCACATGCCACTCCAACGGGCCGCGCGAACATTTTTGACGGTATAAAAGCGAACCAGTACATGTGGAAGACCTGCGGTGCCGGCCATGAGGGCAAGGGTAACAAAAAAGACATTCACTTTGTCCCAACTCCCCACAAAGGTATCGGTATAACTCAAAAATCCAAGATCTTGTTGGATCAGGTTTAAACGCTCCAGCAAGTAAACAGTCTGCCCGCCGGCAAATTCTGGTTTAAGTGTTGCACCCATGGCAATAGAAGGGACAGGTATCCCGGTCAATTTTATGGCAATGGCAATCGCCACGATTAAATAAGCCGTGATCAGTACCCAGTACTGGGCCACCTGTGTCCAGGTGATACTTTTCATTCCACCAAGGGTGGCATAGACAAACACGATCGCCATGCCAAATATGACACCCGTATTAATATCGACTTCCAAAAAGCGACTAAAGACAATTCCAACGCCGCGCATTTGGCCTGCCACATAGATAAAACAGATGAACAGGGCGCAAATGACGGCAACCACCCGAGCCAGGTCTGATTCGAATCGCTGGCCGACAAAATCAGGCATGGTGAATTGGCCAAATTTTCGTAAATAAGGAGCTAGCAGTAAGGCAAGCAAAACATATCCACCTGTCCATCCCATTAAATAGACCCCGCCAGCATAGCCCATAAATGAAATCAAACCCGCCATAGAAATAAATGATGAAGCGCTCATCCAGTCAGCGGCAGTGGCCATGCCATTTGCCATGGCGGGCACACCCTGACCTGCTACATAAAACCCGCGAGTGTCACGGACCCGGGTTATCCAGGCGATAGCTAAGTAGAGTGTGAACGTGACGCCGACAAATATAAATGTCCAGGTTTTAGTATCCATTGCTAACTAACTTTTCCCTTGTTTACACCATCAGAGTCAGCCTTTAAGGATTCCAAAAGTTTATGATGTCGGCGATCAAGTCGCTCCATAAAGATGCAATACATTAAAATGCACAGGACGAAAATCATGATGCTGCCCTGCTGAGCAAACCAGAATCCCAGTGGAAAGCCGGTAAAAGGAAGATAAAATTGATTGAGCCAATCTGCGAATAAGACACCGCAACCCAGTGATGCAAAGGCCCAGATAAACAACAGTCCTGCGATTAGGCGGAGGTTATCACGCCAATATCTTTTTAATGCAGCTTGAACTTCAGGAGAATGATAATCGGGCTCAATGTTTTTATCGTTCATGTTTTTATTATCATTATTTTCGAACTTTAAGAATTGAAAGATAAACTAAAGGGGGCAGGGACAAAAGAGGATCTTTCTCAAGTGACGCTGATTCCTTTTTATATAGATAGCGGATAGTTTTTACTCTGGCCCTAATTTTTCAACTGCTGTTGATAGCGAGTTTGCACCGCTTCTCGAGCATTTTCCGAACTGACGGCCTGGCACTGGCTGTTAGCAGATCGGTCGTCAATTTTGTCTCGGTTCCTATCCAGGATCATGGTCTGTCTATCCAGGGTATTGATCCCGGTATAGATTTGTGACTCCCAGTTATAGCTATCAAATGTGACTTTCATCGGGTGATTAACGGTATCCACATCCATACGCCATGTGCCGGTTTCCCGGTTGGGCCGTAACACCATCGTGACATTCTCTTCACCACTGCGTTTTTGAAAGATCCAGTAATTCTCACTTTGAAACTGCATCGCCACTGCGTCCCATGAAGAAGGGCACTTCATGGCACTCACGTCCACATAATCATCCTTAGCTTCATTTTCTTGTGCCCAGATAAGTGTGACTTGTGACAAGAGTACGAGCAGTATCAGTGATTTCATATTTTTAATTAGGCTCAGAGTAAAAATTAAAGTTTATAAAACGGGTCGGAAAAATATTTCTCATATGATTCCGACCTATTTTTATTTTGGCTTACTGAGCGGCGAAGCAATATAACAACGCGTCCCCTCCGGAGCTTTGTAACTGTTCCTGACTGCAGCCTCGTGATGGGTGAGATGAGTTCCAGGAGGTTGTACCGCCACCGGAACGATCATGGTGACCAACCATGGCACTACCTGCGCTGCCGTTGGTCCAGTTACTGCAAGTGCGATCCTCTCCAGCTGGAAGTGCTCTGCCGTGTGAGTCAGAGCCGGTTAGTATGTCATGCCGATTAGGCTTATCGCCACGGCCGTTGACGACGTTTCCGTTCTCGTCAATGGCGGTGTCTTTGTACAGGTAATTACGGTCGCGCTCGTTGTCGCCATGCAGATCAGCAACGTCAGGGGCTATCCGTACACCCTTGGCATTGTGCCAGGGTCCAGCGCCGATGCGGTCGCGGGCATTAACGGCATTTGCTCCCTGGGTACTAAGGTAGGCGCGCCATGTGTTGTTACCAGCACCGGCGGACTGCGCGAGACTCTGGCAATGCGCATCTGCTCCAGCCAGACCGCCCAGATTGGCACCATTGCCTATAGGCGTGCTGGTGATAAAGAAGGTCATGGGCTCTTGATCCTGGGCAAGCGCCAGCTTAGTGCCTGCAAGTAATAGTGTGATGATTGCAAAAACGGTATACATCTTATTCATAATTTTTTCCTCTTCTACTCGTAATTTTTATTAAAGACGACCTTGATAAATGGGGTCGCCTGAATTTCTTCTGACAGTCACAATAACACAAATCAATTATTGTACTAAAGGGGTCGGTGGGGTCAAAAAGTCATCATTTTTGCGTTTTTGCCCGAACTGGAAGCGATGATTTCCCCGGTTTTTGATAAGTCATTACCTTTAAGTAGATTTTGCGGTAATGTATTAGAGAAGTATCTTTTTTCAATAGACAAATAATCATACCCGGGGGGTAAAGTCGATATGGACAAACCTGATAAGGATAAATCTGGCAAGAGCAAACCTGAAGAGAATTCTGTTGATCGTCGAAGCTTTATAAAAGCCGCTGCTGCCAGTGGTGCGGCCCTGGCTGCGGGTGCACACTCCTTGAGTGCGCAGGTTAGCGGTGGGACAGCCGCTGGTGCTGCTGCGACCGAGGTAATAGAAATCGTCAGCGACAGGAAACACGGGTCCGATTTCATGATGGACGTCTTGAAGCAAATGGACTTCGAGTTTATGACCATAAACACGCACTCTGACTCAGCCGGACTACAAGAATCTGTTATTAACTATATGGGGAATGTAAACCCGGAGCTGATTACCGGCCTCCACGAAGAAGTATGTGTCGCTATGGCGCACGGCTATTACAAGATCGAGGGCAAGCCACTGGCGACATTGATATATGGGTCAGTCGGATTACAGCATGCCTCAATGGCCGTCTACAGCGCCTTTTGTGACCGGGTTCCGATCTTTATAATGCTCGGTAACCAGCGCCATAATCCCAACTCCCGAAGCGTCCAGGATGCCCCTGCAATGGTGCGTGATTTTACCAAGTGGGATGACTCGCCACTCTCACTTGAGCATTTTGCGCAGTCTGCCGTGCGTGCCTATTCGGTGGCAATGACCACGCCTACCATGCCGGTGGTGCTCTCGGTGGACAAAAAATTGCAGGAGATGATTATCCCCAAAGGGGAGAAGCTGCGAATACCAAAATACACACCCAATACACCGCCAGCGGGTGACCCCAACGCCGTCAGGGAACTGGCGAAGATGCTAGTGGATGCGGAACTCCCCGTGCTGGGCGTGGAACGGGCAGCGCGTTCACAAGCCGGCTTGGAATACATTATAGAACTGGCCGAGTTGCTGCAGGCCGGGGTGGTGGACACCATACAGCGGATGAATTTTCCTTCCCGGCATCCACTGTTGCAAGAACCCAGTATATTTGGCGAAGCCGACATGGTGTTGGCGCTGGAGATGCCGATGCTGTCTCATTCCAGACTCAAAGAGGGTGCGAAACTGGCCAGTATCAGCGGTTTTGATCTGTTTACCCGGAGTAATTACTGGCATTTCGGCGACTACCAGGAACCCGATTTTTCGATTGCCGCTGATGCTGAGGCAACACTTCCATTACTTATCGAAGAGGTTAGGCAGCAGATGTCAAGGAGCAAACGATCTGCCGTTCGCGCGCGCGGTGCCAAGTTTGCCGAGATCAACAAGCAGAACCGAGAGCGTGATAAGGCGTTTGCTGCCAATGGCTGGAACGATAGCCCGCTCAACACCGCACGCGTGGCTGCCGAGTTGTGGGAACAGATCAAAAACAAGGACTGGTCGCTGGTTTCACGCAGTGACGGTATGAGCGACTGGGCATGGAAGCTCTGGGACTTTAACAAGTACTATCATCACATCGGTCAGTCCGGCTCGGTAGGCGTCGGTTATAGCAATCCCGCGTCGGTTGGTGCGGCATTGGCGAACCGCAAGCACGGGCGCCTGTCCATTAACCTGCAAAACGACGGTGACTTTATGTTTCTGCCATCGACATTGTGGACGGCGGCGCATCATAAGATTCCTATGCTCACCGTCATGCACAACAACCGGGCCTATAACCAGGAAATCATGTTAATTTCTCGTATGGCCGCCTTGCGTGATCGGGATGTCTCCCGATGCACCATTGGTAGCGTCATCGATAATCCCAATATTGATTTTGCACAGATGGCCAGAAGTATGGGCTGGTACGCAGAGGGTCCTATTGAGCATCCATCGGAACTGGCGCCGGCGATGAAACGGGCCATTGCTGCAGTTGAAAGCGGTCAGCCAGCCTTGCTAGATACCGTCACACATCCGAACTAGGGAGGAATGATAATGTACTTAATTAAAAAATCCCAGTTAGTCTGTAGTCGCATCATCATTGCCTTGATGTTTTTAGTTGGCGCGCAAAGCGTTCATGCGCAAACGACCGCAGAAGAAAGAGGCAAGCAGGATTTCGTCACTTATATGTGTTACGGCTGTCATGGCTTTACGGGACAAGGCGGGCAAACCGATGTGGCACCAAGGATCAATGTCGATGTTCATACCGCTGAGTCAATGGCGGCCTACGCGCGCAACCCTGGTGGCAGGATGCCGCCGTATCATACCGAGGCTCAGATCCCTGATCAGGCCTTACGGGATATATACGCGTATTTGAAATCGCTTCCGCCATCACCTGCCTGGGAAGACATCCCACTTCTCAATGATTAAAATTTAAATTAAGGTGACAGTTAACTTAATTAGTTTATCTTTATAGTTGAAATAATTAAGTTAACTGTCACCTTATTTCTTTCACTCTGAGCTTAAATTGACGATGTCCCGTGCGTAACCGGTGAGTCTGACAATATGTAGCCCACCACCGGGTCGATCCGTTCCGTAGATCAAGCCTCGATCATCCACCTCGACGTTGTTGATGACTCCTACTCGTTGACACGCGCTGGTTGGTGATTCGAACCCGAATTCGCCTCCTTCCCTGGTCTCTGCGTTTGAGCAAGTCGGGACCGTGTTCTCGTTTGGGGCAGGAATGAAATAGGCAAGCTCGTGTGGGGCGAAGGGATCGCGGATGTCCCAAACGCGGATGCCTGCGTTGAAGTAGGCGATGATGGCCAGTTTGCCGTAATAAGGTGGGTAGAACGATTCCGATGAAGAGTGCACTCCGTGCCGCCCGCCACGTGCGCAATAGTCACCTTCTTGCACCCGGATAGTCGATAGCGGCCAGGGACTAATTTCATGGGTCACATCGACGATGAACGCCAGCTGTGGCGCCGAGCGTCCCTGCGTCAGCTCTTCGGGCGGGTAATTTGACGCGCAGTTGTTGGACCGCCCCGCCTCTGACGACACGAGTAGCAGATCTCGATTTCTCTTTAGAGGGTGTGTCTGGAATCCGGGTGTTGGTTGGTTGAAGATGGGAAACGCGGTGTGTCCACCCTGGTCGGGAGACATAACGATATGACTGACCATCGGGGCGAGCATTTCAGCCTCTGTAGGGGTGCGTGGGTTCTTGAATTCTGTCAGTAACTTCAGTCGATCGACGATCATGAGTATGCCGTTGCTGCCCGTGCCATGTGCCATGTAGATTCGGTTCTTCAGCCTGCCAGCAGAGATCGCACCGTGGAGGCCGACGCCCCCTTCAATGTGGCCGATGTAGCTGGTGGCACCAGGCTGTTGGCCTGGCATGCCGTAGTCACGTATATATTTGGGTCTGGCTGGGTCACTAAGATCGTAGATAATGAGATGG
>Ga0055584_100001767_pt1 | contig 21234 bp, 23 predicted proteins | sample OSDHelmetaG_FD_58716 | JGI IMG/M metagenome (GOLD analysis project Ga0055584, IMG submission 58716) | Pelagic marine sediment microbial communities from the LTER site Helgoland, North Sea, for post-phytoplankton bloom and carbon turnover... | ecosystem: Environmental > Aquatic > Marine >...
GATGTCAGGTTGTGTGATAAAAATCAAATTAATTGTCAGATGATTTCTGTACAGGATGCGTTTTCAGTGCCACCGCGTTCACAACAAATTTGTAGCGTTTTCTAGTGCTTAAACTGCATTGCACGAGCAATATCAAACCTCGCGCAAATCCATAATGTACGACTGCACACGAGTGCATTCAAATTCGCATCGATGGTCCTGGCTTCGAGCAGCGGCGATGGGCCTGCCAGTGCAGACTCAAGCCACCGCTAGCCAAACTGCCTAGGCAGTTTGGCTAGCGGCCCAATCCCAGTAATTTTCGCGCGCTCGGCGGGTCACTGGAGCAGCCTGATAATTCCGGTCGTCGAACGCAGTGACCGGTGTAACCTTAGATAAATTTCCAGTTAAAAACACTTCGTCTGCTAGACGAAAATCATCTAGAGTCAACACCACCTCGTGCACGCGCGTACCCGCTGCGCGCAGCAAAGCAATGTGGCGCTGGCGGGTAATGCCGTTCAAGAAGGTGCCGTTTGGGATCGGTGTAAATACCTCATCGTCTTTAACCATGAACACGTTCGAGGTTGCAGTCTCGGCGACGTTACCCACCACATCGGTAACCAAGGCGTTGTTAAATCCCTTCGCGATCGCCTCACGAATCATGCGAGCGTTGTTCGGATACAGACACGCAGCCTTCGCATTCACTGTTGCGCAATCCAAGGTCGGGCGATGAAATCGCGTCGTCGTCAAGGTCACACTGGCGTCCGCCGCCGGCATCGGGATTTGCTCTAGCACCAGACAAAAGTCAGTTGTGTCTGGGTCTTGGGATATGAATCCGTCACCGCGCTCGACCGACCAGTACATTGGTCGAACATAAACTGCTGCATCGGGCGAAAAGCGACCCAGCCCCTCGCATGCCAGTTCATAGATACGTTCCGGGCTGTGTTTGGGATGCATCGCCAGCGCGCGAGCCGATTCATTGATACGGGCGCAATGGCGATCCAGGTCCGGCGTCTTGCCTTCGAACTGGCGTGCACCATCGAACACCAAGGTACCAGCCCAGGTTGTATGGTCAGCCGAGCGCACCACCGGCACGGAGCCTGCGTGCCACGTACCGTCATACCATGTCCAGATGACCTCACTTACCGCCATCGAAGGCTCCTTTGTGTTGTGTTCAATCAATGCCGGGCGCCGAGTTGCAATGAATCGCCAGCGTCATTTCTGCATAGTGTGCCATAGCGTACTAGGCAGTAGCGCCCTATGCGCTCAGCAACACGTCCATGCGAGGCTACCGACGCCGCGCGTATAACCGGCCGCAAACGCCGCCGCCAGTCAGCATCGTAGCGAGCAGCATCCATACTGCATCAGGCGAGCCGAGCGTAAGCTGCAGAGACTGCGAAGCCACCGCTTTATTGACGAGCGCTAAGATTGCGAAGCCAGCTAGACCAAGTAGTGCGCCGAGCGTGCAGTTGCGAGCGGTGCAAAATGTGTGTGAGCGCGCGGCGTCCGTTTTCAGGCCTAAAGCCTGGAACAGCGTGCGCAGGTCTGCGCTAAACGTGGCGTGACGCAAAGCCAGCGCATTGAGCGTAGCAAGCCTTTGTATTGAGCGTGGCCAATCGGTTTTAGCCGGCATCGGTGCGTCGTCGACCAACACGGGAATGATGCGTTTGCCTTGCGCAAGAGCCGCTTCATTTTCCAATCGCACAGCGTCATCTGCCTGTGCGAGTCGATCAGTGACGCCATCGCCGCGCCACGCACTGCCGATCAATACAAGTACAATCTCACTCAGCTGCGTTGCCGCGAGCATGCGATCGACAAAGTCCTCGCCAGCGGCGATCCGATCAACATCGATAAACACGTCAGGCACTTGTTCAGCGCCTTCAAGCCGGTCGAATAGTCGCCCTGCCATGCCACCTGAATCACGGCGTCGGTAGCTAAGAAAAATCTTCACTTGGACTGCAACGGCCTCAACATGTGACTCTAGATCTCAGCTTGGCGCAAATGCGTGTCAGCGGAAAGCCGGCTCGGACGCAGCTGCGTGACTCCATCCTTAGTAGTGCGCTCGGTAGTGCCATGGCGCTCAAATTCGTAAATCAATGCTTCAACAAAATACTAATCCGTAAATGCCCGAGCGCCGTGCACATTGGGCAAAGTGCTCATGCCTCGAGCCAGCAACGCGGTGGCGGTATCCGACGTCATTGGTGCTAGCGTCTGATCGGACACAAATGCGCGATCCGGCACGACGAACACACCCAAGCGAAAAAAACCGCCGGTTCAAACAGTAGCTCTTTGATGTAATTTCCAAGACTGAATGTGCTGCTTCTAAGCGCACCAATAAAGCGATCTTGGCCAGCTACTGGACTACCATCCGCTTCGATGCGTTCCAATCGGGTCACCCGTGCAATGCCGTTGCTGTCGGGAATGCGGTAGTAGACCTGCTCCCAGTAGCCGGACTCGCGCAATGCATCCGCTAACACACTGGCGACTGAATCAAGTGTCACATCGGTCGAGTAGACAAAGGCGGTCTGACCAGCACTCAGCGTATTTGCAAACTCGGCTACTGAAGCCGCTAGCGCGCCGACATCAACATCTAGTTTGAGCGTGACCGTGAAGCCTTGAAACTGCAGTGCACGGGTAATAATCTGGTGCTGGCAATAGCTCCTAGATGCACAGATTGAGCATAGTTGGCGTTGTTAATCACCAGTGCCGCGCGCATCTCCGGTAAGCGCTCGGAGCTCGGTCGCGCTTGCCCAGGGATTAAGCCTTGTGCCGTGATCGCCGCCTGCGCGCTTGGATGCACACACACCGAGCGTTAACCGGCCCACTAAGAACCATCAAATCTGAGCCACCTGCCCGGCCGCTACTGCATGCCTTGCGTGCAGCTCACGCGCCGCCGTCGCGCCGTCCCGTTCAGCGCTGCGTCCACCCACCACTGAACGGGATCGCTTGACCCACAAAAAAATCTGATTCATCACCCGCAAGAAATAGTGCAAATTTAGCATCCTCTTCAGCAGTAGCCAGGCGGCCAAGGGGAACTTGTCGCCGCAAGGACGCCTGAAAGCGCTCATTCGAGCGCAATTGCGCAGGATAGTAAATCGGGTTTTCCACGTAGTTTTGCGCGATCAAGTTGACCTGGATATTGTGCGGCGCAACCTCCACCCCGACCGACTGCACATAACCCACTTGGGCTGCACGCGCCGCGCTATACGCAGCCAAAGTCTTGAGCCCCTTAAGCGCAACGGCACTACCGTAAACCACGATCTTACCGGCACCACGCGCGATCATCTGCGGCAACACCGCTTGGGTGAGCCGATGCAGCGGATGCACCATCAAGTCAAAGGTGTCGTGCCAGCTCGCCTGGTCCAGCTCAGTCACTGCAGTGCCGCTGTAGTTGGCCGAGGCTAGGTTAGCGATCAGTATGTCGACATGGCCCGCCCCCTCTATCAAAGCTGCGCACGCGCCATCGACGCGCAAGTCTCGCGTATCCGCGATCACCGTCGCACCTTCGGCTTTAAATAAGGCGAGCGTAGCGGGCCCCATATAGTCATTCGCTTGAGTCAGGACCACACGCTTACCCGCGAGACGTTGCATATTTACTCCTTCCACGGTTTACCGGCCTCAGTGCTTGAGCTGCGCGCGTCAGGCCGCAGTGCGTACCCGACACAAACATGAGGCCTTTATCGGAACATCAGCGCGCGCCAGAGCAACTGCAAGGCGTGGCGCAAGCGCTTGCGCTTCTTCGCTCTTACCTAAGCGCTGCAGGCATTCGTGGTAACCATGCAAACTCCAGACGTTGTCGAGATGCCTACAAGCGCGGAATAGCGAGTCATCTAAACCCAGATCAGCACGATATTCAGCTTCTGCCTCGTGCACACGGCCCTGCTCCAGCAGCAACGCGCCGAGCGCGTGGCGTGCAGGCTGCATCCAGCCCCAAGGCTCATCGTAGGGCATCTCGTCCGATAATTGCACCGCCCGACGCAGATGCTCAAAAGCAGTATCGAAATTCTCTTTGCGGTACTCGAGTTCACCTTCGAGCATCGCACGGGCGACCGCCAGAATGTCCTGGCAGGAGTTATTGAAAACCATGCGGCTTGCCGGCACCGTAGCAACCGCGCTTAAGAAAATTTCGCGCTCAGCCGTAGCCGCAACAACATCGCCCAGCACGGCGTGGGCCAGCGTGCGCGCGTAATGCAACATAGCGGTTGTGGTGCAATACAGCGCGCGATCCTGCGGCAGCGGTAACGCCAAGATTTCGCGCCAATGCCCGAAACGAATCTCTGCATGCACTGCCATCGCTACATAGCCTTCGAGCCAATCCGCCATCGGCGGGCTGTGCACACGCAGCAGCGCCTCGGGAATAGTCGACAACAAACCTTGTGCGGCCTCCTCAGCAGCCGCGTATTGGCCTGCGAACATTGCGCCATACAGCATAAAATGAAAGTTGTGTGCGCGTGATAGCGCGTGGAAGTTCATCTCTCCGGCATAATTCGAATATGCCTTGTCCGCGCGCGCAGCTGCACGGTTGCTGCGCACCACATCAGCATAAAGTCCGCATTGGGCGTCAATGTGAGTCGCCATATGCAGCAAATGCCCTGCACCGGGTACCAATTCGCGCAAACCATCGGCCGCGCGTAGTGCGCGCTCGGGATACGGCGACATCTCCATTAAATGGATATATACATGCAGCAATCCAGGGTGCGGCGCGGCCGGCGGCATTGCGGCCAAACCGCGCTCGATCACAGCCACCGCTTCTAAAGTGTCAGCACCGTCAGCTGGCGCACCGCTAGCCAAGTCCCACAAGGCCCAGGGTGTGCGATTCATCAAGGCATCGGCGAACAAGGTGCACACGTCTAGATCATCCGGGAACTGCTGATATACGCCGCGCATCGCATCCGCATAAGCATCGTTCCAAGCGTCCATATCCGCCACCGGCTGCGCTTGCGGATAACGCGCCCGCAGTGCATTGATCAAGGCTTGCTCGGGCGCGGTGGCTGAGTCTAAGCAGTCCACCGCGCGCGTCATTGCGGCGTGCGCTGCGCTGAGCGTGTTACCCAGGTCAGCTGCATCAAAACGGACCCATTGTTTGTTGTAATACGGTCCGATTGAATAGGCGACGCCCCAGTGCGCCATTGCGCAATGCGGGTCTGCCGCCAATGCTTGCTCGAAACAATGCACCGCCTCTTCATGATTGAAGGCGAACGCCCAGATCAATCCTCTATCGAACCACAACTGTGCATCTGCGCTCGAGGTAGAGATCCGCCGCGAATGGCTGCCGAGGTCAAAGTAAGATTCCATAAACGTTCTCAGTAGGGTGAAGTAACGGCATCACGACGTGTTTGATGACGGCACTGTCGCATCGCAATCGCGCCAGATCATGCCAATACGATTCAAGCCCATACGATACACAAGCCAATACGGTAAAACACAGCACCCAGCGCGCAGCTGCAAGGGCTCGGACTACGCCCGATGGCAACGCCCGAGCAACGGCCCTAGCGAACGCGCTAAAGACCCGGAGACGTGAGCGACAACAATGACATTGCTTCGGCGCGCAGGGCTGGATCCTGTCTGAAGCTACCGCGAATGGCCGAGGTGGTGGTGCTCGATTCATGCATTTTCACGCCGCGCGACGACATACACCCATGTTTGACGTTGTATAGCACCACCATCACGCCCTTGGGCTTGAGCAATTCCATGACGGCATCTGCAGTCTGCTGTCCAATGCGCTCTTGCAGTTGGAAGCGGCGCGCATAAATCTCCAAAATTCTGCCGAGCTTGGACAAACCCAACAGATGGCTACCAGGGATGTAGGCAATGGCCGCATAGCCTTCAATCGGCGCCAGATGGTGACTACACAGACTGTAGAAGCGCATGTCTTTGACCATCACCATATCTTGGGCGCCGCGGTCATTCGGGAACACAGTGATTTCGTCGCGCGGATCGCGCCCGTAGCCACTGACCCAATAGTCTAGGTAGGCTTTGGCTACGCGTGCCGGGGTTTCAGTGTAATTAGGGTCCTCCCAATTCACCTCGAACGCACCGAGTAAGTCGCGTATCGCTTGCTCAACAGCGGCAAACTGCGCCGCTTCACCAGTGAGTCGTTCGGTTGCCTTCGCGGAGCGTGTCGGCGCCGCCTGACCACCAGCCATAACTACCACGCCGTCTTCGGGCTCATCGTCAAGCATGCATTACGCTCGGTTGGTTAACAGGAGATAAATGGGTTGCCGCTGGCGCCGTTCGCTGCGCCACGCAAAGTTTCTACTCGCGCGGGGCATACCAGCGAATAGATCGCTTAGGAAGCGAGGGCATTATACGCGGTGCTCGCGCCAGTGCCCAAGCCGCCACTGCGCGCTTGCCAGCACATTGCTTGGCGCCAGCCACTGAAAGTCAGAACCTGCATTGCATTCATGGCACTATTTCCAACACTGTCTGCGTGTGGGACGCACCTCTAGCAGAGGATCTTCGAGCAATGTGGCTGTCTAACTGTTGGTATGTAATCGCGTGGGAACACGAAGTTCCTGCCGCGGCCTTGTTTAGCCGTACCATCCTCAATACGCCAATCGTATTGTGCAGGGATCAGGCTGGGCGCATCAGGGCACTGGCAGACCGCTGCCCGCATCGACATGCGCCCTTGTCGCTTGGACGTCACGAAGCGGACGGACTGCGCTGCGGTTATCACGGCCTCAAAGTGAATTTCGACGGTATGTGCACGGAAGTGCCGGGCATGGCGCGGGCACCGGCCAACATTCGTGTCCGAACATTTCCAGTGGTGTCGAAAAACAACTGGGTTTTTGTATGGATGGGCGCGGAGGATGCTGCCGATGAGGCCTTGTTGCCGGACAATTTCTCCAACGCCAGCCCAGATTGGAAAAACATTCCAGGCTATATGCATTACGAAACGCCGTATTTGCTCATTTGCGACAATCTCTTGGACTTCTCACACCTTAGTTATGTGCACGAAAAAAGCCTAGGCGGATCAACAGAAATAGCTTTGGCGCAGCCCGAGATCGAGCAAATCTGTAGCGAAGGGCAACGCGGCGTGCGAGTCACCCGCCATATTCGCAATGTACCAGCACCACCGTTCTATCAACGCTTCGGATCTTTCGATAGCAACCTTGATCGCTGGTTCATCTACGACTTTTTGTTACCCGGCACCTTGTTGATGCACTCTGGAGGTCGCCCGACCGGTAATCATCCAAGCGACAATTCCCAAGCGGTGCAACTCCATAGTTGCCAAACCCTGACGCCTGAGACGGACACTTCAACGCATTACTTTTTTCAACAATCTCATCCGACCGGGCAAGGCGACGACAGGGTTAGGGAATCAATTTATAACTCCCTAGTGGCCGCCTTCCATGAAGACCGGGAAATGATCACGGCGCAGTTTCGCAACCTACAGCTTGGCTCCAGCGAAGCAATGTTGCCACTGCATGTCGACAGCGCGCTGCTCCAGTTTCGGCAACTTTTGGAAGACGCGTGTGCCACCGAGGCTGCCTTAGCTAGAACCTAATGGGTAGGGCATTGATGCTTAGATCTGCTGTAAGCCCCAGAGATCATGCAGATGCACGATGCCGGCGACGGCGCCGTCGGTGCCGCGCACCAGTACTGCGGTAATTTTCTTTTCCTCCATAATTCCGAGCGCCTCGGAGGCAAGGTGCGACGCCGCAATCCAGCGCGGCTCCCAAGTACAAAGCTCCCCAGCCGTCGCAACAAATGCGTCACTGCCGCGTTCTTCTAAGCAACGGCGAATATCACCATCGGAAAGAATTCCAACCGCGCCGCCAGCCGCGTTCACGGCAGTCATTCCCAAGCGTTTGTCTGACATCTCGCGCAAACACTCAAGCAAGGGCGTCGATTCTGCCACCACCGGGATGCCGCGACGCGCATGCATTGTGACAATGTCACCAACCGTCGTCAGTTGTTTACCGAGCCCTCCACCAGGATGCACGCGCGCGAATTGCGCAGCTGAGAACTCCTTACAGTGCATTACCTCGGCGGCCAGGGCATCGCCTAAGGCCAGCGCCACTGAAGTCGATGCCATCGGTGCGAGGCCCATCGGCCCGCCCTCTTCCGGTACTTCATAGGCCAGCACAACATCAGCGTGCTGCGCCAAGGCGCTAGCCGAATTGCCTGTCATTGCGATAAGGGTCGCGCCGTGGCGCTTAGTACGCTCGACTAAATTAACCAGCTCCTCGGTGCCACCTGAATGGGAAATCCCCACAACTGTATCACTTCGATGCACCATGCCGAGATCGCCGTGCAGCGCGTCACTGGCGTGCACAAAATAGGCTGGCGTTCCGGTCGAAGAAAAGGTCGCAGCAAGTTTCCGGCAAATAATCCCACTCTTGCCAAGGCCGCAAAACATCAACCGGCCTTCAGTCGCGAGAATCGCAGCTACGGCCGAATCGAAGCCCGAGGGTAAAGATTCGGCGGTACGCAAGATGCACTGGGCGGTAACTTCCAGCACCCTGCGGGCAACATCGCTCATGGCGCCAGATCGCGCGCGATCACCAGTTTATTAAGCAGTGCTTCGAGCATAGCCGGGGTAATTTGATTCGGGCCATCGCTAAACGCCTCATCCGGATTGTCATGCACTTCCATGAAAAAGCCGTCAACGCCAACTACCGCGGCAGCAGCAGCCATCAGCGGTGCAACCTCGCGTCGCCCGCCACTGACCGCACCTTGACCGCCAGGGATCTGGACACTGTGGGTGGCGTCAAAAATAATCGGCGCGCCAGCGTTCTTTTTAAGTCGATACAAACCGGCATAATCGACCACCAAAGCGTTATAGCCAAAGCAACTACCGCGTTCAGTAACCAGCACCGCTTCGCCACCGGATTCGCGCACCTTCTCTACCGGGTGACGCATGTCTTCCGGCGATAAGAATTGGCCTTTTTTCACATTTACAACTCGGCCGGTCTTCGCTGCGGCAACAAGCAAATCGGTCTGCCTGCACAGATACGCGGGTATTTGCAGCACGTCAACCACGTCAGCGACCTCAGCGGCCTGCCACGATTCATGAATGTCCGTGACGATGGGAACGTTGTACTCAGCCTTAACCCGTTCCAGAATGCGCAACCCCGCCTCCAGGCCAACGCCTCTAGGGGAGCTCACCGAGGTGCGGTTAGCCTTGTCGAAAGACGATTTGTAGACCCATCGAAACTGCTCAGTTCTGGATTCCATGATGCGTGCAATCTGCTCGGCCATGCCGAGCGCATGGGCCTCGGATTCGATGGCACAGGGGCCTGCGAGTAAAAGCTGGGGACCGTGGCGGTCCAAACCAGTAGTGAGGGAGATCGATTGGTTAGATGACATTGCGCGGCGCGTTCAACAGAAAAGTGCGACGATCGTACCAAGGCACAAGCGCGTTCGCCTAGTCGCTAAGTAGTTGGCACAAGCTTGCGTGCTAGTCATAAGCGCCATACACACACGCCCGGGTGGGTTCAATGCGCCACATTGCACCGCCAATATCAGGAAAACAGCCTTGAATTTGCCCGCCCCCTCTACCACTGGAAGCACGCTAGCTGGCATCGGTTTCATGGTCGCAGGGGTGAGCTTATTCCCGGTCATGAATGCGTTTGCGAAAACTCTCACCGAAGATTTTCCGCTTTGGCAAATAACTTGGGCTCGTTTTCTAGGGCATTTGCTAATCACGGTTGCGATCTTCATGCCGCGGCGCGGCTTGTCACTGTTCAGAACTGAGCGCCCGGCGCGGCAGTTGGTTCGCTCGACGGTGTTTTTTGCGTCAAATGCGTGTTTTATTGGCGCTCTGCCGTTCGTATCGCTAGCAACCGCGTCATCTATTATGTTCACAGCGCCAGTCATAGTGACTGCGCTGTCAGTCTGGTTCTTGGGCGAGCGAGTGGGCGCATGGCGTTGGAGTGCGGTGATCATCGGCCTGGTTGGGGCAATTGTGATCATTCGGCCCGGCTCTGAGTCATTCAACGCCGCTACGCTGCTCGTATTGTGCTCAGCATTTTGCTACTCCATTTACCAGCTGCTCACCCGTACGCTAACCACCTCGGACGCGGCTGACACACAAATTGTGTATACCGCTGTCGCCGGCGCAGCAATCACCTCTTTGATCGTGCCATTCTTTGGCAAGCTGCCCGAAACACCACTACACGTATTGAGCTTCGTAGCGCTGGGTTGTTTTGGCGCAGTTGCGCATTTTCTAGTCATAGAAGCTCTGAAACGCGCCGCCGCATCGGTGGTTGCGCCGCTCGGATATGTCGAGCTGATAACCGCAACGGCATTGGGCTTCATCGTCTTTGGTGACTTTCCGGACAGCCTCACGTGGGCGGGTGCTGCACTTATTGTCGCGTCCGGCTTGGTCATCGCCTATCGGCAAGCCCGGGCCGCTAAGCCGCGCTCAATCGGCGCGCGCAGCGCCACCTACTATCTGCCGGAATTCATGATCGGCTGCGGCGTGCTGATGGTGCTATGCGCAAGCGTTTTAGGCCTGCTCCGGTAGCTGACGATCGCTGGCGCTAGCATTCAGCAGATTCATCTTCTGCCTGCTAGCGTCGCGCTTCGACTGCATACGTGCTGACGACGATGCACAAGACCTAGCAAAACTGGCGCAATTATTGAGTTGCGCAGGCGCCTTCGCAATGGTCAAATCGCATCAATATTGAGACATACAGTCGCAATTTTTGACAGAGACCGCGCGCGCATGGAATTCGATTACGTCATCATCGGTGCAGGCTCTGCTGGTTGTGTCCTAGCAAACCGCTTATCCGCAGACAAGAACAACACGGTCGCGCTACTCGAGGCTGGCGGCGTCGACTCATACCCATGGATTCACATTCCGGTTGGCTATTTCAAGACCATGGGCAATCCGCGAACAGATTGGTCCTATAAAACCGAACACGATGCAGGTCTCAATGGCCGCTCGATCACCTGGCCTCGCGGCAAGGTCTTGGGTGGCTCCAGCTCCATCAATGGCTTGCTGTACGTACGCGGCCAAGCGCTGGACTACGACGGCTGGCGCCAGCTTGGCAACGCCGGATGGGCCTGGGAAGATGTGCTCCCTTATTTCAAACGCGCCGAAACCTACGACCAAGGCGGTGATGAGCATCGCGGTGCTAGCGGCCCTCTATCGGTATCTGCCTCACGGGTCAAGCGCGACATCATCGACGCCTGGATTGAAGCTGCCAACCAAGCCGGATTCCGCACCAACGACGACTACAATGGTGCTGAACAAGAAGGCGTTGGCTATTTCCAGATGACCATGCGCGATGGTCGTCGCTGTAGCGCTGCAGTGGCCTACCTGCATCCGGTCGACTACCGCAGCAACTTAACTGTGCTGACCAAAACCCCAGCTCAGCGGCTGATTTTAGAAGGCAAGCGCGTGGTCGGCGTTGAAGCGCTCGTCGATGGCGAGAAGGTCACCGTGAGAGCACGCAAAGAGGTCATCTTGAGCGCCGGTGCCATCGCCTCTCCGCAACTGTTGATGGTGTCTGGGATCGGTGGCGCCGCGCAACTTAGCGAGCACGACATCGAGGTTCGCCACGAGTTGCGCGGGGTTGGCCAGAACTTGCAAGACCACCTGCAAGCGCGCCCGGTCTACCGCTGCACCGCGTCGACTATCAACGTCGAAGTGAACAGCTTATTCAAGCAAGCAGTGATCGGCGCGCGCTATATGTTCACCCGTACAGGCCCGATGGCGATGGCAGCGAGTTTGGGCGCTGGCTTCGTGAAGTCTCGGCCAGAATTGGAATCGCCAGACATCCAGTTTCACGTGCAGCCATTCAGTAAGTCGGACATGGCTAACAAAGACCCGGACTCGTTCTCAGCCTTCACCATGTCGGTGTTACAGCTGCGTCCGGAGAGCACTGGCGAGATCAAGCTGAAATCGCCGCACATGGCGGACTATCCGGCCATCCATCCAAATTACTTGGCCACTCGCAATGACCAAAACACGATTGTCGCTGGCATTAGAGTCGCGCGTGACATCGCCGAGTGCGAACCCTTGAGTTCCCTGATCACCGCGGAACATGCACCAGGGCCGAGCATCGCGAGCGACGACTACGACGGCTTACTAAATTGGGCGCGCGATACCGCAACCACAATATTTCACCCGACTGGGACCTGCAAAATGGGAAACGATGAGGCCGCTGTGGTCGATGATCGCCTACGCGTTCACGGTCTGGCGGGATTGCGCATCGCGGATTGCTCCATCATGCCGCGCATTGTTTCGGGCAACACCAACGCACCAGCCATCATGATTGGCGAAAAAGCCGCTGACATGATTTTGGCGGAACACAAATGAGTACTGTCTAAGACGAGCCTGCAGCGCGCGGCTGAGGCCATATGATTCTTTGCGCAAATCGCACGGTCGCTTAACTGAGTAGGTTTTCCGCAGATGGCGTTGCCAGCCTTGGAACACGAGCGTCTATTTCGCACGGCTGCGTACCCAGGTAACTCGTTAGTCCTAAACACCTACAGCACTAGCCAATATGGCGCCAGTCACTCAAACTCACGCTGGCCACTAGCGGGCTTAGCCGGCACTCTGCCGCTTCATCACAATTACCATAAGGACTATCACAACCATGTCTGAACCAGACGCGGACGCCCTGCGCGAAGACGCCTTGCGTTTCATTGACCGCTACCTGACTAGCGCACTGGATGACGCGAGCCGTGATGGCGAGAATCCAGCCGTCGTACTTTACGGGTTGCTAGAGTGCGGCATGCGCGTGGCACAAGCGCATTTTCCCGAACACGCCGGGCAAATTTATGCCTCCGCTACGCAACTGATCTATGAAACGCACGACAGTGCGCAGCCGAGCGCGCAGTAAGCGGAAATGTCTTCGTGCGGTCCGTGCGACCTAGACTCCCGCAAACGCGAGTTAGCTTAACGCGCGCCATGTGCATCGCGCCATTGCAGGCGCGAGGACCAAGCACAGTCGAATCGGAAAGTGCCTGCTCTCCAGCTACAGGCGAAAAAAAACGGGCTAGTATCAAACCAAGCCCGTTCATTTGCTAGCGACAAAGGTGCGGATAGACTACCCGCACCTTGTCTGTACTGGTGGCGTCGTTTAAGCAGCCTTCTCGCGTGCTTGCACTTCCTCAATGACCGCGTCAGCGACATTACGCGGGCAAGCCGAATAGTGCGCAAACTCCATCGAGAACTGCCCTCGACCGGAAGTCATGGTGCGCAAGTCACCGATATAACCAAACATTTCGCTCAACGGTGCTTCCGCTTTTACACGCACACCAGTCGGGCCTGATTCTTGACCTTGAATCATGGCACGACGACGATTTAAGTCGCCGATGACGTCGCCAACGTGATCGTCTGGCGTAAAGACGTCAACTTTCATGATCGGCTCAAGCAACTGCGGCGAAGCTTTCGGGATCGTTTGGCGGTATGCCGCTCTGGCCGCAATCTCAAATGCAATAGCAGATGAGTCAACCGCGTGAGCGGAGCCATCCGTCAGCGTGACCTTCATGTCAAGCATTGGGAAGCCAGCCATGACCCCTTCGACCAAGCTTGTTGAGAAACCTTTCTCAATGGCCGGCCAAAATTCACGTGGCACGTTGCCACCGGTCACTTTGGACTCAAACTGGAAGCCACTACCCGGCTCCAATGGCTCGACGGTGTACTCGATTTTAGCGAACTGACCAGAACCACCAGTTTGCTTCTTATGTGTGTACGTGTCATCGACCAGTCTAGTGATGGTTTCGCGATAGGCCACCTGCGGTTTACCGACAGTGACATCTACACCGTGGGTACGGCGCAAAATATCCACTTTGATGTCCAGATGCAGTTCGCCCATGCCTTTGATGATGCATTCGCCGCTTTCCTGGTCAGTTTCGACACGGAAGGACGGATCTTCTTGCACCATCTTGCCCAGCGCGAGGCCCATCTTTTCGGAGCCAGCTTTGTCCTTCGGTGACACAGCCACCGAAATGACTGGGTCAGGAAACACCATTGGCTCCAGCGTGGCTGGATGTTTCGGATCGCACAGCGTGTGGCCTGTGCGCACGTTCTTCATGCCAATCACAGCGATAATATCGCCCGCTTGCGCGCTATCCACATCCTCGCGTGAGTCCGCATGCATCTCAACTAAACGGCCAATCCGCTCCGTTTTACCGGTAAAGGTATTCAGGATCGAGTCGCCCTTGTTGAGCATGCCGGTATACACGCGGCAGAACGTCAACGCACCATAGCGATCGTCCATAATCTTGAACGCAAGCATACGAAGCGGCTTGGTGACATCAACGACAGCGAACTCGCCGGTTTCGTTGCCATCAAGGTCAACTTCTGGTTGTGGCTTAACCTCAGTCGGATTCGGCAAGTAGTCAACAACAGCATTCAGTACCAACTGCACGCCTTTGTTCTTGAACGCGGAACCGCAATAGGTTGGGAAGAAGTCCAAGTTGATAGTACCGGTGCGAATACAGCGCTTAACCGTCTCTATGTCTGGTTCTTTACCATCGAGATAGGCGCCCATGACTTCGTCATCGACATCAATTGCCTTCTCTATCAACTGCTCGCGCCATGTTTCGACGTCGTCAGCCATATCAGCAGGCACGTCTTCAATGGTGTAGTTCAATGGATCGCCTGTTTCATCCCATATCCACGCCTTGCGCGTGAGCAGGTCAACGACGCCCTTGAAGTCATCTTCCACGCCAATTGGTAAGGTCATTACCAGCGCGTTTGCTTTCAGAACGTTCTCGACTTGATCCACGACGCGATAAAAATCGGCGCCCAAGCGGTCTAGCTTGTTCACAAAGATGAGGCGCGCAACTTCCGAATCATTGGCATAGCGCCAGTTGGTCTCGGACTGCGGTTCAACGCCGCCAGAGCCACAAAACACGCCAACACCGCCGTCAAGCACTTTGAGCGAGCGATAAACCTCAATAGTGAAGTCTACGTGCCCAGGCGTATCGATGATGTTGAGACGATGTTCATTCCAAAAACACGTCGTCGCAGCGGACTGAATGGTGATCCCGCGCTCTTGTTCTTGATCCATGAAGTCAGTGGTTGCTGCACCATCGTGCACCTCGCCGATCTTGTGGATCTTGCCTGTCAACTTCAGGATGCGTTCAGTCGTGGTCGTTTTGCCCGCGTCTACGTGAGCAAAAATTCCGATGTTCCGGTATCGAGTAAGGTCTGTCATGGCTTTTCCAGAAAAAAAACATTCCGTGACGCCAATACAAATAGGCCCGATTGATAGTTCAATCGGGCGACGCTGTGGCGTTTGGCAGCGTTAGCACCAGATGCCGCGACTGTCTGATAGTCCAGACACTCGCGCTAAGGTGCTATTGGCGGGATCAGGCAGGCCGCTATAGAGTCTAGCGGACAGCGCGGGCGCGACTGTACCTTTTCTAGCATAACTCTTAAAGGGTTTTCGGTGAAAAATATTGAAACTTAACGGTTTTTCGCCAAATTTGTGATTCAGGCCATGCATTCGGTGCTCACATGGCCTTTACCACCCCAGCGCTCAGGGCAGCGGTCGAAACACCGGGACCGGATACTCACCTGCCTCTTGAGGCTCAAATTCGACGCGTACGCGCTGGCCGATCTGGATACCTTGAGTCGGGTCAGCGACGCCAACAATGGTACTCATCATCCGAAATCCTTCATCCAGATCGATGTAGGCGACTGAATATGCACCAAGCTCGATAAACTCCGGCACGCGGTTCTGGCGCACCACTGAGTACGTGTACACCGTGCCTTCACCAGCGGAGACCTTCCAACTTAGGTTTGGCGACAGGCACCCTGGGCAATGATGTCGCGGATAGAACACAACTTGGGCGCAATCAGCGCATGTCTGATAGCGTAACTCGCCTGCTTTGACGCCATCCCAATAGGGCTGCGTGTTGGCTTCCGGAAACTGTGGTTGCGGTCGATTTGCCATGTCTCAATCCCTCGCCAAAATTACGGTGCCGCCGGTGTGCACGCTTCCCAGCATGCCGCCATTGCCGTGGGCGACGGCTAAGCGGGCATCCGCAACCTGAGCGCTCGATTCACCGCGCAATTGCCGAGTTGCCTCCAATAACAGGAATATCCCGCGCATGCCGGGGTGGTTAGAAGACAACCCACCACCATCTGTATTCATCACCAGTTTCTCAGCAGCGTTGTCGAAAGCCAGTCGGCCGTCGGCAACGAAGTCGCCAGCTTCACCTTTGGCGCAAAAACCCAAGTCTTCCAAGCAAATGGCAACAGTAATGGTGAATGAGTCATAGATCATCGCAATGTCAATCTCGCACGCGGTGATCCCGGCTTCCGCAAACGCTATAGGGCCACTTTGTGCCGCTGCACTGATGGTTAGATCTGAATTGTTGTCGACGTACTTAGTTGCCTCGCCAGTACCAATGATCCAAACGGGTGGTTTTGCGCAGTCGCGCGCTACCTCCGGAGCAACAATGACAAGCGCGCCGCCGCCATCGCTAATCATGCAGCACTCAAGCAAATGCAATGGGTCAGCAATCATGCGCGAATCCAGCACGTCCTCAACGGTGAGATCAGACACGCCAACGAACTCTAGATCTTGCATCGCTTTGACCGCGTGCGGATTGCGCATTGCGTGATGGCGCGTGGAGATAGAGATGCCAGCGAGTTGCTCGGTCGTGGTCCCGTATTGGTGCATGTGCCGATGTTTCACCATCGCGTAGTTGGAGATCAGTGTGGAGCCGTAGGGGCGCTCCATGTTGGTACGCCAATTCGGCGCGCCACTATTGCGATCGCCGGTACCAATGGCAACCCGCCGCGAGGCCGACGTGGCGCCATAGCTCAGCACCGCGACCTTACACTTACCGGCCGCAATATCACGCACCGCGTGTGCCGCTTGGAATTCATATGAAGAGCCGCCAACATTGGTTGTGTCGATGACCGTTGGGTTGAGTCCAAGATAGGCACTCAGCTGTAGACCACCGGAGGCCTCACCTTCTCCTGCATCGTAGAGGCCATCCACATCGGCCCACGATAAACCCGCATCCGCGAGCGCGGCGCGAATCGAATCCACTTTGATTTGCATTGCTGAGACACCGCGCGCTACCCGTAATGGATACTCGTGGATGCCGACAATTGCGGCTTTTCTATCCGCAGACATTTAATCTCTCCAACTCTATTGATACTCAAATCGGTGCGTGAGCATGTCACAGCAATCCGCATACCTAGCTAGCGGCGCCGACCCACTGGCAACGCAATCGCCATCGACAAGCCCATTCCCTTCGCCAGCACGCATGCGTAAAGTGCACGCATGCGCATTGGAGTCATCGCTGACACTCACCTTCCAGCACTTATCCGCAGCCTTGACGACCTCGGTCCGACGGCACGGGCGTTACTGGAAACGGTGGACCTAATTCTACATGCTGGCGATGTTATCGCGCCGAGCGTGGTGGCTTGGTGTGAACAATTCGCGCCAGTGCGCATTGCCCGCGGCAACAACGATCTATTTGAGCATCCTAACCTACACGATCGACATGTGTTCGAAGCGCAATCCTGGCACATTGGCCTGGTCCACGAGCTACGGCCTGAATCACGCCCAATACAAGAGCTATTGGCTGATGGTCTTGACGGCGAACAGGTGGATATCCTGATTGCCGGTGATACACACGTGCAACGCCTCGAGCTGCGCGACGATGTTGTACTACTCAATCCGGGTAGCCCAACCCTCCCGCATCACAAAGAATCACGGCTAGGCACGGCCGCGATTCTTGACTTAACACCTGAGCGGCTCGACGCACAGATTGTGCTCTTAGGTGAGACTCCGAATCGTCCGAACCCGGGTCGCGCGCAGCGTTTGACCGTTCACAAGGGCATCGACGGCGCCAAACGGCGAGCCTAAACGGTCAGCGCCTAGTCATTGATCGACCTTGTTATTAGTCGATCCGAACCTTCGCAGTTCCGAATACGCGCGTCTCGCCAGCCTCGTTGGCAACAGTCAGGTCGAGCTCGATCGCATTCTCGTCGGTGTCGATATCCGTGACCGTAGCAGTAATAAGCAGCGCATGGTCCACCAAAACGGGAGCACGAAAAACCGTATCGATGCGCTCAATTCGACTAGTCGGCGCCCAATTATGAATCATCGCGGCGAGGAATCCTTGGCTCATGATGCCTGGTACGATCGCACCGGGTAGCCCGAGCTTACGTGCTTCATCGTGATCTTTGAAACGTGGACTATCCCAGCCAGCCGCATCGCACAGTGTGCGTACGTTTGCCATCGAGGTATCCGGTTCAAACGCTGGTAGCTCAGTGCCAAATTCGACATCGGCAATCGATGCAATAGTCATAGCTTTGCCTCTTAGTCTTGTTTTGCAGAATTTTCGCGAATCACGAGCCGCGTATCCGCGTTTGATACCGCCTGACCATTTTCGTCAGTCAGCACCATCCGCGATATCACAAAAATCATGCGCCCCGAGCGGCCGGTCTTGGTGTAGATGTCATGGACATGATTGGTGCCTGTAAGCGTCATGCCCGGGCGAATTGGCGCCAAGGGTTCAACGTCCTTGCCGCCGTCCAGCGCGACGCCACCGAACATCGGAAAGCCATCAGGCAGATTGCCGCCGCGAGCCAGGCTCGATGGCCAGGTTGGTGTCGCTTGAAAATCATCATCTGTCGGGTCGGTGTAACGCCCCAAGGTCTCGCCGCACGCGCGCGCAAACGCGGCTAATTTTTCACCTTCGACGGTAAACGTTCGGGCCGCGAACTGGTGATCTAGATATTGCTTCTTGATCGCTTCGATATCTTCCATGCGTTTCTCCGCCGGCATGCGGCAACTTGCGCGCGCAACAAGTGCTCGCTAGGTGTTAGTTAGATTTGTGCCCGGATCACAGCGGCGTTTCGGCCTCAATCCGCGAGTTACCACAGCTTACGCGTGACAACTCATGGCAGCCCTATGTCAGGCAAAGGTCAAGCGACGGCAATCGCCTCGAATTCCTCAGCGCGCAGAGCCTCAACCAGCTCGCTCTCCGAATTGATAACTGCGCTGAAACGCGTGGCGCTGCGGCCGATGTGACTCACAATGTGCGCGTCACTTCCGCCAACCCCGAGGTAGTCCAGCTGGCCGGCCATTTCGGCCGCAATATCGTCTTCTTTGCCGCGGCTGCCGCCATTCATCGTTTCAACGATGCGCAAGCCCGCCGGCACGCCAAACTCTTCCACGTGCGCGGCCATACCAACGCGCGGTCGACCCGGGTGCGCCGGCACGGCGATGGCGTCGTGCTTGGCGCAGGCCTCGATGACCTTCGCGAGTTCTAAGTGTGTGGAGCCAAAGTCGAATTCTTGCGCGAGCGCTTGCGTTACGCCATAGACCAAAATATGGCCGTACTCGGTTTCCACCTCGCTCGCTTTCAAAATGCACAAGCCGTGCTCTTTAGCCAGATCGCTATAGTCAGACTCAAAATCGAACTGACGATGCTCGGACAGTACAAAGCCATCAATAGGGATTTCTTTCTTACGAATCCACTGGCAGTAGTTGGCAACTTTCGCACGACCATCGTCGGATTTAACCGAATGTGCATGTAAATCCAAAATCATGATCTAACCTCGTGTAACGCGCGACCATTCGGTCTCTAGCTGCGTGTTCAGCGCCGCCTCATCAGCGGAGTTATCAATACATACGTGTGCCCGAGCACGACGCGCATCGTTCGACAATTGCGCATCAAGGCGCTTACGCACGGCTTGCGCATCAACGCCATCCCGCGCCATGGCACGTTCGATGGCTAACGAGGGCTCGATTAACACCGCCCAAATTTCGTCAACCGCATCTTCCCAGCCAGCTTCAAATAACACCGCCGCTTCTAACACGACGATCGCTTGCGAATTGAGTGCCGCAATCTCTGCAATCTTTAGCTCAGCCAAGCGTCGAATTTCCGGCCATACAATATCTGTCAGCGCCTTCAATCGGTCGGGTTTACCGAACACCGCGCCACCGAGCGCGCGCCGATCGATTTGACCATCTTGCGCGACTATCTCAGCGCCGAACTCTGCAACGACTGCCGCAAAAGCATCCGTACCAGGGTCGTATGCGCGATGACCCAATACATCCGCATCAATGAGTTCAGCACCGCGCGTCGCAAGATATCGCGACGCCGTTGACTTACCCGATGCGATCCCGCCAGTCAGGCCAATAATCTTCAATGCGAACCCCAAAACGTGCACAACAAAACGGCAATGTTATCAGGTTGACGGCCATGCTCGTACAGCTTGCTGATACACATCGACAAACTAGCCTCCAAGTTGGCACACTGGGATAATCGTCTAGGTACAACTCAGGAGCTCAGTGAAAATGGCCGGCAAGTATTACGAAGAATTAGACATCGGTGCCATGTTCGAACATCAACCGGGGCGCACCGTCACCGAAACGGACAACCTTTTATTCAGTACTCTGACACACAATCAGCAGTCCTTACATCTCGATGCAGAGTTCGCCGCCTCAACCTTGCACGGCAAGATCCTTGTCAACAGCATCTTCACACTGGGTTTTGTGGTCGGTGTGTCGGTCGCCGACACTACACTTGGCACCACGCTTGGCAACTTGGGTTTTGACAAGACTACCTTCCCAAATCCTGTGTTCATCGGCGATACATTGTATTCCAGCACCAAGATCATCGATAAGCGCGAAAGCAAAAGCAAATCCGACCGCGGTATCGTAACTTTCGAACACATCGGCACAAATCAACGCGGTGAGGTCGTTTGTTCCTGTATCCGCACCGGCATGATGATGCGCCTCCCAAAGTAAATCCGCTGGCTGTATAGAGCCTGAATCATAGAGTCAAATCGAACGCCGAGCACCAAGCCTGCGTGCTCGGCTGCCTGCGCCTGTGCTCAAGTCAGCGCCGCTACGGGTACCGTTTGAATCTCAGTGCCGCCCGACCAAAGCGGCGCATAAGTCATCTTCACGCCTGCCCCACCCACTTCGATAATGTCAATGTCTGCGGCCGCGCGCGCCACCTTAGCCGCCACAACGCTTTCACCCGGCAATGCTGGAACGTAGCCGAGCTGGTACAGGTATTCCTGAATTTCGCATACGCCGTAGCCAAACTTTGCCAGCGCGCGCAACAATTCCGGCGGCAGCAACATAACCTGACCTTGTGGCGGACGCTGTCGTGCCCCGCTTTGCGCAATGGCAGCACCCATCGAGAGCGCCACTGGGCCGAGGATTTGCGCCGCGTTACTACCTCCCTCCACCGGCAGAATCTCGGCGGTGCCCGAGATCGCCATCACCGTGACTGCATCTTGCGTGGCGCTCAAACCTCGGCGCACTGCTAACGATGGAATAGTCGCGTCTGGGCTCTCGCCAAAACACA